>CEPT01151145.1_pt1 | contig 10942 bp, 12 predicted proteins | sample 356221 | NCBI WGS metagenome assembly CEPT01 (sample SAMEA2620081, study PRJEB7988) | marine metagenome | isolation source: saline water (ENVO:00002010), including | reverse complement strand
GCAAAAACACAGTTTAAGAAAGGACATTTATCTTGCCTCAAAGAAGGCGAGAAAATGAAACATTAATGACAGTAGGAACTTTTTTTGTATTGTTAATGTATTTTGGCGAACCTGTTGCTCTAAAAGAGTATACAATAAGAGAAAATTTAAGTGAATGTCTTTCCGCTAAAAGAAAAATTAATCGTACATTAAGAGGTGGTAAGTCAGGTAAGTATAATGGTTCTGTTAGAGTAGAATGTAAAGAACTTGAAGTAGAACATGATGAAGATTTTCGAATTACAAAGATTATTAGCGGGTTAAATTAATGGTTACATTAACAGATAGTGCCAGAGACTATATGAAAAAAGTAGTCTCTGATGGTAAAAGTAAATACGTATACCTATCAGTTAAAGGCGGAGGTTGTTCTGGTTTTCAATATGACTGGTCGCTATCTGAAATGAGAGGTTTTGGTCCTACAATAGATGATATATTGTGTATAGATGATATGGCTGAAATGTTTGTAGCTGGATGTACTATTGATTATGTTAATGAATTAGGTGGATCTTTTCTTAAAGTTATCAACCCCAACGCGACAGCATCATGTGGATGTGGTGAATCATTTGCAGTATAAACATATGGTCCGGGGGGCTTAAGTACATCTCAGACAGCTGTACAGATTATAAGAAAAAGAATTAGTTTTTTCTATTTTCCTCTCTTTCTTTTAACTTTTTCTTTCCATTTTGCCACCAAGTAATTCTATCCTTAATACTTTTTTCTTCACAAAAACCACAAACATGGATAATCTGATTTAATTTATTATATGTACAAGTTGGACATTTCATATATTATTTCTAGCAAACATCTTTACTAATTGAGCAACTATATCTGATCTAACTATATGGTCAGTTGTAAAACGAACTATAGGAGCTTCTATACCATAATGATGGCACATCTCTACAAATTCATCTAAAGCTTCTCCGTCATGTACATCTGATTGAGCTGGATCTCCTAATAGAACTAGCTTAGCATTTTCACCTATTCGAGTTGTAATAGCTTTTATCTCTGACATGTTTAAGTTTTGAGATTCATCTACTACTATGATACAATTTTCAAAAGAGTTACCTCTTATAGTTTCAATAGGTTGTATTTGTATTTGTTCTTTAGAAACCATGTAGTCAAAACGACCTTTTCCTAAACCATCTTGAAGCACATTCATAATGGGTTTGAGCCATGGCGTCATTTTTTCTTCTACAGAACCAGGAAAATAACCTAATGATCTTCCTGTTGATACATTAGGTCTTGTTAGCACTATTTTATCATAACCACCTTTCAAAATTAATTGAGCTGCTTTCATTCCTGTACAAAACGTTTTACCAGTACCAGCAGGACCAATACATATTGTCATTACGGATTGATCTATGCAGTCTAAGAGATATTGTTGTGTTGGATTTTTAGGTTGAATATGGAAGGCGATAGATGATTGTATTTCTTTCACGAAAGAATCTTTCTTTTTTGCTCGTGCCATTTAAATATGCTCCTGGGGGTTAAAATTAAAAAACTCCCATTGCCGTCAAGGCTGGGAGTTAAATTGAGATAAGTAAAGAACTTTACCATTAAACTATTTATAATAGAAGCATGTTGACGCATGATGAATTGCTAAAATTATGGGAAGAAGATGCAGCTATAGATAAAACCGCTCTAGATTCTGCTTCCGTAGATGTACCTAAACTACATCACAAATATCTATCTATGCTTATGGATCTTAAAGCTAAAAAAATAGCAGTATATCATAAGCTAGATGCTCTTAAGAAAGATAAAGAACTATATTACTCTGGTCAAGCAACTGCAGATGAATATAAAGAGAAGCCTTTTGATCTTAAACTTAAAACTAAATCGGGTATCGATAAACATGTCAATACAGATCCAGAAGTTGTTGCACTTGAACAGAGAATAGAGTATATAAATATTCTACTTGAAGGACTCAATCATATACTTGAGCAAATAAAGTGGAGAAACCAATCTATAAAAAACGCTATTGATTGGGCGCGATTTACTTCTGGCAGTCTATGATAACATTTAAAAAGAAGAACGATGTGTATCTCGAGTTTGATGGTGACAAAAGTGACCTGAGAATGTTGAGCGATTATTTTACTTTCAAAGTACCAGGTGCTGAGTTTACACCACAGTATAGAAATAAGTATTGGGATGGTAAGATAAGATTAGCTAACTTACGAGACAGTACTATATACGCAGGCTTAATGGGCGATATAACTAAGTTTGCAAAAGATATGGATGTAGATTGTTACTTTGAAGGTAATAAATCTGATATATTAGAACCAAGTAATACAGATTTTCTTGATCAATTTCTTGATATACTCAAACCTTACTCTAAAGGTAAACGTATTGAAATGAGAGATTATCAAAGAGAAGCGTTCAAGACGTCTGTACTTAAACAAAGATGTTTATTATTATCACCTACTGCATCAGGTAAATCGCTTATTATCTATGCTCTTATAAGATGGTGGTTAGAAACTCATGATAGAAAAATACTTATAATTGTACCAACAATATCTTTAGTAGGACAGATGTTTAGTGATTTTCTTGATTACTCTAATGAAAAATTTACTGACATGCATGGTATAACTGGTGGTGTACAAAAACAAACTAATCAAAGAGTAGTTATATCTACATGGCAATCAATCTATAAACAACCTGCTAGTTGGTTTGCTCAATTCGGTTCAGTAGTTGTAGATGAAGTACATCATGCTCAAGCAAAGTCTATACAATCTATTATGAATAAGATGATAATTTGTCCGGATAGAATAGGACTTACAGGTACTTTACAGGAAGCTAAAACTCATGAGTTAGTATTGAAAGGTCTCTTTGGTTCTATACATAAGTTAATATCTACTAAAGAACTTATGAGTAGAGATGAAGTATCTCAAATGAATATTAGACTAGTCCAGTTACGTTATGGTGAAGATGATCGTAAAAAAGTTAAAGATATGAACTATAATGAAGAGGTAGAGTTTATAATTACTCACGAAGAAAGAAATAAACTTATTGCGAAAATGGCTAGCACTCTACCTGGTAATACGCTAGTAGTATTTTCGCGACTAGACCATGGAAAAGATTTATATGAAAGACTTGACACTAACAAACAAACACATTATGTTGCTGGTGAAACAGATAAAGATACGAGAGAAGCTGTTAGACAGATGGCAGAGAATAACGATGTTGTTATCGTGGCATCACTGGGCGTATTTTCTACTGGCATCAATATACGCAATCTTCATAATCTTCTTTTTGCTCATCCTACCAAATCTAAGATAAAAGTATTACAATCCATAGGACGTATCTTACGTAAATCAGATAATGGACAAAAAGCAACTGTGTTTGATATTATAGATGACTTGAAATATAAATCAAGAGATAATTTTGCTTTAAGACATTCTAATGAACGTTTTAAGTATTATACTACAGAGGAATTTGATTACAAGATCAACTCAATAGATATATGACAGTAAAAAGAACAAGACAAAAACCTGGTGACGAGCATTATGTAAATAATATAGAGTTTACTTTAGCTTTAGATGAGTATAGTCAAGCATGTAAAAAAGCTCTATCTAAAGGTCAAGAAAGACCTATAATGTCACGCTACTTAGGAGAGTGTGTATATAAAATGGCTAATAGATTATCTCTTACTCCTCGCTTCAAAGGTTATATGTATAGAGATGAGATGGTACAAAATGCTATTCTTGGTGCTATGAAATATATGTATCGTTTTGACGGTACTCGTTTTGATAATGGCTTTGCATATGTAACTCAGATACTTTTTAGTCATATGATTCAAACTATTAAAAATGAAAAAAAGAAGTATGAACTAAACTTAAGATTGATACAAGAAGCAGAAGTATCTGTTATGGGTGATCAAGAGTTTGAAGGTGTAGCAGACACACATGCAAGATCTATTGCAGATCAAAAACTTGAAGAATTACAGAATCAGAAAGTAGAAAAAGGTAAAGGTGGGTTCTCTTTACGTACAGGTTATACTAAAGAGTCAAGAGCAGCATATAAAGGTGGTACACCGTTACGACCACAGAAGGAAAAGAAGAAGTGAAGATAGCGTTTATAGGTGACTTACATTTTGGTTGCCGTAATTCTAATCAAGTTATTCAAAGACATCAAGAAATATTTTTAGAGAAAGTTTTTTGGCCTTATATAAAAGAACAAGGTATAAAAACTATTATTCAAACTGGTGATTATTTCGATAATAGAAAATGGATTAATCTACAAACAATGTCGTTTCAAAAACGAGTTTTTGTTGATAAAGCTAAAGAGTTAGATGTAGTAGTTCATGGTATTATTGGTAATCATGATATACCTTTACGGCATTCTTTGTCTATGAACTCACCTCAGCAGATACTTACTGATGATCATATGAACTTTTATAGTGAACCTAAAGTAATTAACTTTGACGGAATAGATATTACTTTTATTCCTTGGGTGTGTAAAGAGAATGCAGAAGAAATAACATCCGTAATTAAAGCTGGTGGTGATTTGTTAGTAGGTCATTTAGAGACGCAAGGTGCAGTACTACTACCAGGTAGATTATCTGATGAAGGTTATGCACCTAAAGACTTTAAGAAATGGAAAGAAGTTATATCAGGTCACTATCATACTCAGAATAAGATTGCTAACGTTCACTATATTGGATTACCTTATCAGCTTATGTGGAATGATACTGCATCTAAACAAGGTTTTTGGATACTAGATACTACTGACCGGTCCTGGGAGTTTATAGAAAACGAATATAGTTATTTTCATAGATTAACTTGGAATGACGGTTGTGATTATAACTTAGAGTTGCTTGCAGATAGTTATGTTAAGGTAAACATAAAAAAGAAAACTAGCTTTGAAGAGTTTGAACGTTTTATAGATAAAGTAAACTTTCAAGTACCATTTGAGGTAAAAATTGTTGAGTCGTTCGAAGAATATAATCAAGAGAATGTAAAAGATATTATTCAATTGTCTTCTACTACAGAGCTAATAGGTGAATATATTGATGATGTAGCTACGGATAATAATAAAGAATCTATCAAGAACCTTATGATAGATATATATGAAGAAGCTATGAGCATCGAAGAATGATAATATTTAAAACAGTATCATATAAAAACTTTTTGTCTACTGGCAATACACCTAATGTTATTCTACTAAACAGAGTACCTTCTGTACTAATAACAGGTCAAAACGGTTCTGGTAAATCTACTATACTTGACGCTTTATGTTTTGGTATATTCGGTAAACCATATCGAAATATTAACAAACCTCAACTTATGAATACGGTTAACGAAAAAGGTTTGGAAGTACAAGTTGAGTTTACAGTCAATGGTGTAGACTATAAAGTAGTAAGAGGTTTAAAACCTAATAAGTTTGAAGTTTATCGTAATGAAAAACTAATGCCGCACGACGCAGCAGTAAAAGACTATCAGAAAAAATTAGAAGATATAATAGGACTAAACTATAGAGCTTTTACTCAGATAGTAATATTAGGTTCTGCTAGGTATCAATCGTTTATGGACTTACCAACTAACGATAGAAGAGTTATTATCGAAGAGATTCTAGATATTACTGTATTCTCAAAGATGAATAATATTCTTAAAACTAGAGCTCAAAACACTGAGTTAGATATAAAAGAAAACGATTATCAAAAAGAAATTACAAAGACAAAGATATCAGGTCAAAAAGGTTTAATTAACAACTTAGTTAATCGTTCTAAAGAGTCAGAAGAAAAAATTATACAAGAAAAAAATAAGATTGATGGTCAAATAACTCTTATTGAAGATAAAATTACAAAAGCAGATAGTGATATAAATCTTATTGAACTTATAGATGTAGTAGAGTTACAAGAAAAACTTAACAGCGCTAAGTTCAAAGGTCAAGAGATAAAAAAGAAAAGAGCAGAAGTAGATGGTAGAATAAAATTTTATGAAGATCATGATCATTGTTATGTTTGTGAGCAAGATATAGATACAACAGTAAAAAAGAAGCAAGTAACTATATTATCTCAAGAAGCGATGAAACTAGAAAGTCTTAAACCTGTTGTCATATCAACTTATGAAACTCTAGAAGAGAAGATAAGAGAAGCTCATGAAGTACAACAGCAGTATGATTCCATAATAGAAGTAAGAAGAGATTTAGTTAACCAGAAAAAAGCTTTGTTTACTTTATATGGTAATCTAGAAGTAAGAACAGAAGAGTCAGATAATAAATCTCTAAAACAAGCACAAAAAGAATTAGAAGAGTATGATAAAGAGTTTAAAGAGTTAGAAAAAGAATCTCATACTTTAGTAGAGTTAAAACATTATTACGAAATTTGTAAGATTCTACTTAGAGATGATGGTATCAAAGCTAAAATTATTAAGCAATACTTACCGGTTATGAATCAACTTATTAACCAGTACTTAGATCGTATGGGTGCTAACTATTCTTTTCATTTAGATGAGTCATTTAACGAAGTTATTAAATCTAGATATAGAGATACATTTTCATATGCTTCATTCTCTGAAGGAGAAAAAATGCGTATCGATCTAGCTCTTATGTTTACTTGGCGTGAGATTGCTAAGTTAAAAAATAGTGTTAATACTAATCTACTTATTATGGATGAAGTTGGTGATAGCTCTCTTGATGCAGAAGCTACTGATGTGTTGTGGGATATCTTAGGTGGTCTAGATAATACTAATGTGTTTGTTATTTCTCACAAAGGTCAAAACGGAGATAGATTCAAATCTCTTATTGAGTTTACTAAAGACGGTAACTTTTCTAAAATAATCGACTCTAAAAAATAATAAATAGAATATGAAATTATATTTAGTACAAATGCACAACCAGCAACCTGGTATTATTTTGTATGACTATACTAGAGCTAAAGCTAGTAAACGAGCAAAAAGAATGTTCGGTGCAGATAAAGTAGACGAAGTTATTCCAATCTCTAGACAAGATGCTGAAATTGAATTTGGTGATAACTATATGCAGCAAGCAAGATGGAATATGATGAGGAGTGAAGATATGAATGAGGTATCTGTTCTTACAGGAGACAATCCTTTTCTTGATGAAAAAATGAATATGAAAAAAGCTGATATGGGTGACGTTATTGATGATTTTTATCAGTCAGATGCTCCTCAGTTTCAAGGTAAGTCTAAAGCTAAAAGACGTCAAATGGCTATAGCTGCCAAGCTTCAAGCTAATGAAGAAGAAAAGCAACACTACAAACTATCTACAGTTTCTGAAGGTATAGATCAAAAAGTTCTTACTCAGTTTAAGACTATGATAAAAGATGGTGAAGAAGATAGTGTTAGACTACTACTGCAAGGGATGCCTAAGCATACAAAGAAGATGTATATGTCTCGTTTAGGTATTAAAGAGTCTGATAAAGTTGATGGGCGTACTAAAGCATTCAGAGAAACTATTAATCGTTTAAATATGACTAAAAAAGAAGTAGTAGAAGCAGCTAAGCATGAAATGACTGTAGATGGTTATACTACTACTCATTTTTATCTATGTCCTAGTGCTCTTAAAGCAATGACTGAACATCAAGAAGTTGATGGTGCTAAAGAGCTAACTAAAATGCAAGATAATTATTTTAAGTTCGAAAAGAAATTTATGACTTCAGAACCTTCTGATGCAGATAAAGAGAAAGCTCAATCTATGTATGAGTCAATTATCGATAAAGCAGAAGCAGCAGGAATAAAAGAAGATGTCGATGCTTACATGAAAGATCATAGAGATTCTATTACAAAAGGTGATCCCAAACCAGGTTTTGGTAAAGTTGAAGAAGATAAAACTATGATAGGGATTGCTAAAGCTTTAAAAGGTTCTAGTAAAGGTCACGCTAAACAAGCTAAGCAAATTATGAAACATGTCAAAGATATGGATAAAGTAGACGAAGATATATCTAAGATGCCTCACTCTCATGTTAAGTTTTTTGCAACTAAAAAAATACCACACGGTAGATACACTAGAGCTGAAATTGATGATGAGCATAGAAGAAGACAAAAAGTAGAACCTAATTATCATAAAGTTAAACCTTCTATTAATGAAGCAGAATTAGATGAACTTTCATATAAAACTATGAACTCATACTATGACAAAGCAAAGAGATCTCTTCATCGCGCTCACAACTCTCAGGGTGCTAATATCTTAAGAGGTACTGATCCATCTAAAGATCAAAATACTGTAAGTAAAAGAGCAAAAGGTATTAAGTTAGCTAAAAGTAGAACTGTTGATAAAATAAGAAAAGGTCAAAGTGAAGACTTATCAGCTTATCTAAGAGCTAAAGATGCACCTAAAAAAACCACATCTACAGTTTCTGATTATATGTCATTGAAATCAGCACTCAAGAAAAAAAGAGAAGACTTAAGAAAGAGAACTAATGAAACAAAAGAAGCACCTCCAGGTACTTACTTTACTAGATCAGGTCAACTTAAGAAGGGTGATCCAGCTTCTGATGGTAAGGGCGGAGCAAAATTAGCATCTGATCCGTTAGACAAACAAAGAAAAACTATTGTCAATCTAAAAAACTATCCTAAGTAATTATAATGAATATATGCGAGTATCTCTCTTCACTGACTACGGAGCACTCAACTCCCCAGAGGTCTTTTCTGCCTTTGCAGAAGGATGTGACGCTGAAATCGTATTCAATGAAATGGACGCAGACGTTGCAGTCATTTGGTCCATATTATTCGCAGGAAGAATGGAACCAAACCGTCAAGTATGGGACCATTACAATAAACGGAATAAGCCTATCATCGTACTTGAAGTCGGAGCAATCAAACGAAACGAAACATGGCGAGTAGGTATCGGCGGCATCAATAATGGTGCTATTTTTGCTAACAAAGAAAACTTAGAAGAAGGCAGGGTAGAAAAGTTTGGTTTAAAACTCAAGCCCTGGATAGATGATGGACAGTTTATTACAATCGCTACTCAACGACCAGACTCCCACCAATGGTCCTCAATGCCAAGAGTTGAAGACTACTTACGAGATGCTATTCGGGAAATTAGAGAGTATAGCTCCAGAGATATCGTTATCAGACCCCACCCTAGAGACAGGATTACAGACTTTCCTTCAATTGCTAGAGAAGTTAGGGGCGTGTATTTCGACGTCCCCAAACATACCGGTATAGCAGATAATTATAATTTTTCAGATATCTTAGATAGATCTTGGTGTGTAGTAAATCACTCATCTAATCCTGCAATAGAAGCTACAGTTAGAGGAGTACACACATATACAGGATGTCAATCTTTTGCTTACCCTATGTCTATAAGAAATTGGAGAGATATAGAAAATCCTCCTCGTAAAGATAGAAACTTGTGGTTACAACAACTTACTCATATTGAATGGTGGCCAGAAGAAATAGCAGAAGGAAAACCATGGAACCGTTTGAAAAACTATCTTTGGTAATGCCAAGACCATCTCCAAAGATGGAAAGAATATATGCAGCGTTAGAAGAAGGTCATCCTGACGCTAAAATTAATGCTCATACATTTACAAGATATGTGCTATGGGGATTAATTGGAAATAATGTCTTATATACTAACGGTGATTTTATTTTTTGTGATATGCCTTATAATGGAAGGTATGACCCAAACAACGAACAATGGGATGAAACATATTGGAGATGGTGCTACCAAGGACTTCACGATAACAGAAAACTAGATGTACCGTCTGATAGATTTGAACAATGGCAGTTAAATATTAAGCCATGGAAAAACGATGGAGATTATATTCTTATCTGCCCGTCTTCTGAAACTATGACGTTCTTTATGCACGGGCCTAAAAATGTAGATGAATGGTTAGAACAAACAATAAATGAAGTTAAACAGTATACTAATAGACCAATTAAGATTAGACGGAAGCCCAGAAAAGGTGGTACCAGCGGCCCTTCTGTTGCTGATGTTTCTCTTGAGTCCGATCTTGCTAATGCTCATTGCGTTGTGGTTAGCGGTTCTATTTGTGCGATTGATGCTCTTGCCGCTGGTGTTCCTGTTTTTGCTACTTCTAATGTGGCACCTTCTGCCTGGTGTACTAACAGAGATTTTTCCAATATAGAAAATCCTTATAAATACGATAGAGAGCATCTCTTTTATAATCTGGCTTACAAACAATACAGTATTAAAGAAATGCGCGAAGGTATATGTTATGAAAATTCAATGCGATTTCTCTACGATAAAAGCTAGTAAACGTCATCTTTTATCTAATCCTATAACAGCAGCATTTCATGCTATTCAAGCTGCAACTTCCGAATGTGATTATAAAATAGTTCAGGACAACCCTGATGTAGTTTTTGTATTTGGTTCAATTACTAAACGAAAAATGGATACTGAAAGAGCTATTTCAATCCAACGACATAGAGATAATGGTACTCCTATTTTCTCTTTAGATTCAGCTTTGTTTTCTACCTACATAAGAAATAAAATGGACAGCCCCGAAACTTATATGTTTAGAGTTGGAATGGGTGATTGTGTAGGAACAGGAAACTTTCTAAACAAAAACTCGGACTCACAACGGTTTTTATGGATGAAACAAGCTTTTGATTTTGAAGAAAAAGAACCGGTTATAGATAATACGAAACCTATTCTTTTTCTACTACAATCAGAGAAAGGTTGGCAATATGATGATCATCTTCCTTTCTATTCTTGGGCTAGAAAGATCGTTAAACAGTTAAGAGCTTCTACTGATAGAAAGATTATATTAAGAGCACATCCAAACTTAGATCGTAATCCTACAGAAATGATAGCTGAAGGTTACGATAATATAGTTATAGAACATGCTGATAAAGCTAGACGTAGAGTAATAGATTCTATTAAACAAGCAGGTGTAGTTATAACACACAGTTCTTCTGCAGCTTGTGAATCTATAACTGAAGGTATACCTACTATAGCTCTTGATAGTAGATGTGTA
>CEPT01162265.1_pt1 | contig 10987 bp, 8 predicted proteins | sample 356221 | NCBI WGS metagenome assembly CEPT01 (sample SAMEA2620081, study PRJEB7988) | marine metagenome | isolation source: saline water (ENVO:00002010), including | reverse complement strand
TATATGGCGACTTTATTTTCGATAAAAGTGGCTTTAAATATATGTTTTCAGCCTTAAATGTTGATTTTTTGCTAGTTGGATAAATTTTTTTTATCATTTAATATATAAATTCAATAATAATATTTTGTACATATTTGTTAATATAATTGATATATAGGCTTATTACTATATGCATAAACAATAAAAAATTTTTATGGAAGATCTTACTATTTATGGATGAATATAAAAATTATAAATAGAGGGGTTTAGAGTGGAATCAATACTGGAAATTAAAGACGGATGTCTCACTTCCGAGCAGCTTCTTAAAAGCTATGCATTTGCAAGATATTTAAAAATTTATAAGAAAGAGTTTCTTGAGGATTTAGAAAAGAAGGGTGAAAAGCACTCACAAGAAGCAAAACAGAAAATGGATTTAATTGCCAATCTTTCTTTAAAAGATATTCTTCAAATTCTTGAGAGAGATTCAAAAGGTGCTGATTTAGAGAGAGATAGGGCAATAGTACGATTTTTAGATGGATGTTATCATCACTACAGAAAGAAAAGCTTCTCTAGACTAGTTAGAATGCATAATGAGGTTGTAACAACATCTGCAGAGTCACAAAAAACTATTAAAACTAAAATTTCTCAAAAAGCTGAAAATTTATCAGCTTTAATTGTTCAAACTAGAAGGAAGCTCCTAGACAAAGTTGGTTTAGGGCACGGTGTTTCAAGATCACACGATGCTTCTCCAAACGTAACGGCTGCAGAAATATCAGGTCATTATGGGAATATACCATCATCATATGCAAAGCTTGCTCACACAAATTTAACTGTTACAGCAGATATAAAAACTGGTGTACATTATGATACTTCGGTTAATAAAAGAGCGTTTCCTTTTTATGAGCTAGATCATAACCCTTTAAATTTAGATATTTTTAATCCTGAAGACTGGGTTGCAGTTCCATTAAGTGTTGGTAAGTGGTTAATAATTGCATATATACACAAGTCTCGTGGATGTATTGAAATGGAGCCAGGACTTCTAAATCTTTTTCCATTTTATAAAATTGATAAATCATTTGTTGGTAAAAAACCAGACGGAATTTTCTTTTTTGGATTTCCAGGAGCACCTAAAGAGGATTTAGGATTTTATCATGACAAAAAAAATGATTTACTGATAGGAATGGTTCCTCAATTCCCTGAGTACGGTTATTTTGGTTATTGTAAAAAACCAATTTTAACTCTTCATAATGTCCTTGCAATTGTTAAAGGTGATTTCCCATTGCATTGTGGTTGCAATAGATATGTTGTTGGATTTGACAAAGAAACAGATGAACCATTTATTTCCGAAATATTTATCAAAGCAGATGATATGGGTAAAGCCGAGTTTCATAAGGGGGAAGACAATGTCGTCAGATTAAAATTTTTTGGAACTGAAATAGGCGCTTTTGCATGTTTGGACGGATTTAGTGAACAAGCGAAAATGCAATTGATTGGAAGGGAAATTGGATATAATGCCTCAGCTGGAACAAATGCAAGACAGATCGTCCCAGTAGCAGAGGAAAACGAAGTTTCTACAGGGAGTGATTTAGATTTATTGTTATATATAAATAATTATGACTTAAAAAAACCAGGTGAAACCATGGTTGATACAAGCATGTCAGTTGATGTTGCAATGAAACATTTTCATGATGGTAGAAGATGCGCCGCGGGAAGTACTCAAACTGGAAGGGGCGGAACTGAAATAAGCTATTGGGCAAATCCTTTTCCACTTTTAAAAGATAATGATGGAAAAATTCTTCATAAAGAATTATATGAAAAATATACAAATACCGAGGAAGAGTTAGTATCAGTTATAGAAAAATTAGTAAGTAAAGGCGAAATGGAGATTGGGGTTGCATACAGCATGCTAATGGCAGGAGTATATGAGGGTAACTCTGATGACGATGTAGTAGCCTGTAAGTATAAAAATAGAGAGGAGATCGAACAAGAAGGCCCAACAAGATTAGCAGAGTCATTGATAGTTTCTATAAAAGAATTTGCTGTTAAAAAGAGAAAAAGATTAGGTAATAACCCTTATGAAGTAGATGTAACCGTAGCAATAATTGGAGATAGTAGAACAGGAAAATCGGAAACTTCTGAAAAAATGGAAGGAATTTTAAACATGAATATAGCTTAGAATATTTTTAAGAGAAACTCTTTAATTGTTCTTGAATTTTATCCAGCTTAATTTTTAATTCTCTTAATTTTTGTTCATCGGCAACTACAATATGCCCCGGTGCATTACTAATAAAATCTTTATTTGATAATCTTGTTTCAATAGACTCGAGTTGCTTTAAATATTTCGACTCGTCTTTTGATAACCGCTCAATTTCTAATTCAGCATCAATAATACCTGACGATGGAATAAGAAGTTTTAAATTATTTGAAACGCAAGCATAAAAATTATCTGTTTCAATTTCTTTATCTAAATTGATTTCTTTAATTTTTCCTAAATTCATAATTAAATTTGACATTTTTTCAAAATAATCTTTATCTTTATTAGTTGCGCCAGTCACGTAAATTTCAATATTTTTATTTGGCTGAACACCAATCTCTGATCTAGTTTTTCTAATGTCTGAAACAACTTGTATCATCCAATTTATATTATTTATGTCTTTAGAGTTTGTAAATTGCGATGAGTCTGGAAAGCTATTATCTTGGAGAAATTTATTTTCATTAAAAACATCAGAATAAATTTCTTCAGTAATAAACGGCATTATTGGATGGAGACATAACAATATATTCTTTAATATGTCTCTGAGATTTAAAACTATTAATTCTTTTTGCTCACTTGATATTTTTTTATTATTAATATTAGCTTTTGATATTTCTATATACCAACTGCAATAGTCCTGCCAAACGAATGAATATATATCCTTAGCAGCATAGTCAAAGCGATAATTTTTATAACTTGACCTAATATTTTCAATTAGATGACCAATTTTATTTCTGATCCATAAATCTTCATCATTTAATTTATCTAAATCAAGTTTTGAGGACATATTAAAATTTTGAATCTTAACAAATCTTGCGGCATTCCAAATTTTATTACAAAAGTTCTTATAACCCTCAACGCGCTTTAAATCAAAATTAATATCTCTTCCGTTACTTGCCAGGGCAGCAAAAGTAAAACGTAAAGCATCTGTTCCATACGAATTTATACCATTTGGATAATCCTTCTTTGTATTACTCTCAATTTTTTTTGCCATATCTGGTTGCATAAGATCAGTGGCTCTTTTCTCAATTAGATCTTCAAGATTAATTCCATCAATCAGGTCAATTGGATCAATTATGTTTCCTTTTGATTTAGACATTTTATTTCCAGATGAATCCCTAACAAGTCCATGAACATATATTTCTTTAAATGGAACTTCTCCAACAAATTTTTTCCCCATCATTATCATTCTCGCTACCCAGAAAAATATTATGTCAAAACCAGTTATTAAAACACTTGTAGGATAAAATGTTTTTACTCTCTCTGTTTCACTTGGCCAACCTAGTGTTGAAAAAGGCCAAAGTGAAGATGAAAACCATGTATCAAGAACGTCTTCGTCTTGAGTAAGAACTATATCTTCATTTAAATCGTACTTTTCTCTTATATCATTTTCATTTTTACCAACATATATATTTTTCTGGTCGTCATACCAAGCTGGAATTCTATGGCCCCACCAGAGTTGTCTGCTAATACACCAGTCTTGAATATTATTCATCCATTCAAAATAAGTTTTTTCCCAATTTTTTGGAACAAATTTTATCTTTTCATCCTTAACACAGTTTATAGCTTCCTCAGCTAATGGCTTAATTTTTACATACCATTGATCTGTCATCATAGGTTCAATGATTGCATGACTTCTATCACCTCTTGGAATTAGTAACTTATGATTTTCTTCTTTTGATAAATGACCTGTTTCACTTAGTTCTTCAAGAATCTTTTTTCTGGCTGCAAATCTATCTAGATTATTAAATTCCTTCATTTCACATTTAATCCTTGCGGATAAATCTAGAATATTTATTTCTTCGAGATTATGTTTTTTTCCTAATTCATAATCATTAAAATCATGGGCAGGAGTTATTTTCAGGCATCCAGTACCAAATTCCATATCTACGTATTCGTCTGCAATAATTGGTACTTTTCTTCCGACAACTGGCACAATTATTTCTTTGCCAATAAAATTTTTATATCTTTTATCGTTTGGATTTACCGCAACTGCGCTATCTCCTAAAATTGTTTCTGGTCGTGTTGTTGCTATTTCTAAAAACTTCTCATTATCTTCATGGAAGAAATACTTTAAATACCACAGCTTGCCATTTTCCTCTTTCGAAATTACTTCTAGATCTGACAACGCAGTTTGTAATATTGGATCCCAATTAACTAATCTTTTACCTTTATATATTAAACCATCTTCATAGAGATCTATAAAAACCTTATTTACAGCTTGAGATAAACCTTCGTCTAATGTAAAGCGTTCGCTTTCCCAATCTAGGGAAGCCCCCATCCTTCTTAATTGTTTTGTAATAATGTCCCCAGACTGACTTTTCCAGTCCCAAACTTGATCAATAAATTTCTCTCTACCAAGATCAGTTCTTGAAATTCCCTGCGCCGTTAATTTTCTCTCTACAACCATCTGTGTTGCTATTCCAGCATGGTCGGTTCCTGCTTGCCACAAAGTTTTGAAGCCAAGCATTCTATGATATCTACAAAGAATATCCATCAAAGTTACTTGAAAAGCATGCCCCATATGTAATGTCCCTGTCACGTTTGGGGGCGGTATCATGATACAATATGGATCTCCGTCACCAGAAGGAGAAAAAATTTTTTCATTTTCCCATCGTTCGTACCATTTTTGCTCTATTTCTAAGGGATTATATTTATTATTCGACATTAAATTACATAAAATTTAGTTGTAACATCTTACAATGATTTTGCATTTTCTAGAATAAAATGTGTTAGAAGCGAAACAGGCCTACCAGTTGCCCCTTTATCTGAACCCTCATTCCATGCTGTGCCTGCAATATCGAGGTGAGCCCAGCTATAGTCTTCAGTAAATCTTGATAAAAAACATGCTGCTGTTATGGTGCCTGCATATCTTTTTCCGATATTTGCAATATCAGCAAAATTACTATCTAACTCTGATTGAAACTCATCCCAAAGCGGAAGCTCCCATATATAATCGTGACTAATCTTAGATGACGCAATAAGTTTTTGTGTTAGTTTATCATCATTAGAGAGTACTCCACTTGCAACTTTTCCAAGCGCTACAAGGACAGCTCCAGTAAGTGTAGCAATATCTATAACGTGTTTAGGCTTAAATCTTGCTATATAAGTAAGCGCATCACAAAGTACTAACCTACCTTCGGCATCGGTATTTAAAATTTCAACAGTTTGTTTTGACATTGTTGTAACGACATCCCCAGGGTTTGTTGCACTCCCACTTGGCATATTTTCTGCGGCGGCAATTACACCGACAACATTCATATTAAGATTAAGCTCACTAACTGCACTCAACGTGCCGATTACACTTGCTGCACCACACATATCATATTTCATTTCGTCCATTGCATTGCTTGGCTTGATAGAAATACCTCCAGTATCAAATGTTATCCCTTTCCCAACAAGCACTATTGGTTTGTCATTTTTGTTAGAACCATTGTATTTAATCGTTATTAGCTTAGAAGGTTCTTTACTTCCATTTCCTACTGACAACAAACAATTCATACCCATAGCTTTCATTTCTTTTTCGCTATGAATCTTTACAGTTATCTTTTTACTATTTTTCGAAAGTTTGGTTGCATATTTTGATAGATATGTTGGAGTACATATATTGCTTGGTAAATCTCCAAGTTTTTTTGCATGCTTTATACCATTGGCTATAGCTTTACCTTGTAAAAAATATTTCTTAAGTTTTTTTGAATCATTTGCATTAAATGATAAAAAATTTATTTTTTTAATTTGATAGTTACTTTTATTTTTAGTTTTATATTTTGTTTCATTGTATAAGTAATCAACTCCATTAACTTGAATGGAAATATTTCTAATTGCCCAATTTTTATCAATATTTTTAGCGAGAAAAGAGTTAACATCAAAATAAATATTTTCCAGTAACTCACTTTTGCAAATTTTAGAAAACATTTTAACGGCTTGAATAAACTTTTTTTCGTTATACTCTTTTTTATCACCTAAACCAATTAAATAGACTTTTTCAAATTTTGAACCAACACTTTCATAAATACATAATTTCTCACTAATCTTGCCCCCAAAACCTGATTTTTTAATTGCAGCATTAATTTTTTTTAGGTTTGTTGTATTAATAGATTTGCTTAAGGAATTTACACTTAGATCAGAAAATATTCCTAATATAGCTGACCCTTTAACTCCATTTGATGTTATATTACTAATAAAATTGTATTGCATAATTATTTAAAGCCTCGTATGTATTGATTATGAAAGATATTTCTAAATATACCAAAAATTTAAAAAAATGGTTGGATTTTTACAAATTATGTAAATCAAAATTACACCACCTCAGTACTTGGATTATATCTCGTATTAGGCAAAAAAAAAGTAGAAATAACAAAAATTTCTTAGGAGAGTTCGTACAAATACAAAAAGTAAATTTTTTAGAGTGGGCAATTTTCCAAAAAAATATCCTTAGAAAATCTTTTCTATTTTTAATAATTGATAGATATCTTTTAAAAAGTTTTTTTAAAATTTTTTTATCGGTTTTTGTAGTTTTAGTTCTTGTTATTGTCGGCAGACTATTTGTGAGACTCCTGCAATATGTCGTTGATGGAAGATTTGATGTAAATATGATATTTGAGTTGTTATTTCTTAGCACAACAAAATCAATAATTTTACTTTTGCCCTTTGCAATAATGATTGGTTTGGTAATTTCATTGTCAAAATTGTATAGAGATAGTGAAATAAGCGCATTAAAAGCATCAGGAAAGTTTAAAGAAGTATTTACAAAACTATTTTATACAATATCTATACCGTCTTTTTTTATAATATTTATTTTAAGCATGTTTATATCTCCACATGTAATTACTAATATTCAAAAAACAAAAATCGAAGCAGCGGCTACATCTGAAATTGGGTTAACTTCTCCTGGAAAATTTATACAAATGAAAGATAAGAATTGGATTATATTTGTTGAGGATATTGAAGATGATATTTCAAAGAGAATATTTATAAAAAGTTCTGAAAATAATAAGATCTCAATTGAAACTGCTGAGGAAGGAGATGAGTTTTTAGAGGATGGCATAAGGAGGTTAGTTTTAAAAAATGGGCAAAGATATACTGGTACTCCTGGGACAGGAAACTTTCAGGTAATGAAATACGATATCCATGAAGTAAAGCTTCTTAACACAACTCCAGACTTTTCAGTTAATTATAGAATGAAAGGTTTGTACGATCTTATTAGTGATAAAAATGCGGCGCTGGCAAGCGCTGAAATTCAATGGCGTCTTTTTGCACCCATATCAGTAATAATTCTTGTTCTATTTGCTTTTGTGCTTGGAGATGTTGCGCCAAGACAAAATAAATACTCAAATATTTTATATGCCATAATTATTTACTTTATCTATTCAAATCTAATTATCATTTCTATAAATGGTATTCAGAAAAATACCTTATTTTTCTCGATATTTGGAACTTGGTGGGTACATGCTTTTGCAATCTTAATATGCCTTATACTTTTTAAGAATAACAAAAATCAAATTCTAAATTTTAACTATATTAAAAATCGAATTGAAAACTTAAAGCATAAATTATGAAAATACTTGATAAATATATTGCAAAACAGATACTTCTTTCAATCTTAGCAATTTTAGGAATTTTGGTTGTTGTTGTTGGTTTATTAGACTTAGTTGACGAGATAAAAAAAATAGAAGGAGAATATACAATATCGCTTGCTTTTTTATACGTATTATTAAATACGCCTCAGAATATATACGAAGTCTTACCTATCGCTACTTTAATGGGAAGCTTAATAGGGCTTAGTAAACTTTCAAGCACAAGCGAGCTTAATGCAATTAAAACAGGAGGGGTATCTTTTACAAAAATAATTTTTGTTTGCCTCAAAACAGGATTACTAATTGTTATCATGACATTTCTAATAGGTGAATTTATCGCGCCAAAAGGCCAACAACTTGCAAATAATGTTAAGAATCTTAGCCAGTCAACAAGGCTTAGTATGAAAAATACAGATGGCATCTGGATTAAGAGCCAAGACAGTTTCATACATATTGCTAGAGTTTTCCCTGACAAAATTATTGAAGAGGTATCTTTGTATAGATTCAACGAGAAACAACAGTTAATGGAATCTATATTTGCAGAAGAGGGATCTTATCAAGGAGGAGAGTGGGTAATGAAAAATGTTACTTCAACGAATTTTGAAAATAAAGAAGTTACTGTTACATCGATAGACACGACCACATTTAAGGAATTTTTTGATTTAGAATTATTTGATATTATGATTGCAAAGCCAAATCAAATGTCGCTATTACAAATCAAACAGTATATAAAATATCTTGAAAGTAATTCAATGGAAACAAAAATTTACGAGTTAGCTTTTTGGTCAAAATTTTCAATTCCATTATCATGTTTAATTATGTTTTTACTAACAACTCCTTTTGTACATTCTAGTATTAGATCTGCAAGTTATGGCCAAAGGATATTTATAGGCATATTACTCGGTGTTGGGCTTTTCTTGTTTAATCAAACACTAAATAATTTATCAATTATTATAAACATTCCACCTATAGTTGGATCTTTTTTACCACTAATCATTTTGCTTACTTTAAGTATTTTTATATTTAGAAGATTCTACGGTACTAAATTTTTATCAGCTGAGTTCTGGAAATGATATCATGTAAACACTTTTTATCTTTTCTAAATAATGATATTAAAAAACCTAACCCGAAAATTGATATAGATAAAATTGATACATTAAATCTAACTATTGCTTTTTTATAAGAAATATTATTGCCATTGATATCAACAATTTTTATTTTCCATGATTTCATTCCAAGGGTTGCAGCGCTATTCACCCAAAACCACACAAAAAAATATTGTATTATTAAATAGAAATATAGTTGCATAGTTAGTTTTAGTAAAAAACTTTCCTCTACATTAAAGCTATAAAAGGGTAAAGAAGTTATAATAACAATAGCAACAACGAGTACGCCATCATAAAAAATGGAAGCAAGTCTTCTAAATAGGTTTATATTTTGCATAAATTGATAGCTGCATTGTAATAAATATTTAATTACATTATTATAATATTTAAGATATGAAAAAGAAATTAAACAATGAATATTTAGACAGCTTTTTAGATAATATTTGGGCTGAACAAGGACTTGCTAAAAATACTTTATTGTCATATGAGCATGATATAAATAGTTTCCTAACATTTATTGATAAAAAAAAGATAAGTTTATTAAATACAAAGCAATCAGATTTAAATTCATTTATCGCCCATAGATTCTCAAGTGGTATTTCTTCAAGAAGTAATATGAGGCTAATATCGTCATTAAAAAAATTCTTTCAATATTTGTCATCACATAACATTTTAAAAGATAATCCAACAGAAAATATCGAAACACCGAGAAAAATTAGATCCTTGCCTCATACAATTAATATTGATCAAGTTGATAAATTATTAAATGCCCCTGATGCAAAAACACGTTTCGGCTCAAGAGATAAAGCAATGCTTGAGATACTATATGCCTGCGGATTGAGAGTATCGGAATTGGTATCTTTAAAATTCTCACAAGTAAACATTGAAAGTAACTTTTTGCGAGTTCTTGGAAAAGGCAATAAAGAAAGAATAATTCCAATTAATGATTATGCATTGTCATTTCTTAAAGAATATATTGATCAATTTCGAAAGGAATTTATTAAATCCAGAAAAACCGATGCTTTATTTTTGAGTAATCGTGGTACTGAAATGACTAGACATTCATTTTGGCATATTTTGAAAAAGTATGCAGTACAAGTAGGAATAAATGAACACTTGTCGCCACATACATTAAGACATGCATTTGCTACGCATATGATAAATAACGGAGCAGATCTTAGAGTTGTACAATTATTATTAGGACACAGTGATCTTTCAACAACACAGCTTTACACTCATATCGCAAAAAATGAATTAAAGGAATTACATTGCAAAAATCACCCAAGAGCCTAAATCGTTTTATTTTTTTTATCTTTATTGCCTTTTATCAAAGTACCGTAGGTTTTGGAAATGATAGTAGCGATGAAAATATTGTATTCTTAGAAAAAAAAGTTCGTGAAATTATCCCTGCATACAGATTCGATAGAATTCAAAAATCTCCAATAGATAATATATACGAGATTATCTTTGGAAGTGAAATTATTTATATTACTGCTGACGCAAAGTTTATATTTGAAGGAGGTAACTTACAAAAAGTTATTGAAGAAAATGATAGCTACGTATTCGAGAATCTAACAAAAAAATTATCATTACTTGGTAGAAAAAATATTTTAGATAAAATATCAGACTCCGAATTATTTATTTATGGAAAGGGTAACAAGTATATAAATGTCATAACCGACATTGATTGCCCATATTGCCAAAAGTTCCATAATGATATATCAGTTTATAAAAATTTTAATGTAAAGGTCCGTTACATAGTTATAGCAAATAAGGATGACTCAAAAAATAGACTTGTATCAGCCTGGTGTTCTGCTGACAGAAATAAATCCTTCTCTTTATTGAAAAAAGGGAAAAAAATACCAAAAAAAGATTGTGATAACCCTATTGAGCAGCATCAAATTTATGTAAATAGCTTGGGTGTCAATTCTACACCATCAATTTTTTTAAGTGATGGAACACTAATTTTGGGTTACGAAACTCCAGAAAATGTTATTGAGAAGATGAAAAATTAGAAAACCAAGTTGATTTCTTTGAAGCAAAACCGTTAATTATTAGTATATCCTTTGCTC
>CEPT01042495.1_pt1 | contig 11016 bp, 20 predicted proteins | sample 356221 | NCBI WGS metagenome assembly CEPT01 (sample SAMEA2620081, study PRJEB7988) | marine metagenome | isolation source: saline water (ENVO:00002010), including | reverse complement strand
CCTCCATTGGCAACACCAAGTCCAATTGAGGCACCAACTAGAAATCCACATGCTTGGGCAGATGATAGTAGTTACGATCCAGCAAATGCTGGTACAACAGCAACGCAACGTGGCAACTTTCCAAATGCTGATGTGAATTATACAGACTAATTTTATAATGCAAATAGGAGAAATATTATGGCATTACCAAGGCTCGCTTCGAGCAAATATGAGTTGACGCTCCCTTCAACTGGACAAAAAGTTGAATACCGTCCGTTCCTTGTAAAAGAGGAAAAAGCACTGATGATTGCCCAACAAACGGGCAAAGAATCAGATATGATTAGAGCAGTACAAAATATTGTATCTGCATGTACATTTGAGGCAGTAAACTCAAAGAGTATGCCTCTGTTTGATTTAGAGTATGTGTTCTTACAACTGAGATCAAAATCAGTTGGTGAGGTTGCAAAACTAAAAGTCAAATGCCCTGATGATGGTGAAACTGAAGTAGAGGTAGATGTACCTTTAGAAGATATTACATGTGTAAAAGAAGTAGGACATGATACAAAGATTCCATTGACTGACAGTATTGGTATCATTATGAATTATCCTACAGTAGACATGATGTTAAACTTAGATTTGAAAGATGAAACGGCTACTACTTTTGAAATTATTAAAAGTTGTGTTCATCAAATCTATGACGCAGATAATGTATATGTGAGAAATGATATGGAAGAAAAAGACTTGGATGAGTTTATTGATTCTATGTCTCACGATCAGTTTGAAAAACTGAGTGAATTTTTTGATACTATGCCTAAAGTGAAATACCCTGTTAAGGTTAAGAACCCTAAAACTGGTGTTGAAAGTGAAGTGGTATTACAAGGTCTATCTGATTTTTTTTAGTAGCCCTTTCCCACAATAGTCTGGAAAACTACTATCAACTAAACTTCCAGATGATGCAACACCACAAGTACTCCTTAACAGAACTTGAAGAAATGATGCCGTGGGAAAGGGAAATATATGTCTCTATGCTCCTACAGTTTCTTGATGATGAAAGAACAAGAGAAAGACAGCGAGCGGCTGATAATAAATAGTTTAAGGAGAAAACTATGGCAGAGAAAAAGACAGTAACCGTAGACCCAGAGGTTATAGAAAAAGTTGATAGCAATGGTGATGGACACATTTCACAAGAAGAGATGGAGATGAATTTGGAATTTAAAAGAAAAGAATTAGAAGACCAAGACGCTCGGCGTGACGCTATGCGAAAAATGACATGGTTTGCTTTGTTGGGTATGTTGTTGTATCCAGCAGGGATTTTAATTACATCTGTTATGGGGCAAGAAAAAGCAGCACAGATTATTGGTGATATTGCACCAACATATTTTGTTGCTATCTCAGCGTTAGTTGCAGCATATTTTGGTGCAAATGCGTACTCAGATAAAAAGAAGTAAGGTTAAGTAAATGTCAGACTTTAGTAAGGTTGTTTCAGAACTCAAAACTCAAACCGTTGCGTTGAATAAACTCGCTGGTATTGTTGAGCAACAGGGCGATGAAATAGAAAAACAAGGTAAAGACGCTCGTAGAGTTGCAGCTGGACAAAAAGCATATCAGACTCGATTAGAAAATCAAGGAAAGATGACTGATGCTAGTGAGGTAGAAGATCAAAAGAATGAAGAAAATCGTTCTAATCGACTCATCAATGCAGTATTAAAAACCAGAGATGGCATCTTGGGTGTTGGTAGTACCTTTACAAACTTTGCTAAAGACAAGGGTAAACAAATAGGTGGTGATATCTTCGGTATGTTGAAGAAGTTTGCCTTTGGTGCAGCTATTGCTGGTGTCTTAGCACTTCTTAACAGTAAGTATTGGGAAGATATCAAAACAACTATTAATGATAGTGTAATTCCTGCTCTTAAAACACTTTATGAGGATTATGTTTCACCATTCTTTACTTCTATAGGAGATATCTCAACAAGTTTTAAAACCATGTTGGAAGACCCTTCTTGGGAAAACATATCTGCATTTTTTGGTGACACTGGTACTATTGCACTTGGAATTGGTGCATTAATAGCTCTACTCAATCCGTTCAAAACACTGTCACTTGCTACCAAAGGTATTGGACTCGCAATAACTGGTTTTAGATCTATCTTTAGTGCAGGCGGTAGTATTGCAACAGGTTTAGATGCACAAGGAAAAAGATTAACAGGTAATAAATTTCTCCAAGGACTTAGAAGTGGTATTGGTAAGTTAAAAAATTCTTTTACTTCTCTGGGTAATAGTCTAACAGGTACAATGGGAAGAGGCGCCCAGGCAGTTGGTCGAGGCGCCAGGGGTGCTGGTGGCGCTGTTGCTCGTGCTGGAGCGGGCGCTGCTCGTGCGGCAGGTGGTGTTGCAAGAGGTGCTGCAGCAGTGGCAAAAGGTGCGTTGAGATTTGCAGGCCCAATTGGACTTGTTGCAACCGCAGCTTTTGGTATATTTGATGGTGTTAGAGCAGGATTAGAAGAGGCAAAGAATGAGAATGCAACTGCTGGTTCTATTGTAAAAGAGAGTGTTGCTGGACTTCTATCTGGACTAACATTTGGACTTGTAGAACAAAAGACAATCTCTGATGGTATCACAACAATTAGTACTGGTATCACAGAAGCATGGGATACAACAAAAACTGCAATCTCTAACGGTGCTTCAACACTTGCTACTAAAACAACAGAAGCATTCGATAGTGCAAAAACAGCATTTACCAATGGATTTGAATCTGTCAAGTCTGGTATCAATAAAGTCGTAACAGATCCAGAGGGTGCGTTCAACGCTGCAACTTCTAAGATATCTGAACTTACTGGTATTACACTACCAGACTTTCAACAGACTAAAGAAGGTCTTGCAAATTTAGGTACGAATATCAAAGAACGAGCTAGTGCTATCAAAAATAAGTTTGAAGATTTTACTGGTATCGAACTTCCTTCATTCTCAGTACCATCATTTGAAGATCTAAAAGCAAAAGGTAACTCACTGTTCGATAGTCTTTTAAACATCGAACTACCAGAGTTTACAATTCCATCTTTTGGTGACTTGAAAGATAAAGCATCTGGACTGTTTGATAATCTTAAAGCTATCGAACTTCCAGAAATAACATTACCGACACTACCAGATTTAAAAGAAAGATTCTCTGGTATTTGGGATAGTCTTTCTATCCCAGAAATTTCATTCCCTGATTTTTCAGACTTAAATCCATTTGCAAACTTCTCAAAGAGACTAGAAGAGTCTGAGGCATTTGATAAATTAAACTTCTCCATCTTCGGTAAAGAATTTGGATTTGGTGACAAACTCAAAGACTCATTGAAAAACCTATTTGGTGTCGAAGCAAGAGAGATGGGTGGCCCAGTTGAAAGAGGTGAAGATTACGTTGTCGGTGAAGCAGGCCCAGAATTGTTCTTACCTAGAGGGTCAGGATACATCATCCCAAACAATACTATGGCTGCGTTGAGAACTGGTGCAGTTGCATCTGGTTCTATACAAAGAGAAGAGACAAGAACACCAGCACCGATTGTTATCAATGCTCCGTCAACAACTAACAATGTAAGTAGTGGTGGTGGAGGCCGAGGTGGACTTATTCCAATGCAAGTTGGGGATAATGACCCAACATTGAGAGCAATCGCAGCAAATACGTTCTAATGATCATATAGCATTGTTCTTGAACTATCTACATAGACAGGTTTGCAATATGAAGTAACCCTATCTTTAGGGTCTACAAAACTCTTATATTTGAAATTTCCGTATTGTCTTGGTATACGAGATGCATAGTACTGACACACATCAATACTTCTGAAGTACATAGGATTTGGTTGGACTTTTCTTTCTTCACCTGTTCCTAGAACAACTACCAACATAAAAGCGTGAACCATCATCCGACAGTTCCACTTCTCCTTTTTCGTTCCCACTCGGCTTGTGCGATACGAACTTTTATGTCTTTAACTTTTCGTTCAATGTCTGTTTCTGGTATATGAGGAATTTTATGTGACTGTTCGTCAATCCATATGACAACACCCAATATCACCAGTAAAGAAGCAATAGTAAAAACCAAAAACCAAATCATTTATCTACTTTCTAAAATCATCCAAAGCAATCCAACCCCAAGTCCTGCAATAAGAACAACTAGTGTAATTACAGCAGCAATTTCAAAGAATAACTTTTGTCTTTCTTTCTGATCATAGATTGCTTGTTGTCTCTTTTTTCGGATATCACCTTCCATCTTAATGAGCTCTTGCCATGCAGATGGGCCTCTGCTATATGTGATGATCTGTCTAAGTTCATCACGCATATCTTCTGCCTTTTTCTTTGCCATGAAAGCAGCCATAGCTTCTTCTTCCACTGAACCAGCGGCAAATATCTTTTTGAAGAGGGGTGGTTTCTGAGCGTACTCATCTGCTTTCTTGAGGTCAGACATGGCGCCCATCCAGCGCCCAAGGTCTTGCCCCATAGATTCAACATCTCGGCCAACACTAAAACCTTTTTTAATTAAATTAAATGCACTTGTTGCTGTAGCAAGCGCTGTTACTGGATCTACCATTCGTTTGTAATACCTCTAGTTGGGTGACAAATGATAAAGACAATAATGTAAATCTCAACTCACAGCACTATTTATAAGAGTACTAGAATGGTTTTAGTTCAGATGGTTCAACATCTATAAATTTAATTATACTGTTGCGTTCATTCACCTCAACGTCTAACTTCTTACACGCAAGTCTCATTGTTCCAGAGTACTCTTTTTGTGTAGGTGATTTCACGTTACGTTCAATTGTGCGTTTTGCTTTTAAACACTCACTCAAACCTTCTCTTACGGTGTATTCTTTAAGTTCCAATGGACTACCAAAGAACATCAACAATACGATTGCTCCCTCTAATACCATGACTTATCCTCCAAGTTTCTCTGTGACGCTATCAGCTTTCACTTCTGGATTTTCGTCTGTATCTAGTAAACGAACAATATAATCGTTACCATCTGCATCCTTACCAACTTCTACTAATCTCTTTTGACAAGTATATCTGAAGGGCTCTGTTCCTTCGTGAGTTTTTTCTGCGACTCTTTTTTCTCTCAAACAATCTACCATTTTGTGGTATCCAACATGTGATGCCACCTCACCATTAACATATAACAAAAGTGTAATACATACCATTTCTACAGTCATCTAACTTATCTTCCTCTAATGATTGGAATGATCACTGGCGCCATTCCGTTTGATTCCATTCATATCATGTACCATGTCCATTATATCATTACGAATTTTCTCGTGTGCTTCTTCAAGTTGGTTGATACGTTTTTCGTAAAATTCAAGTGTGAGTTTTTGTTGTTGGTCAAAAGGAGCCTGTCCACTTTCAATCTCATCTGTAAGTTTTTCCAATTCTCCAGCAAGGTGTTCAATTAACATGAATTGTTCACTGTCCGCTGGAAGCGACCCCATCTCACCACGAGGCCACTTTATTCTAAATTCAGTATTCATAGTTACATCACTATTCATCATAGTCTGTTGAGTTTCTATTTGATTCAATCGCTCAACAATACCAAAATATGCCCATGTTGCTATAGAAGCACCAGCAATCATAGAAAGTATATTTCTTAACGGTAATGCAACTTCTGTGCTATCATTAATTTTTTGAGCCATAAGTATCTCCTAACATTATTTATAGTGAGTCATGTTTTTGACACTAACAATAATATGACACGAAAAAGAGGACAGAAATTTGACTCTCTGTCCTCTCTCTTCTCTACTTCTATTTAGTAGTCTTTTTAAGTGGTGTTACGATACCGTAAGGTAACTTTCTGCACTAAGGAATTACTACTATACCTATTCGTTTGCCAACTTTTGAAAGTATGACATGGCATCATCTTCATCAGCGTCAACTGATGCTGGTTCTGGTGCTGGTTCAGATTTCATAGTAGGAGCTGGAATTGATTCCTCTTCCTCAATAAACTGAGCCGCAGTCTTACCTGTTGCAACCGTTCCAGTTAGAACTGCATCCAAACGAGTTTTCAGTTCATCATATGACTTGAAGTTGGATGGAGCCATAAACTCTTGTAAAGAGTATTGTTTATTATATATAACTTCCATCTCTTCATCTGATGGTGCAAGTTGAGATTGTGACTCGAACTCTGATTTATCATAGTTCCAGTAACCGTCAACCTTACGAATTTTCAGTTTGAAGTTTGCACCTTCCCACAAATCAAATGGGTTGATAGGTGTTTCATCTTCAAACGCAGGCTGCATTGCCTCCATCAGTTTATCAAAGATTTTCTTACCAAACCTATAGAGCATAACTTTGCCCTCATTTTCTGGATTAGCAGAATCTTGGATGACATAGATGTTTGCGTAATACTGTAGTTTACGCTTTTGTTTACGAGCAATCTCTTTATCACTCTCAACACCAGAGTTCCACAATTGAGTGTTGTACTCAGATACAGGATCTTTTTGGTTGAGTGTAGTAAGAGAATTCTCAATATACCATTGTCCAGTAGGCCCTTGGAATGCATGATTCCAAACACGAACCCAAGGCATCTCTTCATTCACTGGTGCTGGAAGGAAACGAATGATTGCCATACCGTTTCCAGCCTTGTCAACCTGTGGTTTCCAGAGCCGTTCATCAACGTATGATTTCTTCTCAGTTGTTGGGGATTCGTCCTTTTGGACTTGTTTGAGCAATTTGTCCAGAGAGTTCTGGTTGCGTAGTGCTGAAATAGACATATTTTTTCTCCGTATGTTTTCGTATGTTTAAGTATCTCACGTTATTCATTATATGATAGTATTTATAATACTACATCATCCACCCAAAGTCAAGAACTAAATTCAAATTATTTAACTCTGTATACTGTAGGTTTTCGATGTTTCTCCACTCTTCAACGAACTTACAAGTATTGTCAGTTCCAAGTGGGGCAGGGTTCACTTTCCAAAATGTCACATCAGGAAAATCAGTGAAATTTTGTTTGTGTTGTTGTATCCAATTTGTATCTGGTGTAACAGCTGCATCTTTGGAAAGATAGTTGTCTGTACCCTTGTACATATTGTTTACTTTGTCATTTGAACTGCCTAGGTCAAAACCTATAAGATACACCTCCTTTGGTTTTTCGTTATCTATTGCAGTTCTTACTGCGATTGGGCCTGCACTCCAACCACTGTATTCTTCTGGTATAAGATATACTTCATCATTTCCGTATTCTTCACACCATGTAATCCATCTGTGATGTTTTGATAACAATTCATCAATAGTTTTCTGGTCATATCCCATTGATGAATAGTGATCGTATTGTAACTTCATTTGATTAGGGTCAGTTCCGTTGAACACGAAAGTATTTCTATCTTCTCTTTTATTAAAGATTGTCCACCCTTCGTGTTCAAACTCAGAACTTTCAACTATTGTATCAAACATTTCGCCTGGCAACCTTGTCCAGTTACGAAAATAACATTTGTTCTTTAATGGATATCCACTTGTATATACTTCATGTTGCATACCACCATCAACAACGATTAGTGCATCTGGTGTAAAGTCACGATATAGTGCATTACATCCATAAACCTTACCCCTAGTTTTCAGGTCGTTCAGGTCTACACTCTTTCTAGATTCACCGTTGCCTATGATGAATACAGAACTCATTTTGGATATCTCATCCAAATTGTAGCAATCCATTTTTCTAAACCATCGGCTGGTGGTAAACCAGCATGTAGTGTCAGTTTGTTTATATCCATTGTGTAATTATATTCAAAGTAAATTAATGCACCCTTCTTTGGTTTAAACTTCAATCCTAAATGTGGAAACTCTGTTTCTCCACCCTCTGGAACATCATTAAGATAAAATATTGCAGTTGCTTCTCTTTGTTCATTACTATATTCTTTTATACCTTTATGTACAAAGAAATCAAAATGTGCTTTATACTGTTGTCCTTTTTGATAATTGATAATCATAGTATCTTCAAAGTTCACTGTTTCTTTACCAAAGAACTCAGCTGTATTATCTCTCAGAAGTCTATTTACTGGATGTTCATGTGCTGTGATAAAAAAGTCAGAACTTGTACGAGCCTGATCCTTTCTAATCGTACCATCATCCCTATCTACTACTTGAGAATTATGAACCCTTGGTCGAGAATACTCTACCAGTGCATCACAATCACTTGGTGCAATAAAGTTTTCTATGTATGCAACAAGTGGTTCGTCATTATGTACGTCAGATTCATAAAGATACATTTACACGTTCCATCAATGGGAAGATTTTAGCAATCTCCTTTGCACACAATTTCGCAACTTGCATGTGTTCTTTTTGTGTACCGTTTTCACTTCGTAGTTCAACATAATGTACCCATGAACGTAATGTACCATTCATCATTACACGAGTTTTCGTAAGTCCTTCTGGAAGAACTGCACGAGCTTGTTCTTTCGCAATACCATTCTCAATTGCCCAGTTATATAACTCTTTGGACTGATTAATAATCCCATGTTGTCTACGTTGCCATTCTGTAATCAATTCTTGTTTTTTCAAGTCTAATTGTATAGATGGATCATTTTCAATCTCAATAGAGTTTTGTCTGTTTTCGTGATCTTGCAATCTACATTCTCTTGTTGTAAAAGCATTTCCCATATCCTGTGGGTCTGCATATCTTTGACTGAACTCTTGAAAACTAAAACTTCTATGTCTTACAATTTGATGTGCAATATCACGAGTTGTTTCTATTTCGATACAGGCACTGGCCATCTCTAGTGGCGACCAATGTTTATGTTTAATAAGATACTGTATCAACTTAGCTGATGTTTTATTGTTAAATTGATTTGCTGGGTTAGATACACGAGCGCAATATGAAATCAAGTCTTGTACATTATCAAGTCCTTCTTCAGCAAAATCCTCTGTCGGCATCGAATACGATACCAACTTAGCGGATGTTATCATATGGTCTTCCTTATTCTCTGTCACCATTATCTTTATTCACCTTTTTAATGTTTTCAAAATCCCAACCTACTTGATTAATAACATATGGAAAATCGTAAGTGAGTGTCTTTTTCTTCCCATCTACGATTGTTTCAATCTCCCACTTTGTTTGTGACAATTGTTTATATTCCATGTTGTATCCCTATTTCAAGTTGAGCAGTTTTATATCATGCTCAGGATAATGTGTTACGCCCTCCGTCTTGGACGGTATGACGTATTAGACTTATTAGCGACTTCTGCAAGTCGTTTGGAAAGGTCTGCATCACGCCGTTGCAATTCGGCGCAGTCAGACTCCAGACTTTTTACACGAGCAGTTGCTTCTTCAAGCTTTGCACGATAGAAGTCTCTTTCCCTAATAAGTTCATTCGATTCGTTTGAACGAACTGGATCTGGAAGTTGAACTTCGATACCCATTAGAATGTCTCCTTTACTAGTTTGAGTAGTTTCGTTTTACATTTCTGTTTGTCATAGTTCAGAAATGCGGCGTACTTAACAATTAATCTTCTGCTATCGGGCCATACTAGATCATCACTCATTCCTTCATCAAATCTTCTAACATAGTTTAGTAATCCTTGCAGAATTACCATTGTTTCCAAACTAACTCTTTTAGCGAGGAAGTTCTTTAATAATACAGGATGTTTACCTGTTTGTAAAGAGAAAATTGAATCAAAATCGTCAACTTGTTCAAATAAAAATGACATATCAGTAAGAAAGTTATATGTCAATGATTGTTTGTTCTTAGACCATTCTAGATAATTCTCTTCCTTAAAATCTCCTAACCACCCTTTTGGCGAGTGAACAAAATTTGCAACAAAATAATCCAATGATTTATCATCATACTTTTTTGCAACTCTAGCGAAAAAACTTCTGTCTCTCCTTTTCAAGAAAGAAGCCTTGGTTGCAGAAGTACGTCCACCATATCTGGTGTAATCGTAGTCTGTAGTAAAATGCAACTTGAGACCAAGGTACATTTGGTAGGCTTCCCACGCTTCCATTGGAAACTCCTTAGATTGGTAGGGTTGCTACTTTAGGCAAGAAGTTTAACTCTCTTGCATCGGCTTCTATTTTCTCTTTGAGGGGTTTTGATATGAGCGGTGCTATTGCGTCAGGCTCCATTTGGTTCTTTTCACAATAATCTAAGATTGCATCCATATAACTAACCCCACCTTGTGCTACAATTGTTTCTATTTTAATCGCAAACTTTTTTGGTGTCATCACTGATATCTCTTCTAGATTCATAATTTATCCTTATAAATGATAGGGAGCAGGGCGCCCCACTCCCTATCGAAAATTAAGCAGAGCCTGTGTATCTACGTCAGGGTGCAAGTTGTATTCCTCACCGTAGGAATACACGGGCGTATTAAGGCGCCACCCTATTCGTGTTCACCACCAATGCCTCTACCAAATCCACCAAAATATTCTGGTTTACGTTTAGCAGTGTCAAAAGTAGCAACTGTTATAACGATTGCGGCAAGTAACAAAATATGAGCGATTGCACTAATACCGAATACGAAAAAACTACCAACATAAAAAGAAAATGCAATGCACCACATCCATGCTAGTATTTGTAGTATCAGGTGTCTTGTCTGCAAGTCTGGAATGTGTCTGAGCGGATTGATATCAGCATTCATCACACCATTCCATGATTCATAAACGTACTGTCTCATTTTTTCTCCGATACAAAAGAATACATTTCTTTTGCCTTGTCCATCAAGTCATCCATAGAATACATTTTGTATTCTGATTGCATTTCTTCAACAGTCTTTTTGCCTGCTTCAAACATTTTTTCAGCAAACTGTACATTCATATGATACTGTTGATCCATGTAATCTTTTGCCAGAGATAACATCTCTGTTCTAATTTCAAAAGGGTTTTTATTTACAGCCATTTTATTTCTCCTGTGTGTCTGTGTGGTGCAACTTTTCTGTTCCGAGGCAAGTTGCCAGCCCGTCAAATTAGGCCGCTAGGGCGTAAGATGAAGGTGCAAAGTTATCGTTTGCGTTTAGTTTTGTTAGACTATTAGGCGTCTATCCCACAGTTCTACTCTTACCTATCCCTATCAGTCGATCCTAGTTC
>CEPT01028410.1_pt1 | contig 11033 bp, 5 predicted proteins | sample 356221 | NCBI WGS metagenome assembly CEPT01 (sample SAMEA2620081, study PRJEB7988) | marine metagenome | isolation source: saline water (ENVO:00002010), including | reverse complement strand
ACTGACCTGCAACCCAGGTTGGAGAGTGACGGATACATTTGGAAGTATCTTTACACCATCAAACCCAGCGACATTGTCAAATTTGACAGTGCTGAGTTCATTCCTCTTCCTTCTAACTGGTCAATTAGCACTGACACAGCAGACGTGAGGAATACTGCTGTTGATGGTCGTATTGAGGTCATCGTTATTGAGGACGTAACCAATGCGTCCTATCAGTTCACCGGAACCAAAAACAATGTGCCCATCAAGGGTGATGGTGCCGGTGGTATGGCGTCAGTCACTTTTGTGAACGGCAAACCAACTGCTGTCCAGGTCACCAATGGTGGCACAGGATACAGTTTTGCGACTCTGGACCTTGACTCTGTTGTCACTGGTTCTGGCGCATCCTTTACCGTCATCATTCCCCCTCCGGGAGGACATGGTGCTGATATCTACCGTGAACTCGGTTCCAACAAAGTTCTCATTTACTCCCGCTTTGAGAACAGCGATGTGACGAACCCTGATTTCCCCACCGGAAACCAGTTTGCTCGTATTGGCATCATCAAGAACCCTGAAATGCAGGGTAGTTCCAACATTCTCACCGACCCCACGGTGTCAGCGATGTATGGCGTGCGACTGGCAGGCGCAGCATCTACGACCATGGTGGTTGCCAACGATGGAGTTGTCAAACAAACCGTTGGTGTTGGATCCACTGCTATCGGGAAAATCATCTCGTATGACAACACCACAAAGGTTCTGAACTATTGGCAAGATCGCTCTATGGCAGATGGATCTGCTGGAGCCCTTCACCAATACTCTCTAAATAGATTTACGAAAACCCCTGGTACGGGTGGATCTTTGAACATTGTTGTCAAGACAGTTAGCGGAGAAGAAACTCTTACCGTCGATACCGCGTTTACTGGAGTCTCTACGACTATCAATAACCGCACTTATTATTTGGGTCAAACTTACAATTCTGGTATTGCCTCCCCAGAGATCAAGAAGTATTCCGGCGATATTATCTACGTAGATAATCGTCCTGAAGTAACTAGAGCATCTAACCAGCGAGAGGATATCAAGATCATCTTAGAATTCTGATACGATGCCACAGAACACCAACCTAAACGTTAGCCCTTACTTTGACGATTTTGATTCTGAGAAGAATTATACCAAGATTCTTTTCAAACCAGGGTCACCGGTTCAGGCACGCGAACTGACCACACTCCAGTCTGTCCTCCAAGGGCAGATTGAGAAGTTTGGTAAGCATATGTTCAAGGAGGGATCCGTAGTTATCCCTGGTAAGTTCAACTACGACCCTGACTATACGTATGTCAAGGTAGAACCTACATTCTTTGGTGTTCCTGTAGAGTCCTACTACGACCAACTGGTTGGTCTTCGTATCAAGGGCAAGGTGTCTGGTGTGACCGCCAAGGTGGTCAATGTCCTCTCTGGATCTGCCTCCGTCACAGGACATACAACCCTTTACATCAAGTATGAGGGAAGTTCTACTGACCTGAAGGATGACTTCTTCCTGGATGGTGAGAACCTTGTTACCCTCAAAGATTTTACTTACGGTGTTACCACTGTAACTGAAGGATCTGACTTTGCTTCAGCAATCGCTGCGTCTGCAACTGGCACTGGTTGTTCCTTCAAACTGATCCGTGGTGTGTTCTTTGCACGTGGTGCCTTCGTTGAGGTTCCTACTGACACCCTCATTCTCGATCAATACACCAACCGTCCGTCTTACCGGGTTGGTTTCCAGGTCAATGAAGAGATTGTCACTGCTATTGATGACAATACTCTGTTTGACAACGCTGCTGGATTCTCTAACTTCACTGCTCCTGGTGCAGATCGACTGAAGATTAGTCTGTCTCTGACTAAGAAATCCCTTACAGACTTCAATGATGAGAACTTCATTGAACTGTATCGTACCGATGAAGGTAAGGTCAAGCAACTAGTTGACCGGACTGTTTATAACGAGATTGCTAAGGAATTTGCTCGCCGTACTTACGATGAGAGCGGTGACTACTATGTCCGCAAGTTCCCGATTGAAGCGAAGGAGTGCCTGAACGATAGGCATAGTGTCTTCGGTCAATTCCTTTCCAGTCGTCTGACTGAAGATGGCAATGTGCCGTCTAAGGACTTGATGTGTATTGGTGTGGGTCCTGGTAAGGCATATGTGAAAGGTTTCGAGAGTTACCTGCAAGGTTATCGTAACCTCGATGTCCCCAAACCTCGTACCACCAAACTGATCAAGGATCGTGGCATCCCGTTCGTTGCTGGCAACCGCATGCGGGTCAACAACGTCTTTGGCAATGCTCAGATCAAACTGAATGCAGACTCTGCAGATTTCGTTGATCTCCGGAGCAAGCGACTTCTCGCCAATAAGACTTCTGCTGCTGGCGACAGCATTGGACGTGCACGGGTATATGACTTCAAACTTCAGAACGCTGCTTATGCGAACGACGCATCAGTGTGGGAGTTGATGCTCTTTGATATCCAACTGGATACTGTCATCACTCTGAACCAGGCAATGACCCTGGCAGCACCTGCTCGGGTGCAGGGTTCTCAGTCTGGTGCCAAGGGTATGCTCCGTACCGCCATGAGCAACACCACTGAGATGGTGTTGACTGATGTTGCAGGTTCTTTCCAAGAAGACGAATCCCTGATCATCAATGGTGAGCAGCAGGGACGTGTGGTCAGCAGTGTCCGTGACCATGACATGCAGGATGTCAAGTCCGTCCGTTCCACTGGCGGTTCCCGCACATTTGCTGCTGACGTTGTTCTGGAAGAGAAGCAAGCATTCACCAACACGTTCCAGTTGACCAGTGCTGGTGCTCTGACTGCATCTTCTACTGGATGGGCAAAGAACCTCCGTGTCGGTGACATTGTTTCTTACACCAATGTCTCTCAGACTGATCCTGTTTACCTGGAAGTCAGTGCTATCGCCGGAACCAATCAGAGTGCAACTCTGATCAACAGTTCTGATGGTGCTGTTTCTGGTGTTGCACACAATGCTCTGCATGGCAGTGGCAACGTCACGATCACTGACCTGAAAGTGATTGCAGGCAAGATCAAAGATGCAAATGAGGGTTATCTGTATGCAGATATGCCTCACAAGTATATCGAAAGCGTTGACCTGACTGACTCTATTCTTTACATCCGTAAAGAGAACACTGGTCAAACCACCAGCAGTGCTGGTCAGTTGACCCTACCTTCGTTGGTTGGTACTGACTTCATCTACTCTGGTTTTGATGAGGAGCGTTATTCGATCTCCTATAACGATGGTTCTGTCGAACCACTTAGCAGTGACCAGATCGTTTTCACTAATGGTTCTAAGTCTGGAACCATCTCTGGTCTGACTGCTTCTCAAAGCAATGTGGTTGTTCAGACCACTCAGCAGAAGTCCTCGGTGTCCTCCAAGGTGAAGGCACTGGTGAAGCAAGCAACTCTGGTTGTCAATGGTTCTGCCAACGTCAACTCCGGTATCTCTACTGGTATTGGTGATGGTCTTACCCCAAGTGTTGTTTACGGAAAGCGTGTCCAAGACGATGAAGTCTCCTTGGACGTGCCTGATGTGGTCACTGTGCATGCAGTGTTTGAGTCAACTGGTGCTGCTGCTCCCACCATCCCCAACCTGCAACTCTCTTCCTTCACTGGAAGTGCAGGTGACAACAGCGATCTGATCGTCGGTGAGATTGGTGTTGGTAAGAGTTCAGGTGCCGCGGCCATGGTGCTTGCACGTGATGGCAGTGACAAGGTTGAAGTCTGCATCAAGAACTCCAACAACTTCATTGTGACTGAAGAGATTGAGTTCTCTGAGAGTGGCATCAAGGCAAATATCTCTAGCGTCAACCCTGGCGACCCCAACATCCGTGCAAACTTCGTGCTGGACAACGGACAGCGTGAAGAGTTCTATGACTTTGCACGTCTTGTACGTAAACCCAATGCGACCAAACCCCAAGGTCAACTGAAGGTTTACTTTGACCACTACACCATCAACTCTGAAGATGGTGGTGACATTCTTACAGCATCTAGTTATGAAAAACCAGAATACGACCGAGTTCCTGCATTTGGAAACGTCCGTAATACTGATATTATTGATCTGCGCCCTCGCGTAGCACCTTTCAGTGGTACGACTCGGTCCCCGTTTGAGTTTGACTCCCGCAACTTTGCTGGTGGTGGACAGTCTGTTCCTAACGTTCTAGTTTCTGACGAGACTATCCAGTTTGACTACAGGCACTATCTGGCACGTAAAGACCGCCTGTATATCAACCAGAACAACACCTTCACAATTGTTCAGGGCACACCTGCTGAGCGTCCGGTCCTGCCTGACCCGATGACTGACTCCTTTGAGTTGGCACATATTGATTACAAACCATATGTTTACGATGCTCGCTATGACACGAAGGTAACCTTCAAGGCAAACCGTCGATATACCATGAAGGATATCGGCAAACTTGAGAACCGGATTGAAGATCTGGAAGAGATGACCTCACTGTCCTTGCTTGAGGCAAAGACTGACAGTCTGACTATCAAGGATCCTGACACTGGTCTTGATCGATTCAAGAATGGTTTCGTTGTTGACCCATTCCGGAACTTCGATGTCGCAGATAAAACTCAGACTGAGATCAAGTACGAACTTGATAACGGCACTCTGATTGCTAAGCAGCACCGTGACAGCATCGATCTCCTGATCGGTTCTAACACCGTTGTTGGACTCAATGGTGCTCCTGATCCCACAGTGGATCCTCGTTACACCAATGACCTGGGTTCCCCGAACATTGTCAAGACTGGTGACGTGGTCACCCTGGCATATGACGAGGTTGTTGACCGTAGTCAGAACTTTGCCACACGTCTTGAGAGTGTGAACCCCTACATGTACCGCGATTGGGGCGGTATCATGAACCTGACTCCTGACTCTGACGTTTTCATCGACCGCAACCAGGTCACGATTACTGAGGGTGAAGGATTTGCTAATGACTTCTTTGCTCAGACTGAACCCCTTCCGTTCCTGCGGGAACAGAACATTCAGTTTGATTGCACTGTGCTGAAACCCAACACCCAGCACTTTGCATATTGGAATGGCACTGACATGACGGATGACAACTCTTATGTTGTCCCCAAACTGATTGAAGTCACTCCTGGTAGCGGTTCTTTCCAGATCGGTGAAGCAGTCCGTGGTTACACCTTCAGCAACCAGGTCAACAGTCAAGGTTTTGACATTCGCTTCCGTCTTGCTGCACCGAACCATAAGGATGGTCCATTCAACGCTCCGACCATCACTTACTCGCAGAACCCCTACAACACCAATGTGGGTCTGTCTTCTGCATACTCTGAAACCACTTCTGTACTGAACGTTGACACCCAGTCACTGAACCAGAAGTCTGATGCCAACTTCTTCGGAACTCTGGAGACTGGCATGGTGCTGGTGGGTGAGTCCAGTGGTGCTCAGGCAGTTGTTGCTGATGTCCGTCTGATTACTGACGAGACTGGATGTGTGCAAGGTTGTTACTACATCCCACCGGATATGTTCCGTGATGGTGACCACACTGCATCCATGCTGCAGATTCGCCCAGAGAACTTGATCCCAGGCAAGAACGCTAGTAACACCAGTGCTGAGTTCTTCAGTGAAGGTTTTGAGATCACGGAAACTACTGTGATTCGTACAGAACCTGCACTGCCAGAACCGGTGATCAATAACATCACCAATATTACTAATAATACTACCAACAACATCACGAACGTTACTAATGTCAATCGCATCACCAATGTTACTAATGTAACCAACGTTCAGGAGAACAACAACGACGATCCTCTGGCACAGTCCTTTGTTGTTACTGAGGATCCTGGCATCTTCATGACTGGTGTTGACATGTTCTTCCAGAGCAGGTCTGAAACCATTCCTATCAAGGTTCGTATTGTTCCTCTGGAGAATGGTTATCCCTCTGTGAAGGTGATGAAGCACAGTGAGGTTGAGTTGAACCCGGATCAGGTGAACATCTCTAATGATGGTTCTGTTCCGACTCGTTTCACTTTCCCTGCTCCTGTCTATCTGCCTGCAGGTGACTATGCGTTCTACCTGGGTTCTGCCTCTGGTGACTATGACGCCTGGATCTCTCAGGTGGGTGAAGCAGACATCAACACCCTGAACATCAACCAGTTCCAACGTGTGGTGGTTGCTAAGCAGCCTGCTCAAGGTTCCTTGTTCAAAGCACAGAGCAACAACACCTGGACTGCTTCCCAGTTGGAAGACTTGAAGTATGTCTCCTACAAGGCGAAGTTCACTGCCAACAGCGGTAGTGTCCGACTCTACAACCCACAACTGAATCTCTACGGCACACGGAACAAACTTCCTGAGAACCCGATCGAGACATTTGCTAAGCGTGTGTTCGTTGGTCTGTCTTCTGGTATGGAAGGCAATCCTCATATCGTTGAGGGAACCATCATGTCTCAGGCAAACAACACCACCGCTCGCGGTGTGGTTGCTGAGAAACTGGCACACCTTGGCACTGCTGCAAACACCCTCAGCATCACCAATGCAGGTTCTGGTTACGAGGATGGAACTTACAACGACGTTCCTCTCCTGACTGTGACTGGTCGCGGTCTGGCTGGTGTCGGTATCGTCACTGTCTCCAGTGGTGCTATCACTCAAGCAACCGTCAAAGGATTCCAGACTGGTGAAGGTTACAAAGTTGGTGACACACTGACTGCAAACCTCGGCACCAAGGGTCTTGGAAGCAACTTCCTCCTGACTGTGGGTGTTACCACTGCTGTCAGTGGTTTGGTTCTGACCAATGTGTCTGGCACCGAGTTCAACACTAGCGATGCCATCTCATACATCCCCACTGCTGGTGCACAAGCAGGTATTGCATCTGTCCAAGGTGCAATCGTTCCTGACACTGTGACTGTCAACACCGATCAGTACGATGGTCGCCACTTCAAGGTCAACCACCCCAACCATGGCAACCACTCCAGCACATCATATGTGACTCTGGAAGGCATTACTGGCGACAGTGTTCCTACTCGACTGACTGTTGGTTATGCAGCAAGTGTTACCTCCGTCGTGAGTGTGGCAAGCAGCATGGGATTCAACATGTTTGAAGGTGCTCAGGTCACTCCTAGCAATCCTGGTTACGCTGTTATCGGTGATGAGATCATCAGTTACACGTCTGTTGGCACCAACCAACTGACTGGAACAATCACCCGTAACGTGGATGATTCCATCGTCATGAACCACGAGATTGATGCTCCGGTTCAGAAGTATGAACTTGCTGGTGTCTCCCTCCGGAAGATCAACAAGCAGCATAGTTTCGGTGATGTCACCAACAGCATCGATGACAAGATTGGTCTTGACCACTACTACGTGAAGCATGGTGGCAGCAACTTCTTTGCTAAGGACAAGATCGGTGGTGGTGATCGCGGACGTGGTTCTGCAAACATCGCATTCGATACCGTCAACCCCAACATCTCTCACAGTGCTCCTACTGGAACACAAGTGACTGCCAAGATACGTACCACATCCGGTACCAGTGTTGATGGAGGAGAAGCATCCTTCCTGGATCAAGGATTTGAGGACATCTCTCTGCTCGGTAAGACTGAGTTCAAGACCACTCGTATCATCGCTTCCCGCGATAACGAGCAGCAGAAGAACACCCTGCTCACCATGCCTGGTGCTAAGTCCTTCACCTTTGAAGCGACCATGAGCAGTGAGAACGAAAACGTGTCTCCTGTGATTGACGTGTTCAAGTCTTCCATCCTCACAGAATCCAACCGGATCAACAATCCTGTTTCCAACTACAAGACTGACCGTCGCTCGAATGGAACCGAGGATCCCCACAACATGGTCTATCAGACGAAGGAAGTTCTCCTTGAGAACCCCTCCACTTCTCTGAAAGTTCTCTTCGCTACAAACCGCCCTGCTGCAACTGACATCCGTGTCCTGTATCGCCTGAAGCGTGAAGACGCTGCCGATTTCGACAAGGTGTTTGAACTGATGCCTGGTTTCGACAACCTGGATTCAGACGGTGATGTGATCAACGCGAAGAACAACGACGGTAAGACTGACAAGAAGACTTCCCCAAGTCTTGAGGGTCAGTTCAATGAGTATGAGTACACCGCAAACAACGTTCCTGCTTTCACGGCATTCCAAGTGAAGATCGTATTCAACAGCACGAACTCAGCAGAGGCACCCAAACTTCTCGACTTCCGTACCATCGCAGTTGCCTAAATGAAGAACCAAAGTGACCGTAAGGTTGCGAAAAGGATCATCAAGTTAGCAAAGAAAAATCCGGAGTTTTATACTCCGGAAGAAATCTTGTATGCTAAGATGATCAAACGCATCAATAAAAAGAAGAAATGAGTTGGGGTTTTCTCTGGGAGTTACTTTATGGACAAGAAGATCAAGGTGAAGGATCATCCGAATCTAGTAAGGGATCCGAAGAATAACGCTATCGTATCTACTGATAGGAGTGGATACGAGAAGTATATGGCAGAGCGAGAAGCACGACTGTCCAGAGATAAGCGAATTGAAGAACTGGAAGCACGGTTAGCTCATCTAGAAACCTTGCTTCTTGAGAAAGCGAACTATAAATAATATCACCAACGAATATGGAAAATGGCAGTTCCCGTCGTCAATATTCAAGTTGAGCAAGGGTCTGACTTTTCTGCTACCTACAACATCACCGGATCTAATGGCTCTCCTCTAGATCTTACCAATCATTCGCTTTCAGCGAAGATGAGTAAGTATGAGGGTGCCCAGCCCGCTGCTGGATTCGGTGTGACTTTTGGTGCAACGCCAACTGAGGGAAAGATTACGATCTCGCTGGACAATGCTGCCAGCGGTATTATAACTTCCGGAAGATACAATTATGATGTATTGGTTACGAGTGATATCACTGGCAAGGTTACAAAAGTAATCAGTGGGCAGGCTCAAGTAAACGCGACTGTTAGTTGATGGAGAACGAGTATTCCGTATCGTTATCTACCGGGGGAAACTTTGATGTCTCCCTTAGTGAAGAAGGTCTCGCTGCCCTAGAGGCGGGGACTTTTTCTGTTTCTTTACAATCATTAGGAGATCAATCATCCGGAGGAGGGTCAGCAGTGAGTCGTCTAATCAACCTTACTGATGTAAACACAACGAATTTGTCGGGAACTACCGATAAGTTTGTTCTAATTTACGATGCCCCATCAAATTCTTTCAAGTTTGTAAATCCTGATGCTGTAATTGATAATGCGATTGCCAGTTCCCCTGGACCAGCTGGTCTTACGGATACTGCTATCGATTACCTTGATCAAGCTTTAGACGACAAGATCGATCTCGATGGTGGATCGTTCTGAATCTAAATATAGAAGATGAATGCATTCGTGATTCCTCGTTGATTATTCAAATCACAAGATAAAAGTAAATGGCTGCACCTGTTTTACAGTTCAAGCGCGGTAATCTCGCTGCTCTTCCCGGTCTGCAGGCTGGCGAACCCGGATGGGTGACGGACAGTTACGACCTTTTTGTTGGTATTGACTCGTCTACAAATAATAACAAGGTAGTTGGTTCTGCCCGTTATTGGACTCGTGAGGGCGCTACATCTGGTAGTGCCGTCCGCATGGTTGAAGGTACAAATAACGGTTCTCACTACGTTTCACTGGGTTCTCCTGCGAACCTGACTGATAACCAGGCATATATTCTTCCTGCAACTGCCACCGCTGGTGGTTACATGAAGGTTGACGGATCAGGCAATATGTCCTGGTCTACTGAAGTTGATATCACCACCCCTCTCTCGGTGCTGGACATCGACGGTGGTACTGATATTGGCGCTGACCTGTCTGATGGCGACCTCCTGATTGTTGATGATGGGGGAGGAGGGACGAATCGAAAGACCGCGATGTCTCGCGTCAAGTCTTACGTCCTCGGCGGTGCTTCTGGCGCTACATTTGCTTCCATCAATGTCACCGGCATTGGTTCTATTGCATTCGTCAAGAGCAGCACTGGTGACTACAGTGGTGTTGTTACTGCCTCTAGTTTCGACGGTAGTCTTGCTACCAGCAACCTGACTGGCACTGTTGCTAACGACCAACTCGCCAACAGCACAGTTTCTTTTGGTGGTGTTTCTCTGGCATTAGGTGCATCTGATGCCACTCCTGCATTCGACCTCACGGATGCAACCAACTATCCAGCATCCAGTCTGACTGGCACTGTTGCTAACAACCAACTCGCCAACAGCACGGTTTCTTTTGGTGGCGTTTCACTAGCACTGGGTGCCTCTGATGCTACCCCGGCATTCGACCTCACGGATGCAACGAACTATCCTACTTCCAGTCTGACTGGAACGATCACCAACGCTCAGTTGGCAGGTTCTATTGCTGACGGCAAACTCGCTGAGGATTATGTCAAGACCTCTGAGGTTGACGACTCTTCTATTGAGTTTAGTGGCGGCACTCTGAACGTCAAAGCATCTGGTGTTACCAACGCGATGCTTGCTGGAAGCATTGCCGATGGAAAACTTGATGCGGATTATGTCCAGACCTCAGAGGTTGACGATTCCTCCATTGAGTTCTCTGGTGGCACTCTGAATGTCAAGGCATCTGGTGTTACCAACGCGATGCTTGCTGGAAGCATTGCTGATGGCAAACTGAACGAGATCACCACTGCTGACAAGGTAAACGTCTCTGCAATCAACATCGACGGTGCTACCGATATCGGTGCTGACCTTGCTGATGCTGACCTGATCGTTGTTGACGATGGTGCTGGCGGTACGAACCGCAAGGCAGCCATGACCCGCGTCAAGGATTATGTCCTTGGTGGTGGTGCTGGTGCCAATTTCGTCAACCTCCAAGCAACTGGTATTACCACTACCGTCCAGTTGCAGACCACTGACATCAATGTCTCTGCTGGCGCAACCGTTACTGGTGCTCTTGACGTTGATGGTGGTGCTGATATTGCTGGTGGTCTGACTGCAAACTCTGCAGCAATTTCTGACCTGACTGACGGTCGTGTCGTTCTTGCTGGTTCCGGTGGCGAACTGGAAGACAGCGGCAACCTGACCTTCAACGGTTCC
>CEPT01051180.1_pt1 | contig 11047 bp, 4 predicted proteins | sample 356221 | NCBI WGS metagenome assembly CEPT01 (sample SAMEA2620081, study PRJEB7988) | marine metagenome | isolation source: saline water (ENVO:00002010), including | reverse complement strand
CTTGCCTGATTTCCCATACATAAAGAACAGCCAGGCATTTCAGTTCTTACTCCAACTTTTTTATAAATATTGTAAAAGCCTTCATCAATAAGTTTTTGTTGATCCATTTTTGTAGGCGGTGCCATCCATAACTTGGTACTTAATTTGTCATTATGTGTATTTAATAATTTACCGGCAGCTCTAAAATGACCTATATTAGTCATACAACTACCGATAAATACTTCATCTATATTTTCACCAGAAACCTCTGATAACAAAACAGCTTTGTCTGGATCATTTGGAGCACATAATATAGGTTCAGTAATATCATCCATATTAATAATTAATGTTTCATAATATTCAGCATTATCATCGGCAGATAATAATTCTGGATTATTAATCCATTCTTGCATTTTATTAACTCTCCTAATGATAGAATTTTTATCACCATAACCATTATTAATCATCCATTTTAATAGTGTAATATTAGATGTTAAATATTCAATAATTGGTTCTTTATTTAATTTAATAGTGCAACCAGCAGAAGATCTTTCTGCCGATGCATCAGATAGTTCAAATGCTTGTTCACATGTTAAATTGGGTAAGCCTTCAATTTCCAATATTTTGCCATTAAATACATTAATTTTATTGTTTTTACCTATTGTAAGTAAGTTATTTTTAATAGCAAAATATGGAATAGCATGAACTAAATCTCTAATAGTTATTCCTGGTTGCATTTTTCCAGTAAATTTAACTAAAACAGATTCAGGCATATCAAGAGGCATTACACCTGTAGCAGCAGCGAAAGCTACTAATCCAGAACCAGCAGGAAAGGATATGCCAATTGGAAAACGCGTATGGGAATCGCCGCCAGTACCTAATGTGTCTGGTAGCAACATTCTATTCAACCAACTATGAATAATACCATCACCAGGTTTTAAACTAATACCTCCTCTATTATTAATAAATTTTGGTAAAGTGTTATGAGTAATTATATCTACAGGTTTCGGATAGGCAGCGGTATGACAAAAAGATTGCATTACCAAATCAGCAGAAAACCCTAGACATGCTAAATCTTTAAGTTCATCTCTAGTCATAGGACCAGTTGTATCTTGAGAACCTACACTTGTAACAATTGGCTCACAATAATTTCCTGGTAATACACCTTTAGTATTGGATGCTTTTCCTACTATTTTTTGTGCCAGTGTATATCCTTGATTTTTTTTAAGTTTTGTTGTTACTTTATTTTTATAAAAAATATCATTCCAAAAATAAATTTTTTCATCATTAGGAAAAAAATTCTGTGCTTTTTCAGTCAATGATTTACCAATAATTAGATTTATCCTACCACCAGCTCTTACACTATCATATAAAATATCAGATTTAATATCAAATGTAGTTAAAATATTATCATGATTATCAGTAACAATTTTTTCATATGGATATATAGATATTTCATCTCCCATATGAAATTTATCAACATTCATTTCAAGGGGCAATGCACCACTATCCTCCATAGTATTAAAAAATATTGGTGCAATTTTGTTACCAATACAAATACCACCAGTTTTTTTGTTTGGAACATATGGTATATTATTTCCAAAATGCCATAATAAACTATTAGTAGCACTTTTTCTACTAGATCCGGTGCCTACAATATCACCTATAAATGAAATATGATTATAATTTTTATTCATAGAATTTATTAAATTTATTGGACCCATTTCATATGGTATATCTGGTTCTATATCAGGTCTAGGTGTTTTTAACATAGCCAATGAATGTAATGGAATATCAGGTCGGCTCCATGCATCTTGTGCGGGAGACAAATCATCAGTGTTTATTTCACCAGCAACTTTAAATACAACAGTATTTATAATTTCTGGTAATTTATCATTTTTTGTAAACCATGTAGCATTAGCCCAATTTTCAATAGTTTTAATTGCATATATATTACCATTTTTAGCTTTCTCTTCAACTTTATAATACGAATCAAAAACCAATATTAAATTAGACAATTCATTTGAAGCATAATAACCATATTCTTCATCATCTAATAAATTAATAAGTATATCTACATTATAACCACCTTGCATAGTACCTAATATTTTAATAGCATCAAGTTTATTGATAATGGGCGATTTAATAGTATCATTACATATATTATTTAAAAATGTAGCTTTTAATAGTGTTGAATCATCTACTCCAGGAAGAATTCTTTTTGTAAACTGTTTGTATAAAAATGTGTTATCTTCATCTAGTGGATTTTCTAAAAGATTACACAATTCACTGACTTGTTCAATATTTAGTGGTAATGGAGGAATACCTTGTTTATATCTAATATTATACTCTTTTAATATATTTTGACTAAACGATGAAAAAAATTTTTTGTTTACTTTCATTAGCCTACTTCTCATTATAATTAATATCAAATATATTTTTATATAATTTAACAATAATCTTAAATATTGATATGAATAAAGCGAAAATATAATAATTTTTAACCATAAATGTTTCTTGTTCAAAGTAACCATTTTTTTTGTAATAATTTTTGACACCTTCACCAGAAATTATTGCAACCCCTGCACACCCATTAAACATGGCATACCACTCGGCTCGCTTAAGAAGATTTCGCCCAACACCCTTATGTTGTATAGAGTCATTCCCATTGTTTTTAGCACCGACCGGCACCAAATTACCATAAACATGCAATTCTCTAACCAAACCCTTATCCTTCAAACATTCAAACAAAGGGCGATGATCATTAGGTGGTATACGCAACCTAATAAAACCAAACAAGGAAACCGCATCCTTACTTTCAAGCGATATAAAATATTCCCATGAACCCGATGCATAATATTTTCTAACAACATAAACAGCATCCTTCAAAAGATATTTTGAATGCCTACCAGTTTCACGGGTCCGCATATCTTTAGAGCTACCACCTTCCTTCTTAAACTTGTCGTCAATAATCTGCCTAAGATTAGGTAATGCATTACCAGCCTTAATATAATGTAAAGGTATATCTCTTACTACCCTAGGAACCCTTACCCAAGGAGGGCATATTTCCATAGCATACTTTACAACATCAACCAAGTCTTGAGGATTGGTTTCCGCATAGGGTTTGTATTTTCCTTGTTCATACCATTTTTCAATAACAGTGTAAGGTGTAACTTCACAAGGGTAAATCTTAACTTGATCAGGTTGTATATGTGTTCCCAAAAACACATCTCTAAACATTTTCCTATCCATCTCAGGTGTGGTAAATGGCAAATCAGGCATCAAATGAAGATCTATCTTAAAACAATTATCTTTCAGTAGTTTAATTGTTTCCACAGCACATTCAACATTGTGTCCTCGATTAACTTTTTTTAAAACATTGTCATCTGTATGTTGTAAACCAAGTTGAATTCTTGTTACACCCCAATCTCTAAATTTCTTAATCCAAAATGCATCAACAGCATCTGGTCTTGTTTCGATGCATACTCCAATAATAGGAACTTTTGCAGATTGATTAATTTTAATTTCTTCGGCAATAGTGAGAGGATCGCGTTTAATATCATCGAAATAAGTATTAGCACTCCAAAATATATCTCTATGAAATCTTTCCAAATATTCAACAGGATATTCTGTGTATGTTCCACCTTCAAGAATAATCTCTATTTTATCAACTAAGTTCCCACACCTATACAAGCTATCAAGACGATCCATCATTTGACGAACAGGGTCCCAACCATTTCGAAAACCACGTTGTACTGCTGGTTCCCATAGTAAATAAGATCTGGGCATATCATATTCAGCACCATTTTTTTTAGATTCATCTGGACAATAATAGCAATTATGTTTACAACTAAATGGTTGCCCATCAGGAAATGGATCAAGTAAAAGTGTTATAACACATACACCAGAAATATTGCGAGTTTTGCATTTTTGCAACAAAGACCAAACAATATCATTTTTTTCAAGAATACCAGAATTAATAAGTTGTCGATAAACTTGGATAATGTATGTCTTTTTAATCATCCCCTCTTTTCTTCGCATCATTTTCAATAACTTTTTATTCAATACATCTAAATCTTGATTTTGATCTACCATTCCAATAATACTAATAAGAATTTCTCTGCATATAGTCATCATAGTTGGTGATAATTCTTTATCAAAATCATGTTCTATATTGATATCCTTTGTTTTGCAAATAGACATTTTAAATAGAGAATATTATAATATTATTATAAGTTTTAGCTTCAATTTAAATATAAATAATATTATATATGAAGAGCTTTGATTTTAATATTAACAATTATACAAAACAGGATTTAGAAGAGATGCTTTCATTATCAAATCCATATACAAATCAAGAATTATTCAATAAAGTAAAGATAGTGGAAACAGAAAGTTTAAAAAATAATCCAGAAACCAAAAAAGAATTTGTGGAGTTTTTATCTGATGTGACAGCTAAGCTTAAAAAGTATGATGATTTTTTGATTGAAAATAAAGAATCAAATGAAAATAAAATAAATCCAATTTCAGTTAAAACATTATCAAAGTATTTACATTTTGATAGTAAATTTCGTAAAAATTATTATAGTACAAGTGCAACAGATGTAATTTTTACATTACCATATATGATTAATAATGCGGTAGAATTATCTCTTCATGAGATAGACATACCAGATTCATACTACCAAATATCATCGCTTCTGGGCAACAATCATTTTATTATTTTGTGTGAAAAGGGGGCAGAAGATCAGGGCGGTGTAGATACATCTGTAAATTACTTTACATTCGATGTGACAATACCAGATGGTAATTGGAGCACAGATACTTTTGTATATTATTTAAATAACACAGTATTTACCACAGATTGGGATGCGGCAATAGCATCCCAAGATTCAATATCAACACCAGTAAATAACTATTACTTTGCTAGACCTACATTAATAGATAATGCAGTATCAGGAAATCAAAGATTGGTTGCGAGTTACTCAACATATTCAAATAAAATAACGATAGGTGTAAATAATATACAGACAAGTGACATTTCTGGATATAATGATGCTGATGTTAGTTATGTAGAATTTGATAGTATAGAATTATATTTCAATGTTAATTCGGGTACAGTAGCAAATATAAGTACAGGTGAAATAGAAAATACATACTCAAATTTATCGGTAAGAGAAAAATTAGGTTTTATGATGGGATATAAAAGTGCAAGATATATAGGTTCAACAGCTTATGTAGGGGAGTCACCTGTAAATTTAATATCGAGTAGTTATTTTTATTTAGTTATAGATGATTTTATAGGAAATCATATAGAATCAAATATTATTGCATACACCGATTCATATAATTCAAAAGATATTTTTGCTAAGATTAGTAAAAACAATATGACACCTATTTCATTAACAAAAAAAACTGACGATACTCAACTAAATAATCCATTATTTTTAGTTTCACGAAAATATATGGGACCAGTAACAATTAAAAAATTAAAATTATCAATAATAGATGAATTTGGAAGAAATATAGATTTAAACAACTTAGATTGGAGTTGCACACTAAAATTTACATACTTATATGAGTAAAATTTTCAAATTTACAAAATCCAACGTCTCTTGTATATTCTTCCCAATCAACTGTTTTTTTTGTTTTACCATCATAGTTAACAGCTAAATGATTTGATAATAACCAATTATTTATGGATTTATTATCATACATAACTTCAGCAAGAAGTCTACCATATTTGTCTGATTTAAGAATTTTGATATTTACCATTTTATTTAAAATTATTGTTTCTAATTCTTTTTTTGCTTTTTCTGCATAAATTTTTTCGTCTTTATTTTTAGTTTTGAGCTCTGGACAATCTATATGTGCAAGTCTAACTGAAAATCTGTAATACTTGCAGTCTAAAGGATGAATTTTTGCTGCAATGGTAATAGTATCACCATCATATACTTTAATAACTTTTGCATATTTAATATTAGGTATAAAAGGTTTTGTATTTTCCCAATTAATAGGTTTTCGACATAAACAAATTGTAAAACAATTCATAGTTAATTAAATTATTTATATATTAAATAACTTCAATTTAATATATGAGAATTATACATATAGATGAAGAGATTAGAATCTAATGTAACATCAAATTCTGCAATAGATAGAATAACTAGATTAAAAAATAAAGCATTGGGGTTAGACACTTCATGCAATATAATTAAAGATGAAGATCATATATTAAAATACAAAAATAAACCAAGGGATTTAAGAAGTTTTAAAAGTATAAAGCAAAATCTGATTGCAAGTGAGAAAATTAAACAAATAAAATCAAAATGTGTTAATGAAACAAAATTAAAAAAAATAGTAGATTGTTCAAATATTAATTATGAAGATGCCGAATATAAAGTTAAAGAAACAAACACATTAAGAACATTCACCAATAACAAACAAGAAAAATTTTCAAGCGATAAAATAAGCGATTTAAGAAAAAAAATAATAGATCCATCAAACTGTAATAATGAAAAATGCAATATAATAAAACCTAAAGAAGAAAACCTAACTTACAAACATGTTTTAAAAGCTCCAAAAAGAGCATATCAAAATATTAAAAGTATTTTTAGTTATGCAGATAGAAATAAAAAATTAACAGATGCTTGTAGTGATGTTAAAACTACAAGTACAAAATCAAATGTAGGAGTTATTAAAAACTTAACAGAATGCACTGAAGTGGAACTTTATGTAGAAGACGATACTATAACATCTTCTACAAAATCATATAGTCACAAAAAATATGAAAGTGATTTTCCTGATTTAAATTCCAGTGAAAGAACCGATGCTTTAAAACAAAAGACTAAATTTGAGAATTTAAGAGACGACACTACAGCATATTATGTAGATGAAAATTTAGAAGGATTAAAATATCAAGAAACAAAAGTAGCACCGAATGCAAATGGAGTGGGTATTTCTGTTGTAAATGCTAATAGCTATTCAGAACTATATGATTTGGCTAAAGGTTTTAGTTTGTGTTCTAGAGATACAACAGAATGTTTTATCGAAGGATTTCTTAATAGTGATCCAAAACAATCATGGTTACAAGAATTTACCGAAATAAATTATTCTAACTATACAACTGTTACAGATATATCTGCCGATGGTACTAGAATTATAAATAAATTAAATGAACCTAATGCTGAAAAAAGTATTCTAAAAACATTATCTCAATCAACAAAACCTAGTGGATTAGTTAACACAGGTAACAATTATAATATTTCCTATTCTGCCGGAGTTAGAACAGACCCAAACTATGAAATCTTTTCATCGAATTATAAAAATAAAAAGAAAAATCAATGGAAAGATATATTATCAATTAAGAAAGAGGAAAAATTTGCAGAAAAAAATACAGATTTTTTCAAAAAATATAAAAGAATAACTAAAAATAATTTCTCAGCCAGAAATCATTCTGTATTGAATAGTTTTGTTAAACCTATTAGGGTAGTAGATGATTATCTAGCTTATGCACTAGTAGAATTTTATAGTCCAAATGACTACTCTATAACATTCCCAGAACTTTACACCATGACAGATGCAGAAGGTTTTGCATATTTAGATGTAAATCGTTTAATTGGTTTGGGATTAACTCATGTTCGAATGGTTACAATTGGTGGCTCAGAAGTCTCATCTGGTATAGCATTCGATGGTTCTATGTCTGCTATTTTGCCTCTTCAAAGCGAAACACTAGTTGTATCTATTTTAACAACGATAGTAGAACAACAATATGTCCCTGATAGTACATCAAGAAATCCTGATGTAGCTGGAATAAATAACTTAGTTACAGATTTGGAAACTAAGTTAGATTGTCGTGTGAATATAGATCCTATAGCAAGCGGAGATATTAAAACTTTTAAACTTCTTACTAAATTAAATGCTGTGAAAAAAGCACTAGAGACCAATAGTCCATTATCAGGTTCGGCAGTGCTAGGTTCAATGGTTAAGAAAATAGTAGATGGACCACCTATTCAAAGTGCAGATGATTTTAATGAATTGACAGATTCTCTCATAGATACGATTCAGATGAATGAAATATTTTCAAGAGGACAAATTAGAAAAACACTTACCGAAAGTATTAATAAAATAGATACATTAACTTCTGTTGAAGAAATAGTAGAAGAAGCTACTAGACAAAATGAACAACTTACAAACATCCCAGCCCAACCAGAACCTGAACCTGAGCCAGAACCAGAACCAGAACCTGAACCCGAACCCGAACCAGAAATATATTTACCACCTAAACAACCACCAATACTACCACCTGAACCAGAACCTGAGCCAGAACCTGAGCCAGAGCCCGAACCAGAAATTGACATTGAACCAGAGCCCGAACCACAAATTCCTATTTCAAAAGATCCTTTATATTGGTTCAAACCTAAAAATTACAGTTTTGCAAGAAATATATGGTATAATAGTGGAACTGGTCAACATCTAGAAAACGCCGTTACATCAGGTAGTGTATCATTACAAAGTAGTAAATTATTTACAAAGGGTACTGTTAATCGTGCTACAGTAAGACATGTGTCAGAATTAGTGGGTTCTGTTAATACAGAAATAACACTTCCAACACTACCTGAAAATTACACTATATGTGCTTTGGTAAGATATATTGGAAATACAAACAATCGTCGTATTTTAACCACAGATATGATTAATCCAAGAACTAAATTAAATGGCAATTTAGATGAGTTTTCAGGTGGAGTTACTTTCTTTGGTCATCATGGTGAGAAAAATAATAATTCTAATAACGCATTCAAACGCATTGGTACTGTCTGGTCAGATGGCATACCAGATGCAAATTATGAAAATAGATACACTAGTAAAGCAGGTTTTATGACAACACCATGGGCAGATTTGAATTCTAATAATAATCCTAATTCATACTGGTACAATAATCAGTGGCAAAAAGATAGCGATAGCTTTTACTTTTCTAAACCAAATAATCAATTTGGAATAGTCGAAAATATAACAGATTGGTTAATTATACAAGTTACAAATGGTAGTAGCAACAATAATAGTCAAATTCCATTCAATGTGTTAGCAAACGGTCATGCTTTAGGTATGAGAAACGCACATACAGAAGATAGCAAGATTTATGAGAAGGGTGGTGCAGGACATAAACTAATGATTAATCCAAGAAATTCTAGTTATAAGAGTGATTTCGCTATTTCGGATATTATAATATTTGCCGAAGAATTATATCCAAGTGAGATGTTAGAAATGTATAAATTCATGTTCAACCCTGGTTATGCCGGAGAACAACCAATTCTAACACACTTCAATCCAAGCAGAAGTACATATATATCTAATTCATTTGTAAGAGTAAATACATCACATACACGATTAATTTATCCATTACAACCCGAACCAGAACCCGAACCAGAACCCGAACCAGAACCTGAAATACAATATGTCAATGGATTATTAGAAAATCGATATTCACAAGGATATTGGGGAAGTAATTCAACATGGTTTGCAAGTCGAACACCTACAAGTAGCGAAATAGTTACAGATACTATATCTTTAAATCATCCAAGTGATGGTGGAAATTATTATTCATATATGTGGATAGGAAGTATTATACCTAAAACAACTGGAACATACACATTTAGAACAGATAGCGACGATGATTCAAAGATCATTATTGGAAATAACCAGCAATTAAATAAAGATAATTTAAATTCGGGTTATCTTGTTAGAATAAATAGAGGTAGTAATGGAACTATTAGTTTAACCGCAAATATATCATATGACATAATTATTCCTTTTGGTGAGAACGCCGGTGGTCAGAGTATCACTTTTAGATGGAAATACCCAGGAAATAATAGTTGGCAATACAGACTAGACAATGAAAATTTAAGATTTATTTACTACACATAATACTAGTATTTAGATAACAATACTAGTATTACACTTATTTAATCAATATTTTGTCCTGCACCAGTCATTATCTTATATATATGTCTTTCTATTTGTGCGTCAGTTAATAATGAACCGAAAAAAGTAGTACTTCTAAACATAGAACTAGAATGAGTACCATGGTTAGTGTTAACCTTGATCCAATACTTGGTACCTTCAACCGTTAATCTAAGATTACTTTGCTTAGTATGTTGAATAGTTCTGTTAATAAACATTAGTAAATCAGTATCAGCTCTCCATTCAACATCCATATTTGCAAGGGTCTTGTGATTATATGCTGTTATTGAAGACACATTCTCGTCTGCTATATCAAATCTATAAAAACTAGTTCCACCGCCTTTTGTTGATCTAAGTACCATTGCATACCAATTGTTGGGAGATTGTTCAGGCACCCCAGAGTTTCGCTGTTGCCACTGATTATTCCCACCAAGTCGTCCGCTGAAGTTTATCGCGTCGTTATTCGCGCCGCCCAACCAGTAGCGCACATGTTGGAGATGACCCTGTAAGCTGCCATTATTTTGTGAATTACTAGGAATTTGAGAGTACCAGAACAATCTAGATTTATTTGGTGCTGCTGTACCCACTTTATAAATGGTTATTAGTGTAAATGAAGTACCATCTACACGATACGCATTCAAAGCGCTTCCACTCATCAACTTGGCACTTCCCACAGACCCATTATGTGCTGCTGATTCGGTAGTGTCACCCCAATCTTTATACGCCACTGAAGACGCACTCGGAACTAAACCAGCTTGTGTGTAATCTGGACCAACATTTTCAGCAACATCATTAATTGTAATAGCAATATTTTGTGTAATAGTATGACTTCCTGCTGCAGCAGTTATTGTTATCTGTGTAGATGTTACTGTTTCATAATCAAAGGCACTCGATACATTTAATAAACCTGACGAATTAATAGTAAAGTAAGACGAATATGTGCTGCTATTTATTCCATATGTTATTGATGCGCCTTCTGGGTCTACTGCAGTATATGTATTACCTGTGCTACCTGTGAAATTCTCATCAATGCTAATCGTTGTAGATGTTTCGCCATAGTTCCAATATAATGTTTCATCTATATTTGCGATATTAATTGTTAATGTCT
>CEPT01007387.1_pt1 | contig 11063 bp, 10 predicted proteins | sample 356221 | NCBI WGS metagenome assembly CEPT01 (sample SAMEA2620081, study PRJEB7988) | marine metagenome | isolation source: saline water (ENVO:00002010), including | reverse complement strand
ACATCAATACATGCTTTCAAGCAAAGAGCTGAACTTCAAGAAAATGATAACGTTCTGATAATGGGTGCGGCTGGAGGATTAGGTATTTCAGCGATACACGTGGCTAAAGCAATGGGAGCAAGAGTCATTGCTGCTGCATCAGAGGTGGAAAAATTAGAGCTCTGCAAAGAAGCAGGTGCCGATGAAGTCATTCTTTATTCAAAAGACTTAAGCGACAGTGATGATCAAAAAGCTTTCTCGAGTCAAATTAAAGAACTCACCAATGGAAATGGTGTCGATGTAGTATTTGATCCAGTCGGGGGTCATTATGCAGAACCAGCTTTGAGAGCGATGGCATGGAAGGGAAGGTATCTTGTGATTGGATTTACATCAAGTATTCCAAAGATTCCACTTAACTTGGCATTGCTAAAAGGTTGTCAGATTGTAGGTGTTTTTTGGGGCAGCTTCTGCATGAGAGAAGCAATGCTGAATGCAAAAAACTTCAATGAGTTATTTGAAATGCATGCCAAAAAATTGATACAGCCAAAAGTGGAAAAGATTTATTCTCTTGAGCAAACAAGAGAGGCAATTGAGTCATTAGCAAACCGAGAAGCAAAAGGTAAAGTGGCAATACAAATCAAAAGCGATTAAGTACAAGGAAAGAATGCGAAATGAATGAGGTTAGTTTTTACTGAAAATCAGTTCCTCATCCTTAACATTTCCATATCTTAGGTCCACAACATCCTTAATGTAATTCTGAGTATTTCTCCATGGATCCCTGTCACCATTTCTTGGGAATAGATGTGCTGATCTTGTTACATAACCAGAATTAAAATCTAGCCATGTTCCATCTTCACCAATTTCCGAGTTCGGCGATGGTGTTGCAACTTTGTAATCATGCTTATCCATATAATTTAGGATCTTGCATGTATACTCAGCTGTTAAATCAGCTCTTAAAGTCCATGAAGCATTTGTATAGCCAAAAGTCCATACCACATTTGGAACATTACTGACCATCATGCCTTTGAATGTCATGGTATCTGAAATATCGATGGTCTCATCATCTACTTTTATTTCAATATTGCTGCATATCATCAATTTTAAACCGGTTGCAGTCACGATGATATCAGCTGGTAACTCATTGCCTGATTTGAGCTTAATTCCATTTGATGTAAATGAATCAACATGATCTGTGACAACTGATGCTTTACCCTCATTAATGGCATTGAATAAATCACCATCTGGGACGAGACAAAGACGTTGCTCCCATGGATTATAAGAAGGTGTGAAATGCTTATCTACGTTGTATTCTGGATTAAGCTTTTCTTTTACTACACCAATCAAGAATTCTTTAATCAGTTTCGGATCTTTTCTTGCCCGCTTAAAGAACCATGATTGCAATTGGATATTTTTCCATCGCATAACAAAGTAAGACACCGTCTTCCCCATGAATCGCCTAAAGAAAGCACCAATGGGGTCTATATTGGGTCTAACCATATAATATGTGGGTGAGCGTTGTAGCATGGTGATATGTTTTGTTTCATCTGCCATAGATGGAATCAATGTGACTGCGGTGGCGCCACTTCCTATAACCACAACATTCTTGTCTTTATAATTTAGATTTTCTGGCCAATGTTGAGGGTGAATAATATCTCCATTGAAATCACTTTGACCTTCGAATTCAGGCTCATGACCATTCTCATAATCATAGTATCCAACACAAAAGTATAGGAAATTACATGTAATCATGCTCTCATTGCCATGAGCGCTATCTTGATAAGTGACATACCATTTTGATTCATCTGACTTCCACCATGCTTTGGTTACGTGCGAGTCATATTGAATCTTGTCTCTAAAACCATTTTCATCCACGACATCATTTAAATAATCAAGAATGGCACCACCACCTGCAACCAAGTTTTTTCCGGTCCATGGTTTGAATCTGTAACCCATCGTTGTCATATCAGAGTCAGACCGAATTCCCGGATATTTAAATAAATCCCAGGTTCCACCTAAATTATTCCGAGATTCAAGAATCTTAAAGCTTTTACTTGGGCACTTATTTTTTAAATAATATCCAGCACCAATCCCAGATATGCCAGCACCAACAATTAATACATCTATGTGTTCTTCATTCATTTCTATGGTTACTTCCAACTGAGAAGATTGTAATATATCTTATTCCACTGTTGTTAAATTTCATAGACGATGAACTATTTAGTACTGGCAAGAAAATGGCGCCCCAAGAGCTTTTCAGAAGTCTCAGGGCAAGATCATGTTGTAAAAGCCATTCAAAACTCTCTCAAGCAGAATAAAGTACATCACGCACTGTTATTCACAGGAACGAGAGGTGTGGGGAAAACCACCATTGCTAGATTATTTGCCAAATCTCTCAATTGTGACACTGGTATCACACCTGAGCCATGCGGTAAATGTGAATCATGTGTTTCCATTGATGAGGGTAACTTCATGGATCTAATAGAAGTTGATGCAGCATCACAAAGAGGAATCGATGATACCAGAGACTTATTAGAGAACACTCAATACACACCAACTGTAGGACGATACAAAGTTTACTTGATTGACGAAGTACATCAGCTCACAAAAGAGGCATTCAATGCACTTTTAAAGACACTCGAAGAACCCCCAGAACATATGAAATTCTTATTGGCAACCACAGAGAGTGAAAAAATCCCAATCACAGTCTTGTCTAGGTGTTTAAAGTTCAACCTAAAGAAAATATCAGAAGAGCAAATTACTCAGAGAATGAAGGAAATACTTGATGCGGAAAAGATAAAATATGAGGAGGGCGCGTTATCTATTATCAGTAAATCGGCTGATGGAAGCATGCGAGATGCATTGAGTTTGTTGGATCAGGCGCTAGCTTATGAAGACTATGAATTGTCTGAAAACAATGTAATCGATATGCTGGGATTGATTGACAATAAATATGCTCTTTCGATTGTCCAATCTATTCTAAATCAAGATTCAGAACTGCTCAAAGAGCAGCTCGACGGATTGGATTCAAAATATCCAAATTACAATGACGTACTAGATAACATCGCAAGCATTGCTCAAGAAATTGCCTATCTTCAAGTATTAGATGCTTCTAAAGTCGATGTTCAGGATGAAATCATCGAATTATCAAATAATCATTCACCAGAACTCATCCAATTGATTTATCAGATTGCCATCAATTCAAAAAAAGACCTGTCTTTGGCTCCCAGTGCCAGAGAAGGATTCACAATGGCCATACTCAGAATGTTTGCTTTTCAACTATCTGATGAGCAATCTGTCGAAAATAGAACGCCAGACACTGCACAAAAAAAAATTAAAAAATCTGAGCCATTAACCAATGGAAACTTAGAAACAAGCATTATTTCATCGAAAAACTGGACGAATGAAGTCTCAAAAATGGATATCAGGGGAGCCGTTAAACAACTCGCGTCCAATTGTTCCTTTGATCGTATCGATAATCATATCCTCTACTTAAAAATTCACAGCGAAAATGAACATCAAATGATCGATCGAGCTGTAGATGGTTTGAACTCATTCCTTATCAATCAATATGAAGAGGTTAATAAAGTCATTATTCAGATTGAAGAAGAAAATGGAAAAACCCTGGCAGGCGAAGAAAAAATTAAAAATGAAGAGCAAATCATTATGAATGAGTCGAGAGCCAGTTCTGATCCTTTGGTTCAAGAATATGTGGATCTATTTGATGCCACGATTGAAGAGACGAAATGAAGCACTTTAGTCCAATTCTGCAAGATCTTGTTAATGCATTTAAGGGCCTTCCAGGTATTGGAGTTAAGAGTGCTCAAAGAATTGTATTTAATCTGATTCAACAGAATCAGGAAAAAGCATTATTTCTCTCAGATGCCATTAAAAATGCTCTAGATAATATCAACGAGTGCTCGAATTGCAGAATGTATACAGATTCTGAAGTATGTGAAATTTGTAGCGATCAAAAAAGAGATTCAGCATTGCTTTGTGTAATTGAATCACCTGCAGATATGATAGCGATTGAGAATTCAATGTCTTTCAACGGTAGATACTTTGTTTTAATGGGAAAACTTTCTCCACTCGATGGCATCGGACCGGATCAGCTTAAACTCGATAAGCTAGAATCAATTATAAAAGATGGCTCCGTGAAGGAAATTATCTTGGCAAACAGCCCTACAATTGAAGGCGAAGCAACAGCATCATATATATTAAGCCTGATAGAAGATACAGATATAGAGGCCACTAGAATTGCATACGGAGTACCTATGGGCGGTGAACTTGAATATGTTGACTCAAGCACATTGACTCAAGCTTTGAATAATCGATCACTGGTAACTAAGAAATAGATTCCAGTATTTTTACATAGTGAGTGTGTCGTCTTTTCGATGATTCAGAATTCAGCATTGAATCTTTCACAGAGCATTGCGGCTCATTTACATGTAGACAATCTCTGTACTTACAATCATTCCTTGTAGATAACATTTCAATGAATCCATCTTGAATATGATGTTTATTTGAAATATCTGGATATAAATTTTCCATACCTGGTGTATCAAAAAGATAAGTATGATCACCCATGATATGGACCTTAGTTGTTGTTGTGGTATGCCTTCCGCGTCGATTTTTTTCTGAAAGTGTATTGGTTTTTATTGTTTGTTCCTTCAGTAACCAATTTATCAGTGTCGACTTTCCTACACCAGATTGACCCAATAATATGGAAGATTCATTTTTTAAGATATCCAATAGCGAATCCTTATTGATATCCTCTTTTGCAGAGACAACAGATATTGGATAACCCAGATCAAGATAATAATTGAGTGATTCTTTGAGAGATACATGATCTAAATCAGATTTATTGATGACGATATTGACATTGCATTGATTTGTCTCAGCAATCAGTATCAGCTTGTCCAGTAAGAATAAATTGGGTTTGGGTTGAGAGGACAGCACAATAACGACATTGCTTACATTATTCGCAATATTCTGAGTCACACCATTCGACCCCATTTTCTTGAGTGAATTGTCCTGATCCAGTATTTTTTGAATGGTGCAATCATCAGAAATAAGTTCATTGCAAATGACCCTATCGCCAATCACCAGATTTGATTGTTTCTGAATTAAAATAAATGATTGAAAGCCATCAATCGCATTCCAGCAAAGCCCTCTATTGCCATAGAGTTCAGTCACAATTGATATTTTATTTGGTGCAGTCATTATTTAAGTTTTCTCAATATGATTGTATAAGTTTGATAAAATCTCTCTCTATGTCAAATTCTTCAAAACGACTCATATGGATTGACCTTGAGATGACAGGTCTTGATACATTTAATGATTCAATTCTAGAAATTGCAACGGTTGTGACTGATGCTGACTTAGAAATTGTCGCAGAAGGACCCAATTTAGCAATTTACCACGATGATGAGAGGCTTGATCAAATGGATGATTGGAACAAAAGAACTCATTCAAGATCTGGTTTATTGGATCGGGTCAGGTCTTCAAGCTTGTCCATTAGAGATGCTGAAGATCAAACCTTAGAATTTCTAAAAAAATTGACAAATAAAAAAGAAGCTCCGCTGTGTGGGAATAGCATATGTCAAGACAGGCGATTCCTAGCTAGACTCATGCCTGACTTGGAAGATCATTTTCAATATCGGAATCTAGATGTGACCTCAATTAAGATTACAGCTCAACTATGGGCACCTGATATCTCAAGATCATTTGTTAAAAACTCCAATCATCTAGCGAGAGATGATATTTATGACTCAATATATGAGCTGAGACACTATCGGAATCATTTCCTCAAAATCGAGCTTGATTAAGCAAAAAATAACCAAATATTTGAAATAAGACCAACAATGAAAACAATGCTTCTTAAAGAGCCTTTCTCTATGATATAGAAGTACCCATGAAGCAATCTTGACAGTAAGAAGGTCACACATAATAAATCAATCATCGACTGATCATTCCCAAGTTGATGGGAAATGATTACTGCTGCTGCAAAAGCAGGAAATGTTTCATAGCAATTCTGTTCTGCATTATAGGCATTCTTAGCTTTCCCGGAGAGCAGAGCGATGTGGTCTCTTGGTGATTCATTATCATATTTGACTTCACTGTATCCATACTTGGATACTCCAGCCCAAAATATTGGTAAGAGCATGCATATCAATAAACAAATATATCCAATAGTCATATCACTATCCTCCTTTAATCTATCGGTGATTGATTATATTATGATGTAAGTTAACTATAATGGGTTATAGGTGAAAGACTACTTAAAATTTGAACAAAAACCTAAGCTTGTATTGAATCAAGATATTGCAACCCTCTCAAAAATCAATGACCAGCTGACAGAGGATAATTTCAAACTTTTTAATAAGCTGATTCTCAACTCAATACCCAATGATGATCAATCTTCACATGAAGGGAAGTATAGCGTCAAAACATATAGACTAACCAATCCAACTATGCCATCCATTGAGGTATGTATAGAAAATCTCTCAAAATATACGAAACATGCATATATGTGTATTGATCCATTGAGAAAGACAGGAAATGTTCACTTTAGACCATTTACATTTAGAACCAAGATCTATTTAGATGCAAAGCTCATTGAGGTCTATGATTTATCTAAGGGAACAGTGAGTAAGAATTCAGAATCTGGTATATCAAAGAACCTACTGAAGAAATCAGGCATTGATGAAAAGATTATTTTATCAACCATATTCAATGATTGGTTGAAAGAGCTGTTATCAATTAATTACCAATTATCTTAGATGACAACCACGTCACCATTCTCAAATAAAAGCTTTCTGCAATTATTTATTGCTCAGATCATTGCTTTGGTTGGCACAGGGTTCTCCACTATTGCTCTTGCTTTATTGGCCTATGATTTTGCATTAAATGAGGCAGGTAGAGTTTTAGGGATAGCGCTAGCAATCAAGATGATTGCTTATGTTGTTTTTGCTCCGATCATAGGAGGGTTTGTTCATCGTATACCTAGAAAACATTTTTTAATACTGATGGATGTTTTAAGAGCCGTTGTTGTGCTCATGATTCCATTTATCACTCAGGTCTGGCATATCTATGTTCTAATATTCGTTTTAAACTTATTTTCAGCTGGATTTAAGCCTGTTTTTCAAGCACTGATACCAGACATCTTGGTAGATGAAAAACAGTATGGTAAAGCACTTGCTTACTCAAGAGTTGCATATGACTTGGAGAATATTCTCAGCCCGACATTTGCAGCCATAGCACTTCTATATTTCAGCTATACAGGCCTATTTCTTATCAATTCAGCTGCATTCATTATCTCGGCAGTGATTATCTTGGTTACACTATTACCAAAGGATAAGGTAATAGAAAGAACAGGCAATATCGTTGATGAGATATCGTTCGGTATTGTTTCTTATATGAAAACACCCAGGTTAAGGTCTCTTTTTATTTTATATTTTGGTATCGCATTATCGAGTTCAATGATCATTGTAAACACTGTCATTTATGTCAAAGATTATCTCTACCTATCTGATACGACTGTAGCCATATTTATGGCCTCATCAGGACTTGGCTCAATGATTATTGCATTCATATACCCTTATCTTAATGAGAAAATGATCGATAAATATATTACGCAACTCGGCGTATTTGTGCTGGCACTTTCTATGTTTTTTATGTCTTATGAACCCATTTATTTATATGCTTTGATCACGTGGTTCATAACTGGAATCGGACTATCACTTTCACAAATTCCATCTGGAAAGATTGTGAACGCTTCTTCCAGTCCTTCTGATAGAACAGCGTATTTTACAGCTCAATTTTCATTGTCACACTTATCTTGGTTCTTTGGATACTTGCTCGCTGGTGAATTGGCATTTATGTTTGGGTTCAGCTTCACAGCAAGCTTATTTTCTATGATTGTGATGGTTTGTTTGTTATTCAGCCTATTATTTTGGCCAAATGAAGACAGTACTGAAGGAATGATGCACACTCATGAAAGAATTACTCATAATCATACTCACAATCACGATGATGGCCACCACGACCATGAACACTCAATCGTTCATGATGAACACTCACATGATCATGTACATCAAGACGTTACTCATGAGCACAAGTTCATTATTGATATTCACCATCAAAGATGGCCGAAGTAGAGGGTAAGAAATTTAGGAATTATCTATCTGAACATTTGATATCGAAGATGCGCTCTGATGTTTCTGCATAATCATATCTAGCATTACAGAATAGACTTGATTGAGAATGGTCTCATCACGAAAGTCATCAAAATCATAATCATCATCATAGCCAAGCTCCAATAGCTTTCTTGTTCGCCTGCTTTCTACCTCATCTCTTTTTGAATCCCTTCTTTCCAATCTCTTTTCATAATTTAGAGTGATTAAATCAATTTCACTTTCTTTCTCAAAATAATCAATCTCATCATTCATGTATTGAATAGCAGGGTCATCTTTCTCTCTAATTTGATGATTCCTTGTAATGATACTCTTTGTGACTTCGAGATCAGGGTCTTTTGTATAATCGAGCCCGATGATTTGATCCCATGGTAACGTATTATTTTTATTTTCCTCTCCAACAACTGCTTCATCGATAAAAGAGGGTAGAGTAATATCTGGAATGACACCCTTATTTTGGGTTCCTGAGCCATTGACCCTATAGTATTTTGCAATAGTCAGTGTCATCTGACCAAAACCCTTTTCTGATTTGTATCTTGAATAACGATCAAGCGGATACAGATTTTGTACAGATCCCTTGCCGAATGATTTCTGACCAATTATAAGACCCCTTGAATAATCCTGGATTGCTGCTGCAAATATCTCTGATGCAGAAGCACTGAATCGATCGATAACCACTGAGATTGGACCATCATAAATGGTACCAGGTATTGGGTCATCAATAATTTCAATATTGTTTTCCATGTCTTTAAGTTGGACAACTGGACCCTCATCGATAAATAGTCCAGTTAGCCCAGTGGCTTCATCAAGTAAACCACCTGAGTTTCCTCTGAGATCAATGACAATTCCATCAATACCGATTTCATTGAATTCAGTCACAATCTTTTTGACATCGGAGGTGGTGCTTTTGAAATCTTTATCACCTCTTCGTCGTGCAGCATAGTCTTGATAAAAACCTGGAATCTTAATGACGCCAATTTCATATTCTTGACCATCATCAATAATTGTCTTGATAAAACTCGATGCAGCCTGTTCCTCCAAAGAGATTTCATCTCTTGTGAGTGCGATTTCATATGGCATTGCATCGCCATCTTGATCAGATGGTAATATTTTTAAAGTAATGACTGAACCTTTGGGGCCCCTGATGAGTTTTACCACTTCATTTACATCCCAACCGATTACATCAATCATTTTTTCATCATCATAAACACCGATGATTTTATCCAATGGTTTGATTGTTCCATCTTTAAAAGCAGGACCTCCAGGTATTAAGTCGACGATCTGAATAAAGTCATCATTTGTTTGGAGTCTGGCTCCTATTCCTTGATAAGAAAGGCTTGTTTGTATTTCATATTCCTCTGCTTCTGATGGATTTAAATAGCTTGAGTGAGGATCTAGGTGATTCATATAGGCATTTAGAAAAATATTGAGAACATCTTGTTCGTCATATTCGTTGATCCTTTTTATGAATCGAAGATATCGTTTATTTAATGTTTCTTTTGCGGTTTTTAGTTCTTGACCAGCGATTACAAGTGATAATAAATCATTCGTGGTTTTCTTGGTCCATTCACTATTGATCACGCTCTCATCATATTTCCACTTATTCTTCGTATTCTTGAATTGGTATACTTCATCAGATTCAAAACCATCGATTGAATGAATCACTTGCAGCGAGTGATCCAGACGTTGCTGAACTCGAAGGCGATAGGTTGAAAAAATATCAAATATCGGTCTCAATTCACCGTCTCTTAGAGAATCATCCAATTTATATTTATAACGCTGGAAATAGATGATGTCAGATTGTGAAAAATACATTTTATTACGATCCAATGTATCAATGTACTCATTGAGTATTTTGATTGAAGATTCATTATTGATCGTTGATTGCGAGTAATGTGCTCGTTCACTGATTGCAGCAACCAAACGAGTTAAATAAGCATCTTCTGGATTCAATTGGAGTATTTTTGGAATACTTTGGTCATCATTATTTGCTAAAACATCTAATGGAATAACCAGAACTATAGCTAAAATTATATTTTTTAATATTCTAGGCATAATTACTAATTAGAAAAAAAACTGACAATTTGATCAGAAAGACCCTCGCAAGCATTTGATTGCGTTCTTGCCAGTATGGGAATTGGTATGATGATTGCAGGAATCATTGATGTACCAGTCACATTGGCACTCACATTGCCAACCGAGGTCTCTTGAGATAAATCCCAGACCGATGCATTGTATGCAGAAGTATCATCCCACCAAGCAAATCCAAAGCAGCCACCACCACCAGGACCTGCAGCACAAGATAGTGCACCAGAGCTGGCATTGGTTTTTGTTTCTCCAGTGATTTTAATAAGATATTTTATTTTCATTTCAAAGAGTTGATTCTTTATCAACTCATTGCTTAATATTTTTGGTAGATCCTCTATGTTTTGTGGCGCAGTACTTGGCTCAAACCATGGGTAAAAGAGATTTTGGAATTGTCTTGTTGGAATAATTTCAAATGTATTTTGTTTTTTTGAAATAGAGCTATTAAGACAGTCCATAAAGTCTAGTTCTGTCTGATTGCCTGTATGATAGCTATTGGAGAGAAGGACTATGGATTCATCGCCACTTATCGTGAATGCAGTGTTGACTTCCTCGTCAACTCGTGTGGTTGAGCATCCAATCATGATCAACAAAGAACAAACTGTAATATATTTTTTAAAGCATTCCATATTAACCAATCATATCAGTGATTTTATCTAATTCATCTTGTGCCTTAATGCTTAGATTCGCTCCGGTATCTCTGAGGGCAATCTGTATTGCTCTTTTAAATGCTTCATCGCCTGAAAAGACTCCAGTTTCCTGCTCCCCATAACCTGTAATGATCCAATCATCAATTGCACGTTCATT
>CEPT01146408.1_pt1 | contig 11080 bp, 1 predicted proteins | sample 356221 | NCBI WGS metagenome assembly CEPT01 (sample SAMEA2620081, study PRJEB7988) | marine metagenome | isolation source: saline water (ENVO:00002010), including | reverse complement strand
TTATAGTTTCTACTTGCTGTGCTATAACCCCCAATTGAACGTGTTCTTCGTTTGAATCGCCGTTCGGGTCAGGAAGATACTTAAATTTTTTCCACTCAATATTTTTAATATCATCCCATTGTGAGGTTGCATCTGTAATTTGTTCTTTTAATCTTTCATCTGAAAGGCTGGTAATACTTGTATAATATGAATTAATGCTACCATTTGTGTAAACAAAAAATCTATCAGTACCGTTTCTCTTAATAGTTAAACATTTAACAGTACTATCAGTATTTCTGTTATCAAGTTTATGCATATAACCATAACTAGTCAAAACACTTCGAAGGTGTATTGGAGCTGATGGGTCATTATAGTTAATTCCTATTCTAGCATTATTAGTTGTATCTTTTCCTATTAAAAAGTCCTGTTGACCATCATTACCTTGAAATCTTACTTCACCATTATGATAAACTTTGAATAAGTTATCATTATTACCGTTTTGGATTTCAACACAGGTAGTAGTACCGGTTCGAGTTGCGTGTACCATTAGATTTTGAGTATCATTATCCCCAGCACTAAGTTTTACTTCTTCAGCTCCATTTCTATATAATTTTAACACACCATCATCGTTAGATGAATAAAGTTTAAAAGTCAAATCACCGCCTGTTCCTGTTTCATATCCTTGAATTCCAGGATATGTGTTATTTGCAGGTTTTATCATTATTGGGTTTTGAGTTGATGAACCCGATATTATCATACCTTTTCTAAAAGTTATAGTCTCATGAGAATGGTCTGTTGAATCTAGTAATACTAAATCACTTCCATCTTTTTTAAATGTATATTTATGTCCATTAAATAATGTTGCCATAGTTATTCCTTTTTAATCTATTAATCTCCAGGGTCTATTCTCTGACCAAGTGCAAATGCGAACGATGAGAATCCTGATGCGATAACACCATCATTAAATGTTACCCCATCGGCCAATACTATTAATTCCAATTTAGCAATTGCATTTGAACCTGCGTTTGCTGGAAATTGGATATCATTAATTTCATAAGCAGGTGCTACTGCTATTGTTAAGTTCATAGTTACATCACCACCTAAAGAACCATCTAATATTAATCTAGTTTTTGTATTACTGGAATAATTTTCAAAATAACTTCCTGAATTAGCATTAGTTACTTCTACCGATTTCTCTACTAAGTTTGTTACCGTTACGAATCCATCTGAAGTTACATCAAGACCAGGACTTGTTGTACCACCCATTTTCATTGAACCATCATCTAATAAAAGTTGAGAACCTGAATCTGCGTTTAGGTTGGTTGATACAATTGTACCTGCGGTGATACCATCTCCTGATATTACAGTTCCAGCAGGTGGAGCGGCCCCAATAGAAATCTGGTCAACAATTAATTCTTTTCTATTTGAATTTGATTCTCCCCAATATGTGGACCAGAAAAATGATTGGTTTCCAGTAAATTCATATGTTGATGATACATACGACCAAATAGGTACTAAGAAGTTACCATTTCTAAATGCTTTATATATCGCACCACCACCCTGTTTAGGTTGAATCGTAAATCTTATAAAAGTATCTTGACCCGAAACCCAAGGACCATTAGTTCCATTCGGCGTTATCCCATTTACGGTATAGTAATCAGATGCACCAACACCAGCACCACTATTTTCTCTTACTTGGAATGTATTGTAATAACTTCCATCATTTTGTAATCTAGTAATATATATTCCATGTGTTATATGTTCAAAGTTATTTGTTGTAGTTATATCGGCATTCTCATCAATATCTGAAAATCCCATCATCTGATAAGGTGGATACTGGTCTACACCCGCATCACCCGTAACACCTTGATTTAAAACTATATCAATACTAGCAATTGGTTCTAATGATGAAGTAAATGTTGTTTTTGTTGCAAAACCAGCATTCCACCCATTACCAGTACCACTCTTTTCAAATTTTATACCTGAAAATGATGTTCCACCATCTGTTTGAGTTACTAAGTTTTGTACTAAATTACCTAAATAATAATTAGTAGAATCTATTGGTGAACTAACACCACCAAATTTTTCAAATACAGCTTCGGTTGTTACATTTGCACCAGGGTCTGCGAAATCACCTGGATTAGTTACTGTTATACTACCATTAACTGTTACATTACCTGATGAATCAATATCAAAGTTATCAGTATTGATTTCTAATTTATTTGCGGTGTGATTAAATCTAATATAACTTCCACCAGAGTTACCAACTGCGAATCGAGCATTAGGCCCATCCAATAAAATACCATTGTTTGATGTATAAGCTCCAGTACCACCAATCTTAAATAATGCCCCATCTAAATCTAATTCTGAACCTGCGGTTGTAGTTAGTGTAGTTGATTGTATTTTACCTGTTGAGATAGAATTACCTGAGATTGTTGTAGATTGTGGTATTCCCGCACCCACACTCATATTTTCTAGATAAATGTAGTGGTTTCCACCACTACCATAATTAAGTAATACTCCAGCAGTATGAGCAGTAGTAGCTCCAAAATCAGTAGTTGTAGTATGGAACATTTTTGGATTAGAAAAATCACCATCTTTAAATGCTGTATAAGTCGCACCACCACCGGCTTTTAACTTAATTACGAATCTCCATTTGGTATCAGTTCCTTGTGTCCACGCGGCTTGTACAGATAAATCCTCTCCTACTTCTTCTGAAAAGGTTCTTACAGGTTCAAGAGAACCATCTTCTACAATATTAATTGTATTATAGTAACTACCATCATGTTCTTCTTTTGCCAGTTGGAATCCTGCCGTTATGTGGTCCGTACTAGGAGCTGTTGAAATATCAGAATTAGCTCCTATATTTGTAAACCCAAGTGTACCAAAATCAGCTGCATTTCCATAAGTACCATCACCATTTGCAACTATATCAATTACAAATTCAGGTTCATTATCTTTATCAAATGTTGTTTTAGTAACAAATCCTGATGTGGTATTTGTACTGTATTGACCAGAAATAACTCTAATTCCTTGAAATGGAATCCCATCTGGTGTGTTATCAGATAAATATGCATTTACAGTATTAATATAATAATTTGTACTACTTGGTACAACACTAAAATCATCTATAAAAGAATTTCCTGCGAAATCAGATGTGTTTGTTACTGTTATTTCACCACTTACTTTTACATTACCATCTCTATCTAAATGGAAATTAGAACCTGATATTTCTACATTACCATTTGAACCACTTAAAAATTGTGTATCCTCAGCTCCAAAGAAAAACTTATCTACTTTAACTTCTGCATTAGAACCACTAATTAATAATGATTTATCATTATTGTTCCAAGCAAAATATCCACCACTCGGTGTAGATGCTCCACTCTCACCACCACCTAAGTAGAAACTACCACTATGGTCTAAGTAAGATGTAAAATCTCCTAATGTTGCGTTTGTACCATCACCCTCAGTAATATCTCCATGAAAACCAAATACCTTTGAAGTCATTAATAATCCTGCAGATAATCCACCAGATGTATTTACGGTTTCTAATGAACCTGTTAAGAAATCAAAGTTAGGTCCTTCTGGTCCTGTTGCTCCATCCGAACCACTATTTGCCGCCTGAGATATAGTAAATGATTGATTCTTTGTAAACGTCGCTGAGTTTTCTACATTTACTGTATATTCAATAGAAGCACTTGTTTCATTCATACCAGAATGGTCAGCCACAACAGCTGGATTACCTGATACAGTAATTGAACCAGGTGTAATATTTGTACCTGATGCAGTTACTTTAAATTCGTTTGTTGATGGAGTTCCACTTACACTATTTAACTGAGTTGTTCCTTTGTAAACAATAATATCTGTTCCTGAACCTGCGAAGTTTAGAGCTCCACCTGCTTGAGCCGATGATTGAGGTATTGTATGAGATTCGTTTGATACAATTACAGTATAGGCATCAGCACCAGCGGCACCATCAGAACCACTATCAGCGGCTTGTGATATTGAGAATGATTGACTCTTAGCAAGAGTAACTGTATTTTCTAAGTTGATATCATATCCAATAGAAGCACTAACAGATGACATTGATGAGTGGTCAGCAACTATTGCATTATTACCACTAACATTTATAGAACCAGGTGTAATGTTTGTACCAGTCGCCGTTACTTTGAATTCACCAGAACCCGGTGTTCCACTTACACTATCTAATTGAGTTGTTCCTTTGTATGCTATTATATCCGTACCACTTCCAGCAAAATCAATAGCACCACCTGCTTGAGGTGAAGTTTGAGTTAGGGTATGAGATTCATTTGTTAATACAACGGTGAATGCATCAGCACCTTGAGCACCTGGTTGAACTGAAGCAATTGTTATCGTATCACTTGCTACTTCCCCACCACTATCACCTTCTTGTACTGATACAGTAAATGTGTATGGTGTTGATGAATAAGAACTTGGAACAGTAAATGTAGCGGTATCTGAATTTGCTCCACTACCATCTGTATATGAACTCTCATCTGAGAAATCACTTCCACCACCTGTAAACTTAAAGTATCCATTTGTAAAGTTTTGTGATGTAGCCGTTAATGTAATCGAAGCAACATCAGGACTTGAACCTGCGGCGTTGTATGATATTATTTGAGTAGTGGCAGTTAGTGATACTGATTTAGCGGGTTCACCTGCAGTTCCATCACTACCATCCGCTCCACCATCTAATGTAAATATTTTTGTTGAATCAGTTACACCATCTTTTGTTACACTAATTGTGATTGGGAATTTATTTTTATTGGATGGTGTATTTGTTGTAAACACTAAACTACCACTTATAATACCAGTTCCATCGGTTAATGAAGATGGTGCGAATGTAGGTACAGTATGAGTAGCATCAGTAGAATCTGTAATCGTAATATCACTTGCTGTAATAGTACCACTTAAATTTTGTTGATTAATAAATAATTCAATTGTATTATCATCAGGTGTTGTTACTGAAGCTGATGCGAATGTGAATACTTGAGAATCAGATGTTAATGTAACCAACTTAGCATTAGAACCAGCGGCACCATCTGTACCTGCTTTGGATTTAGCCAATGTCATTGTTTTATCAACCTTTACAGTTCCGGCTGATAAATTACCACTACCATCTTTTACTTCTTTGATTTCAAGATAATCTAATCTAATTGTTCCTGCTGAATCATTATAGTTCGCCAAAAACATTGGTGATATGTAAGTTGCATTTGTATGAATACTTTTTGGATTATTAATATCAGGAGCTTGACCAGTATTTTCACTACCTGTTGAAGAGTGACCTGAGAAATAACCTCTCATAGTTACCCAATCTGAACCTTCACCATCACCAAATGCAAAATCCGAAGCGGCTATATAATGTTGTGAACCGAATGTGTTACTACCACCTTTGTTACGTTTTGTGGTTTCATTACTCCAACCATTTACACCAACGAATACAGTTCCACTACCTGCAACTCTTTTAAATCTTGCTTCAATATAATAAGTTTTGGTATCATCATAAGCGAATATATCTTTACCTACTATCCAAACTTCATCATCACCACTATTATCACCAAATTGAACATAGTTGTTTCTTAACTCACCATCACCTGTTCCAACACTTATAGCATCAGGGTCACTAACTAAAAAGAAATCATTATCAGTTCCATTAATATCACCTTGATTGTTAGTAACAAATTGTGATGTGGCCCAATCTTCATTAGTTCCTGCACCCCACCCAGTATGAGGAACACCACCACTAATTGAAGTGATTATTACAGAACCACTATCGTGGCTCATAGCTGTAACATTTAAGGATGATGAATTAAATGAATTAAAATCGTTATCAACAGTAACACCTGTATTAGATACTCCATTAATAAAGTAGTTTGATGTTTTATCTGTTACACCTTCAAATATTGTAACATCTGTTTCTGCTCCACTAAATGAAGCAACTGTTCCATCACTTGCCGCCGCAATCGTATGTGATTCGTTACTTAGTATAACAGTAATTGCATCAGTACCATTTGTACCATCAGCACCAGCGGCTCCATCTGCCCCACCATCTAAAGCGAATACTTTAAATGTATCACTTAAAGATTCTGATGTTGCTGTTATCGTTATTGGGAATTTATCTTTATTAGAACCATTTGGTGTATTAGTTCCAAATACTAAACTACCACTAATTATCCCACTATTGTTTGATAATGTAGAAGGTGCGAAAGTTGGTACAGTCAATGATGTGCCATCAACATCTGTAATTGTTATATCAGATGCCGTTAAAGTTTTTCCTAAGTTTTGTTGAGTAACAAATAATTCGATTGTTGTATCTTCAGGAGTTGTAGCAGAAGATGATGGGAAAGCAAATACTTGTGAATCACCAGTCAGCGATATTAACGATGCCGATGCACCCGCTTCTCCAGGTGCTCCATCTGCTCCATCATCACCTTGTAAAGCTTGTGATATAGTCATTGTTTTACTTAACACAACTGAAGCAGAAGTTGCAGTAATTACAACCGAACCACTAAATGGTGTAGTTGAATTTGTTATTGTTACTGTATTATCAGAAGTCGTTGTTGTTATATGAGATGATACCGAACCGGTATTTACGGTATATTGAGATGTTACATCTGATGTTCCTTGAAATACAATAATATCTGTATTGGCTCCTGCGAATGATATAACATTACCTGATGAACTTACAGGAAGTGTATGTGAATCATTAGTTAATAATGCTGTTACTGCAGATGCACCATCACTACCATCCGAACCTTCTGTTCCACCTTCTACTTTAAATATTTTTAGAGTATCAGATAACGAATCTTTTGATACCGTAATATCTAACGGTAATTTTGTTTTATCACCACCAACAGTTCCACTAAATGTAATAGAACCACTAACTTGACCAGTTCCACTTGAAACCGATGCGAGTAGTGTAGGGTCTGATAAGGTATTACCATCTTTGTCTTTAATTACTAAATCCGATGTAGAAACTGTTCCACTTAGATTCTGTTGTGTTATCGTAAGTAAAATATCATTATCTATCGCCGTAGATGAAGATGCCGATGGGAATGAGAATACAGGTGAATCCGATGTGATTGTTAGTAGTTTAGCAGATGTACCATCAGTACCAGTCTTTGCTTTTGATAAAGACATTGTTTTATCTAAAGATACACTAGCAGATGTTGCAGTAATTTTTACACTACCACTATCATGTGACATACCTGTTATCGTTACCGTATTTCCATCATCAGTAGCGGTCATACCCAATCCATTAGATGAAGATATTACATATTGTGAAGTTTTATCTGTAACTCCTTCGAACACTTGCATATCAGTTGTACCACCCACAAATGATGCGATGTTACCACTTGTATCAGCAGGGAATGTATGAGATTCGTTTGTTAATAATGCAGTTACCGCATCAGTACCATCTGTTCCATCTGAACCTGGTTGGATTCCGAATAATGTTAACGAATCAGATGATATAGTATCACCAGCCGATGATTGTGTAAACACTCTAACTTCGTAAGTTACAGGTGCACTTGCTGTTGGTTTTTCTGCTACGGTATTAACTTCAAATAAGTTTGAAGTTCCTCTTGAACCTTGTAGTGATTGGTTTTTATAGAACTCATAATAAACTGTAGATAATCCAAAGTTTTGAGCAGATGCAGTTAATCCAATAACTTGACTTCCTGGTGATTCATTACCATCCGAATCAAAAGTAACAACATACTTATCTGCCGATAAAGTAACTATTCTTGCTTGAGAACCAGTTGGTGTACTAACACTTTCAATAGCAGTACCTACATCTGTTCCATCAGATAATTGTAATTGTCCTCTAATTACTAATGCCTCAGTTGATGGATTCCAAACTAACTTTGTACCTAATGAAAACTGAGAACCCGAATCTACATAGAAACCTGTATTTGAATTATTGTATTGTCCCTCACCAGTAAATAACTTACCAGCATCCATATTGATTCCACCAATAGAACCTGTGTTGGCTATTATACCACCTTGTAAGAATACGTTTTCTGTTGCTAATCCAAAACCAGGATTAGAGTTTCCAAATACGTGACTTGAATTTGCTAATCCACCTAAATCACCCAATCTAGCTTTTAGAGCTACATCGTATAATCCACTACCTGTTCTTTCTACTATATCAATAAATGGTGTTGCCGTATCATTTGGATTGGCATTCATTTTGATATAACCAGTATTTATCTTACCAGTCGAAACAATAACTTGTCCCTCATCATATGATTGAGATGCGGATGCTAAATCACCTACAAAATTACCACCACTACCAGAACCATATGCTCTGGTAACCATTATTCTACCACCTTGTTCATCTTCATTAGAACCATCACCATCAATCGATGCTGAGTTTAGTAGAACATATTCTGTTTGGAAACCTGTATTATTTACTTTTTTAATTAAAAGAATTTCACCAGCGGAAAATCCACTAGCATTCTTAACAGACATTGTAACATCATTGGCACCTGTTGAACCTGTTAGTGTTGTTGAGTTAGCTACCCATAACTGTCCACCAACGGCGTTTACTGATTCTTTCTCAAAGGTAGTTGTTCTTAGAGTACCTCTAATTCTAATATTTTCAAATTCTGCTGTTCCGTTCCCTTCAGATGAGATTTTCCATCCTTGTAATCCACTTGCAAAATCTCTTGTTTGTAATATACCCTCAGGTTTCATTATAAGATTACCACCCTCAATAGATGAGGTAGTAATATCCCAACCACCAATCGATGCAGATACGAACTTAGCGAAACCATCAGATTTAATGGCCGCTTTGGCGGTTAAAATATTAGTTCCTGCTGGTGCGAATATATTGTTAACAGATAAATCTGCATTGATTTGAGCATCGGCTCCAATCACTAACAAATTAGCTTCTGGGTCTAAGTGGAATATAGATGAACTAATTTCAATGTTACCATCAGAACCACTTATGAATTGTGTACTTTCTGTACCTATGAAGAACTTATCAGTTTTAACATCTAACAATCCACCATTATCAGTTGTGAATATAAAGTGTCTATCATCATTATCACCAATGAATTGTACACCAACACCATCTAAGGTATCCTCTCCCATTTGTAGATTACCAGAACCACTATAAATTACAAAACCACCTGGTGCCTTTCCTAAAGATGCTGATGTTTGTCCTTCAAATCCAACTGAACGGATGAATCCACTACTTGCACCACCAATCTCAATACCAGTTCCTAATGTGTTTGATATAAAGATAGAACCACTAATTAAGTTTTCTTCACCACCTATGTATATATTTTCACCATCAAATACAAACGGTGATGAAATAGTTTCAGTACGTGATATACCACCTTGTGAGTTAAGATATAATAATTTTAGTATCTTAGGGTCTTTTAAATTTTTTGATGGGATAGGTGCTTTTATATTAATTGATGAACTAAACGGAACTGATACTTCGTTTAGTAATTCAAAATCACCAGGTAACCCATCTGATTTTTGTAGTATTCTTACTTTATCCACAACACCTGTGATAGGGTCTACATTTGTTAAAGTAAGATTTACAAAGTTTCTTTTATTTTCCGTAGATACATTTGAACCACTTCTAAAATATTGTATATTATAATCCGCTTCACCTATAAAATCAAAGGTATGTATCACATCCTCTCTACCACTAAAAGAAGTTGTAAAGTGTGTATTTGGTTTTAATACTGTACTACTTAATATTTCTTTAATTGATGAACTAAAAAATGTAGAACTAAGAGGATTTTCGATTGTTGTTAATGGCCTAGCATCTTCAGTAAAATTATTTAGGATTATAGAACCACTCACCATTTCGGAGTTGAATGTACTTCCATCCTTTGTTTGAATTATAGGAGTATCACCTCTACTTATATATGTAACTTTACCTGTTTGAGATGTTAAGTTTAGTTGTTCACCCGCTTGTGGTTGATTTTCGTATGATTCAATACTTTGAGAAACTGTTACAATCGGTAAATTCTTAGAATCAAAAATTACCTCAGATGTGTTTGCTCTATCTCTATCTACGTTTACAGTAGTTTCCCACTTAACGTTAATTTTTCCTCTATGTTTTTCAGGTAATTGATTTCCGTTTAAATCTACATTAGCGATACCAGCTATAGTAATAGTAGCATCACCGTTAGGAGTATTATCATCACCCTTATCGTGATAAATCCAAATAGAAATAACTCTACTTTTATCATCTTCTAAGTAATCAGGTATTTCATAGTAAATAGGATTTCCATTAGAATCTCTAACATCTACATACACCTGAGAACCTTCTACTAAATTAGTTGGATGAGCTGTAATTCTTAATAAGTTCTTACCCTTTTGTAGAACCTGTGGAATATCTGAAACTCTGAAATAATTCGCAGAACGTTGACTCGTATCAACGATGAACGTGTTTATATCTTTTATGTTTTCCCTAACTGAACTTTTAAAAACTAAGGACATCTATTCTCCCATACATTTCTTATATATAACTATAAATATCTAATTGATGAAAATCCACCTAATTTTGTAATATCTATAATCTGGTCTACCATATCCCTCGTTTTATCAATATGAGATATCGTAACTATGAAATCAAATTGATTCTTTAGGTAATCAAATAATAAATATAAAGAATTAAAGTTATCAGTATCTAATGAACCAAACCCTTCATCAATTGCTATAAAGTTTGGACGTGGTAGATTTGATACATTTACTAACGCTGTTCTGATTGCTACCGATGATATAAATTTCTCCATACCACTTGTCAATTCCAATGGCCAAAACTCATCAGTTCCATATGCGATATATGAATTAATGTTCTTACCATCTGTATTTAGTAATATCTGAAAATCTACTAAAGGTTGTAATATATTATTTATTTCTATTTCTAATTTAGGAAGTACATCTGATATAAGTTCGTATGGGATTCCATCTCTCTTTACACATTGTAAATAGTATTCATATCCCTCATACTTTTTTTCCATAAATTCCAACTTATCAATAGAATCGTTTACTGTTTGTATTGTATTTTCTGCAATCCTTATATCACCATTAATATCTATAATCTCATCGT
>CEPT01027360.1_pt1 | contig 11158 bp, 16 predicted proteins | sample 356221 | NCBI WGS metagenome assembly CEPT01 (sample SAMEA2620081, study PRJEB7988) | marine metagenome | isolation source: saline water (ENVO:00002010), including | reverse complement strand
ACATGTATTTCCATTTATAACTATCACCAGTTGTGAATACACTTGTTGTTTTATTACCAGTAGGTTCTACCGTTGAAGCACTATCACCATTATTGTCTATACATTTATATACATCAAAGGTACTATTCATTACATAGAACGTACTATCTAATAAAGTTGTTGCACCACTATTAGCGGCGATTGCTGTGCCAGCACTATTAATCTCTCCGTAGTCGTGTCTGTAATAATCGTAAGTCGTACCAGTAGTCCAGTTTCTTCTTGGTATTACTGCTGATACATCTGAACTTGTAACCTTTTTAGCAGATAGTAAGTCATCATACACATAATAATCTACACTACCCACACTATCAACTGGTGTAGGTGGTGATGTATCTGTACCATCATTGAATGCTTGATTGTCTGAAAACGCTTGAGGTCTACCAATTGCAAGATAATAAGTGTCTGCGCTCTCGCTGAAACTCTCACTAAATTGATTAGCGTTTTGGATTCTAAAATCTTTTGTTATAATTGCTGGCATTTTTTCTCCGTCATAAACTATTTATACACCCATTCTAACTGAATGTGGTTTTTATTTGAGCAGGTATAGTAAAGTTGGTTTTCAGTCCTGTACTGAAATCATCTATTCTATTAGCACCACCATTTAATGATGTGTCACCTGTTCCAGTTAATTTTATACTATTTAGTGTGGATAATGTGATACCACTATCCATATCTCGTAATCCTAATTCTTGTTTGATATCACCACCATCTTCTAATAATAATCCGTCTTTCTCGTCAGCGGCAGTATTTAATATTATTCTATCAGGTGTATGGTCAAAGGCACCAGATACTAAATTACCTATAGTTTTCATGCGAGGACCTGCATAGACAAATCCTTGACCTACAGTTGTTGAACGAAATGACGTATCATTACTAGGTGCGGTTTTAATTGTAATCTCTTGTTTTAAATCTACTGCCCTACTACTCGCTGTGAAAGCCGTACCTGCCTCAATACCCAATGCAGGAGAACTTCTTTTACTTGAACCGTCAGTAGTTGTACCAAGTCGTCTGCCAATCTTCTCAGCAAACACAACTCTAAGTATTTCAATAACCTCGTCACTTTCTGTAATACCAGACAATCTAGTATATCCAGTTTTCATCTTCGCATTTAATCTTGTTCTTATAGATACTTCCCCTTGGAAGTAGAAACCGGCAGGGTGTATAGCAGATTTAAGATAATCTCTCCATTCACCTATTGCCTCACCAACTTTGATAATGTATGAATAATCTTGGTAGTATAAACTATCTTGTATCTTCTTTGTACTTTCAGAAACTTCGCCATCAACACCTACACTTTGTCCGTCAGTTTCTATTACAGTACCTACTGTAGCAGTCATACTTGATTGAGGTGTTTCTGTATTAAAGTTTCTTACTCTTGCCGTTTCTGTAGATGTACCACCTGTAATTGTAACCTTGTCTTCAAAGTTATTGACTACACTTGATAGTGTAAGTATATTTGTGTTAGCGTCAAAACTATCTACAACACCTGTTGCCGTAGTAGTATCGTCTCTTTGTATTTTACTACCTGCATTTGTAGATGAACCGTCAGTACCATTTAACAATACATAATCTGTATTATCTTTCTGTACATATTCATCAAAGATAATTCTATCGTTATCTGTTTCGTCTCGTAAGAAGTCAGGTGCTTTACTTTCTGGTACGGCGTCAGATACAAATTCTTCTAATGCAATTTGTTCGCCATCTTCCGTAATTAAATCACCTTCTTCACTATTCAATCTCATTACTGGTTGTCTAAAGTCTTCAAGTAATATTGAGAACTCTACAGGACTAAAATCTTCCATTGCAATAAAGTCCTCAGTAGAAGCACTTACAGTTTCACCAGTTGTAAAACTTCCAGATAGTGTGTCTATTTGTAAATGAACTTTTGGCGAAACTTCTGGTGGTGTCTCATATCTAAACCCATGGTCAATAACTCGAGCAGATAAAGCATTACCTACACTATTTGATACAGCGTATAATGCCACACCTGAACCAGATGTTGATGTGACACCCACAGTAGGTAGTGAAAGATAACCACCACCTTTATTTGTAATTCGTATTTTGGTAACATCATTTGTATTACTGTTTGTTGCCGGTTCCATAACAAGTTGAAAGTCTGTACCATCTTCAAGTAATATAACACCATCATCTAATGTATCTTGTTCTAATGTGAAACCACCATTTACTACGGCAACTTTACCTGCAAGACCTGTACCATTTGTTGGATTGGTAACTGATAATGCTTCATCAACTGCATAACCAGAACCACCTGTTTCTACTTGAACACTATCAATCTTACCATAACTTACTTGGTCAATTTGGGCGATTGCACCTGTACCACCTTTTTCTTTTGTAAATGATATAGTCTCACCTGGTGAATAATATTGACCAGAAGTTGATACTGTCACATTATCAACAACACCTTCAATATTTACTTCTAGTGTTGTATCAGCATTTGCATTATCTACACCTGAGAATACTGATTTAGTATTTTGTATTAGTCTGTCGCCTGCGTTTGTACTTGAACTATCTGTACCATCAAGTATAATATCATCACCATCTGTTTCATCTAAGATACCATCACCACCACTACTTGCAAAATCACCAGTTGTGCTTGCCTTATTAAGTACATAGGTTACAACGTCATGTGAAACACCATTTAACGATACTGTAGATACTGTTGCCTTCTCAACAACTGAACTGGCAAGGTCTACTGTATCATTACCTACAATATCTGTTTGTGTAATTGTTTGACCAACAAGATTGTTTAAGTTACCGTCTGTTGGTGATGATAATGTACCTTTGATGATTTGTTCTGTTTCAAAGTTACCGTCTGATACTCGCAACATATCAACTGTTGGATAGTATATCTCTGGTGTCTCATTAAACAATGCACGGAAAAATATCTCATTTGCAACCTTTGTACCTTTTCTTTTGTACAAAGATAAAATATTTTTTGTAAGTTGTCTCTTATCTAAACCATCTGTAAGATTGTTTGGTATTGTTTGTAAGAATGTATTTCTAAATTGTAAAAAGAAATCATCTATAGTATCATTAACATCAGCGTATTCTAAAAGTTGATTTAGATGTGCGTTTGGATTTGGTCTGTATTTAGAAAGAACACCTGTAGCACCAGATGTACCACCTGTGATTGTTTCACCTGTAATGAATAAACTATTTTCTGTGACGTATAGTTGTAAGTTGTCTGTATCTTCCGCTAATATTGTTGCCGTTTGACCTGACGTTGCACCTGTGATTGTTTCACCTTTTGTAAATTCACCTACACTTGTTTGTTCATTGAGAATATAATCACCTTCGTTGTTGCCATGTTCGTCTGTAGCATTCAACGCCACAAATCCACCAGTTGCACTTTCAAGTAATATTTGGTCAGAAGCGGTTACACTTGATAGTGTAATTTGAGCAGAGTCCATGAAAACATAATATTGTTTTACGAACTCAACTAATAATGGATTGTTTGCTTGTATGTGTTGAGGGAACTGCCTCGATACAATGTTGCTTATCTTCTTTGTAAATTTTGCCATTTACTAACTCGCATAGTTTGTCGCTGTTGTATATCCTATACCTGAAGTTGTATCATAGTCATCAGCAGTCACAGTCACCGTTGTGTTCGCTTCATCAATTTTGATAACTTGGTTACGAACTGGAACTATATCTACTGAGTTAGGTATAACTGTTAGTCTTACGGCAGTTGATGTAGCACCATCAACGTCACCAACTGAGGTAATATGTAAACTGTTTAAAGTTATTTTACCGTTTGTATAATCTATTGTACCTAATGTATTATTTGTATAAACATTAACACCGGCAGCCACATAGTATAATCTAACATTACCTTCACCGTCATCATTTAAGAAATAATCATTTGTTGTATCACCAGAAATTTTAAATGATGTAGATGATAAAATACCACCTGATGAAGCATTGTGTCCTGAATGAGGATTATAAAATGCGTTATTGAAATTAATTGTATATGTTGTAGAACCTGTTGTTGTCGCCGTAAATTGTTTATACATTTTAAGAGTTGTAATGTTAGACAGTATAGATGTGTCTGATTTATTTACTGTCTCAATAAATTTAGAATGTCTAAACACTTGGTCAAACTCCTGTAAATTATCTGTATTGAAATTTGTTATTGCTGTTTGTACTAATGACTTAATACTGTCTGCCGTTTTGATAGTTGCCTTAGCGTCATATCTAACTGTAGTATTTAACGTAATGAATGTTGTTTCAGGATCCTCAATGACAGGCGTCACACTTGCAACGTTAAAGTTTTTCAGTTGACTTATAATATCAGACTTAGTTGCTTCTGTAAGTGTAGCACCAGCGACAGGATTAATAGAGATATATACTCTACCATAAACGGGTGTATCGTTATCTTCACCACCCCATACCTGAACTGATTTAGTATTTGAGTAAATTGATTTAACTTTGCTTTCATAATCTTTTGTTGTTACCGCCCTATTCTGTGTTGCATATTGTTTTGGTGCATTGAAACGGATACTTGCAGGACTTTCTGGGTCAGCACCGTTAGCACTATTACTATTTACAGTTAAACTAACGTCACTAAAACCACCTACAGTACCAGATAATGTAAATGAACTTGCACCATTACTATCAGGTCCATTTGTCACTATGTAAGTAAGTGTGACAATATTACCAGTTGACAATGCTTTACCTAAAACACCGTCACCAAATTTAACTTCGTACTGACTATCTTCCGCACCTTCTAAGTAATAAACTGTAGATGTAGATGTGACATCTGCTAAGTCAGTTGACTTTGTGTAAGTAGTTGTTGATGTATCAGTAGAACTGTTTTGTACTTTTACCTGTAATGTTGTTGTGTCTGCTAAATCATTCTTAATTAGAAAACGTTGATTAGCGTCTGAGGTATCAACTGTGTATTTGTTGTTGACTAAAGTACCTTCGTAAATTTTTAAATTAGAAAATGTATAAACACCTGAGACTGGTGTAATTGTTGTATCTTCTTTTACAAGATAGTTGTAAGATACACCATCAACTGTAGTTGTGAATGTTGTACCTTGTGAAGCTGTAAGAGTACCACCAGTTGCATTGTTCACTACTAAGTTTACATCAGCATAAGGTGCTGTTGCACTTCTTGGTGTGTAACCTACATGTTTGGCATGTGAGACAATACTGTTTCGTAAGTCAGCACTATCTAAAAACATTTCATTGGCAAGAACGTTTGCATATACAGAATTGTAATGTGTATTGTATGCCAAAACATCAAGCAAAGAAGACATAGCAGAACCTTCAAAGTCATAATCAGTAAATTGGTCTTGTTGTCTTAAAAACTTTTTAAGATTAGTTTTGATATCATCAAAATCCAAATCTGTGACTTCTAATTTTTTATTCGTTGCCATTATCTACTTCTTTCTAGTAGTGTAGTCAGTTGTACTAACTCACCTGGTATGTTTCGTATGTAGAAACTGATTGTGACCTCGTAAGCATTTCTATCTAAGTTAGGTCTAGCGTCAACACTTACTAGTCTTACTCTTGGTTCAAAGTTTACAATCGTTTCTTCTATTACTCTTGTTAAACTGTTGGCTGTAATTGGATTCATTGGCTCAAACAATATAGACGTGACGTTTGAACCTATCTCAGGATGAAAAGGTCTCTCAAAGTGATTAGTCAATATCAGATTTCGTACAGATTGTTTAACTGCCTCAACATCTTTTTTGACAATCACATCTTTTGTATTAGAGTTTACTTCAAAAGATAATGCAATATCCTTATATAATCTTGCACTTCTATTGCTAGCGTTTGTTCTTTGTGCGTCTCTATAACCTGATTGAATGATAGCCATACGACTATTTATATACTTTATCCAGCATTTACGTTAGAACTTCCGCCAACTCTTGGATGCCCACATGTGTCCGTATCACCTGCACGATTGACGCCTATACCTCCTACTCGTACAGTAGAACTACCATTCGCCGTTGTCTGGCTGATATGTCCTACTGGATGTGGAGATACAGTATCACCATTGATTGTAATAGGCTTGCCATTTACATTCACATTACGACTAGATGATACGACACCACCTGCACTATTGGCGTCACCATTTCGTTGTACTGCAGGCATTAACGTCCTTGACCTACACTTCTTTTGTGTTGTCGTCTCGTATGTTTGTTCTTAGGTCTGGACCTAGAACTGTTACCTATTGAAGTACGTTTCTTTGGTCCTCTTCTCCAGGTATTCTCCATCTTAGCCATTATTCATCTCCATGTTCACAACTTGCACAACCACATGAACCACAAGATGACCCATTAGAACAATGGCATCCGTGTCCGCAATTCTTACATGTTCCCATTTACTTCCTCTTTTTCTTTGTAGTCTTCTTTTTCTTTTTGACTACCTTCTTCTTTGTTTCTGTACTGCCAAAGTGTTCAGCAAGATTTCTTTTCTTACCTTTCTTACTCTTTGGCGACCATAATTCGTCCGTCATTGTCCATAATTTGTCTAAAAAACCCATAAAATCTCCTTTGTTGCAAAAATACAACACTTTATTTCAAGTCAATTCATCTAACCTATTGAAAAACAACACTTTTAATTTTAACAAATATGCCGTTTTTATTTGACTTTATAGTATTTATAGTGTATATTATACCCATAATAAAACGAAAGGTCACATTATGAAATATGAAACTACTTTAAATGATGTACTAGGATACATCAAGGACTCTGAAACTTGGGGTCAGAATTATACAGACATTATCGTGTCTGCTCTCAAAACTCGTAGAAGAACTGACGCTTTAAAAGCGAAAGCAAATATTACTGTTGGTTCTAAAGTTGTTGTGAATGGTCGTACTGAATGTTTTTTAGGTACTGTGACTAAGATTATGAGAACCAGAGTTAGAGTAAAGAACTCTAATAACGGTTTAGAGTACGGCGTACCTATGAATTTAATTACTGTAAAGGAGGTTGCATAATGATAATTAAAGTTGGCGATGTCGTTGATGTTAGTCGTAGCTCAAGTTTTAGAGCACGCTCTGCTAAAATTGAAAACATACAGATACAATGTACGGATGATTACACCGCTTCTGTAATGCAAGTTGATACAAAAAAAATTCCCTATGGCACCATCACATATGAAGATGTGACTTTTGAAAATGTGACCGGCGATATGCGTTGGGCATACTTTAGCCAAATTATAGAATAATGAAACTATACTGGATAGCATTATTCATAGGGGCACTTTTGGTGCCCTTTTTTATAGGGCAATATATTGATGGTGAATTATTAACTGGTTGGACTTTTACAGGTAACTGGAGTTGTCGCCTGTGCGATTAAGTTTGTTAGAAAAAATTTTAAAGTGTAAACTTAAATATGATAAACTTGCCATGAGAGAACCAAGAACTGGTCAGCAAGTGTATGACCGTATCGTCTGGGAAAGATTAAAAAAAATCCTAATGAGACGATACGGTCGTTATGATTAGCCTCTTATTTCATCTGACGATACTTCTGGTACCGTTATTTCTTTTTCAGGCATTTCAATAGTTACCTTTGGTATAGGCACCTCGTCTATGACGTTGAGTGCCTGTTCACCGTAGTAATGACCTAACCAAAAAGCACCTATGACGATTAAGACATAGATTAATTTTTGCATGTCTTCTCCTATTTGTTATATCTTTGCCACAAGTTAGCAGCAATCCAAGCAATTAGACCCCATTTGACTACTGCCATTGGTGCTAATATTCCTGTAAAGATACAGATTGCTAATAAAATTAATCCGTAATCTTTCCAAGCGCTTATATCTTTAATCCATTTTTCCATGGTTTTTCTCCTTTGTTATAAATTAAAACGTAAACTTTGATCCAACACTATAATGTGTTAAGTCACTACCAGTATCTAAATCGTCTTGTTGCATTTCTGCATAGACGCTAAAGCTATCTGTCATACTGTGACTAAGACCATAAGTCATATACGTTCCTGTACCTTCTTTATCTCCATATCCAACTGTAAGTGCCTTCCATCCTACTGTTGCTTCCATACCTTGTAGGTCTGTAGCAGCGTCTTTGTAAGTGTAAGTGCTTGCGATTGTGACATCACTTATAGTTGTTGAAGCTGACGCTCCATAATAGTAGATATCGTTAACTACATCTGCTGAGTATCCACCAGCAACAGATATCATGTCGTCAATGTCGTGGGAGATAGTTGCTTCCCAAACATCAATGCCATTTTCACCTGAACTACCATCTACAATTGCCATAGCACTAAACGTACCATTGTCAATCTTTAATGAGTTAGATGACCTGTCTGCCTTTTTGAATACTGCATTAGAACCATATACTTCAAAATTTCCTGTTTTAGAAATTCCAGCAAATGGGTGACCTTGTCGACCAACGGTGATTGCGATACCATTATTTTCTATACCTGCATATGCAAGTCTGGAATCAAATGTATCACTACCACTATCATCAACATCAAGTCCAACTTCTAGTTTTGCAATACCATTTAGCGAACTGCCTTCAATACTAGGTTCTGAAATATCAATACCTAATTTTGAGCCATTGTTCTCTAACTTACTGTGTGCAACACCAGATGAGTTTTCATCATGCGACCACTTGTAGTTAAATGTACCATACGGTGTGATTTCAACGGCACTTGCCTGATAGGCAAACAGTACCATACCAACAACCGTAAGAGTAATTAATCTTAACATGTATTCTCCTTTGTAAACGTGATTATAAACCTATAATCAATCCCAGGACGGGATATTAAAATGTACCTCGAACTTTATTCATAGTTATATTATTTATATATCTCCTCATATTGAGCCGCATATATTTCATCAACTTGTTCTTGCGTTGTGAGTATATAGGCGCCTATGTGAGTATATCCGTGCATTTTTGCATAGATAATTCTTCGACCACCTGCCTGCCATTTACGATAACCACTATTGATTTTTCGTACCATAACAGGATGTTTCATACCTTCTTTGTCCATACTTTCAAATAATTTACGATAATTAATACCACGAGCGTCTGCAAAGGTTGTCCAGTTGCCTTGTACATTGTCCCATTTGAACGTCACCTCTTTGAGATCCAGTATATGGTATAAATCTGGATGCGTGACTTGATTGGCTTCTAAAACTTTTTTAGTCATTATAACAAAACGCAACGTGATTGTATTCGTTTGCGGTCAATTCAGGTTTGTATTGTTCATGGACACGTGGATACATGGTACGTAATTGTGCCATATAACTATGGTAGGTATCTTTAGTGACTAAAGAATTATAGACAAGTATCTTTCCTTGTTTTCGTAACCAACGGTCATCTAAGTACACTTGACCATTCTCGTCATACACATCTACAAAAACGATATCATAGTTATGTCTCTCTTGTATAAACTCTTTAGCGTCTTGCTCGAGTATACGAAGACGTTTCGTTTTTGGTAAATTAAATTCTTTTATTGCGACAGAAATAACGTCAGGATTATTTTCTACCGTATCAATATGTAATTCTGGATATTTTTTCAACAAATAGGTGTGCATATTACCTGCACCAAGACCTAATATACAAATATGTTTTGGTGATACAGATTGGAATATTTTCACCATTTCTTGCATATACAATAATGATAGATTACCTGAAACGTGAAGACGACCTTGAACGTAGTTGTCGCCAAAGACTAATGTTTTAAAATCTGGTGTACGTTTAACTTCTATCATAATCTATTCTGCCAATATTTATCAGACTGTGTAAACTGAAAAACTTTCTCCCATGTACTCTGGTCAGGCACCTCATAACAAGAGATATGTGTATACCCTTTTTCTTTGGCATACCATACACGTTGATGACCTACAGATACACTATAAGCGATACTAGGTGAAAGAAGTATAGGGTGGGTCATACCATTCTCGTCTAAGTCTTTCATCAAACACTCTAAACGAAAAGTACCACCATGTCTCTTTGGACTCCGGTAATCAATGAAGTTACCAAGCATGTGAAGGTGATAGACTTTATGGTATTCAGGAAACTCTATGTGTTTGGCTTCGAGGAGTTTCATTGGTTGTTTCCTCTGAAAAGGCAGCATGCTATATATAAGGAAAAAATGAGGATTTGTATACTTGTATGTAAATAAATTTGAGGCACTATATCTAGTTTACATCAAACTTTAAATTACCTGACACCGTAATTCTATAGTCATCACTTGTATAAAAAGGATACACTTGATGAATATGTTTGGCGCCAAATAATATAAGTTTGCCTTCAAAAGATTTATCCACATTGATAGGGCGATAAGAAGGTGTGCCATCATGTGGATGATAATTGACAAAACAAAGTTTCGAGGTGTGTATATCACCATTCATCTCCGTACCAAAGTATTCTTCTTCTTTCTTTAAATCATAAGGTATTTGTATAAAGAGAATAAACGAGGCAAAACCAGAATGAATGTGCAACGGATTAAACTCATACTTACGTTGAAAATTAACCCATAGTGTATTACAGGCCACCGGTGCGTTTCGTGTAAACATTTGTATATTATCAAACTGGTGACGAAACGGACCTTCCAAACAACGAGTTCGTAAATACGCTATCACTTCGTCTGGTGGATTCTGTGTGTACAGATTATATTCTTGTCGTATATGACCCGCTAATTGCTTTGTGTACAGTTCACCTTCTTCTTTTGCCTTATAAACGTGTGTCGAAAACCAGTTCAGTATGTGCATGGGTACCTCAAAGGTAGAGATACCATGATGGTGTAAATATTCTTGTTCTCGTTCCCAATTCGTTCTCATTCCATATGGACCTTTTGGGCGACACTTCTAAATCTATTCATTGGAAAGCCGTTCGCAACAATAGAATGAAAGAACGTCACCATTGTTAATCGTTCTTCGCCTGTACCTGTATCAAAGTCCTTGACGCCATGCCACAGACTACTATCAAAACCTATACAACGATTAAACTTATTCGCAACAAACATTTCTTCAACAAAGCCGTCATTATTCGCACAACGATATTTCTCGCCTTCTTCTATCGTAATCTCACCGTTATACACTTTACGCTTCCACTCAGAATGCTTCGCTGAAGTTTCCAACGATTTTGGTCGATAAATGCCGGTACCACTTCTACCG
>CEPT01162211.1_pt1 | contig 11188 bp, 9 predicted proteins | sample 356221 | NCBI WGS metagenome assembly CEPT01 (sample SAMEA2620081, study PRJEB7988) | marine metagenome | isolation source: saline water (ENVO:00002010), including | reverse complement strand
GCAGTTCCAGTTATCACTCTCAACTTTAGTGGTTCTGGATCACTCTTTAGTCTTGGTGGTTCATCTGAGGTCACAACGGTTTCCGAAGAATCTACAGGACTCTTTGAATTCAATGGTACTGCCGAACCAGTTATCAGAACTCGCGGATTTGCTGGTTCTGGTTCACTGTTTGCTGTTGGCAGCGGAGCAGAAATTGCTAGTGTTTCTGAAGAATTTACAGGACTCTTCACGATTTCTGGAGACGCAGAAGCACCATTCACTCGCACGAAGGTTGGTTCTGGAACAACATTCATCTCTGGCGTCAAGGAAGAATCCTTCAGCAAGGGTAATTATGATGGTGAAGGTTCATTCTCTGCATTCGGTGGTGCTGCTGAGATTGTTGGATTTGATCCAGCAGAAGAGACATTCCTCTATGAATTCACTGGCAATGCAACCGCCACAAGAACGAGAGGATTTGCTGGATCTGGAACTGCAACTGTTCTTAATGAGACTGTTATTCCAGTTATCACCCTCAACTATTTTGGTGATGGTTCTCTCACTACGTTTGGTGGTGCTGCTGAATCCAGAACAGTTGATGTTGAAAACACTACGCTATTTGAATTCCGCAATGGTGCAACAGAGTCCTTCACCAAGGGCAATTATGATACTGAAGGATCAGCGACAGTTTCGGGTGAAGCATCAGATATCAAACTCACATTTGGTAACGAAGTATTTGCATATGTTAGTGCTTCTGGAAATGCAGATGAATCTAAGACTGATGATTATGTTGGTTCTGGTTCACTCTTCTCAGTCGTCAGCACAACAATTGCAAGAACAATTGATTATGACGAAACATCAGTCGGGGCACAGGGAGAGGTTATCTCCACAAGTCTGTTTAGAATTAGCGGAGAGAACCCAGGAAGTGTTACTAGAATCACACAACCCACTACCGCAGAATTCAGAACTCAAGGCGAATCAATATCTAAAGTTATTCTCTTCAGCCCACCAAGAACTTACAGCACCATAATATAATAATTCTTATAAATAAAAGAAGAAAAACACCAGATAGCTAACAATGACTACTCAAGTACAGTTTCGCAGGGGAACCACAGCTCAACATCAAACATTTATTGGTGCTGAAGGTGAGATCACTGTTGATACTGATAAGAGAACAGCGATTGTCCATGACGGCACCCAACCTGGAGGTTTTGAACTAGCACACAAATCGCTAGCTGTTGCATTATCCGTTGGCATGGGTCTTTGAACTCATATCTGCTGAAATTTACCAGTCAATTTTTTTATAAGGAATAGCAAAAATGGCAAAACGCTTACTTCAAAAATATGAGTTTGTACCAGCAGAGGATAAAATTATCCTCAATGGTAATATTGATAGGAAGAGACTTCTTCTTATCACAAACATGGAGGACAATGAGCTCCTCTATAACTTTGCGGACAGTACTTTAGGATTAACTTCTTATAGTTTTGATAGCACCACAGAGAAGACGACCATCGTCTTAGCAAAAAGCTGTGCTTCAATGTCTAGCACAGATTCACTGCAGATTTTCTTTGAGGGAGATACTGTAAAATTTGAACCTAGTGAAACATTTGTTGACCCTGTTTCCAAGTTCAGAGTTTCTACACCACAGAACCTTATTGATACTGACTTTGAATATGGTCCCCAGGCTTCAAAATGGGAAACTATTCAGTTAATCAATAATGTTCCTTCGTTCTACTCTAGTACTTCCGACACTTCAATTGCTTTCATCAATGAAGTAAACACCACTGCTGGAAGTGATATTATTGAAGTTGTATGTGGATTTGATCACGGTCTTTTAGTAGGAACGCCAATTACTGTACAGGGTCTTTCTAGCGCAAGTGCTGAAGGTGCTTATCTGGTACAGTCTATTCCAACATCAACTACATTTACATATAAAGGTAGAGCAAACCAACCTGCCACTGAAGATGTAAGCGGTGTTTATACATCCATTATTCCTGGTCAGTTTTATGAAGGTTCTCAAATTGAAGTAGATGACGCTGAGGGTATTACAGCTGACTTCTTCAATGTTCCTGTTACTGTAAGAGTTGTAACAGATCTTACTTTAACAACAGCGGTAGATTCAGATTTTACTGTTGATAAGCAGATCACTAGTGATAGTGGAGCAACAGCAAGAATTTCAAAAGTAAATGGATCAGTACTTTCTGTAGATAGTGTTACTGGAACATTCAATGCTGGCGATGTTTTATCTACTACAGGCACCAGCAATACATTAATTATTGATACTGGTGGAGTTGGTGGCGGAGTTAACAAACAATACATTGATGGTGTTCAGCAAGATACATATAATCTTTCTAAGAGAGCGATTTATGTGTTTGATGTATCAGATAGTTCTAATTCTGGACATCCATTTAAATTAAGTAGCACTGCTGATGGCACTCATGGTGGTGGTGTTGACTATACTACATATGTTTATGAAAACGGTACTGCTGGTACTGCTGGCGCTTATGTAAGAATTTATGTAACTAATTCTACTCCAGATTTATTCTATTACTGTGGTCAACATGCTGGAATGGGTGGATCTGCCCCCACCGTTGATGCTACTACTTCTAGAATTTTCCTAAAGACAAAATCTGAGCACGGATTTGCAGACGATACAAATTTCTATTTTGTAAATACTGTCGCACCTAAAATTCTTCAGGTCACTGATCCAACAGGAACAGCTCCTGATGGCAGACCATTTGTTGATGTTACTCAACAAACCCAGACTACATTTGCTAATGATAATGACGAGTATATTCCATATAATTATGAATCTACTTATACAGAGAGATTCACTGAAGATGATGTAAATTATAGCAGTGATCGTATTACTATTGCTGGTCATAGATATCACAATCGTGCTGCTGTCCTATATTATCCAGCTCCAGGAAATACTCCTATTGGTGGATTGAATAGAATGTTGGTTTATTATGTCAGGGTAATTAACAATAATACTATTGAACTTCATCAGTCACAAAGACTTAATAACAGAGTTAATCTTACTAGTGCAGGATCATGGGGTGCTGGAAAGCATTGCTTAGGTCTCTGCTATAACGTTTATCGTGAGTACAAGGGATTCGGGGATAGCTACACTTACTGGTATACCTATTACCAAAATTTTGGTGGCACTTATTCTGGATATGATTTCTCTAATAATAGTGGATACAATAATACTTCCTACGGATTAGGAGGTCAACAATGGACACACCTTGTTGGATTCAGTTGCTCCAGACCTGGATATAGCGGTCATAACTATTTTACTTTAAACAGATATAACCAGTATTTTGCGGGCAGTAATGCTAACTGGGTTCCAAAAACTTATGGATATCATGTCCAGACATTACCATTAGGAACTGGTACACAATGGCAAGGGTCTTATGACTTCATTACAAATGATGGTCATAGAGGCGTTTCAATGAGTGGTAGTAGTAACTCTAGCAACCCACATTACATGTGGGGAACTAGCTCATATGCTTCATATTATAATTACATGGGCACCATGTATGTTCAAAGAGTTAACTCTCAATATGCTCGATTATATGGTAGTGATTATAACTATTGGCAATATGATGGTTACTTCTTCGGTTATTACTTCAACTCTGGCGGTGTAGATAGATACTTCAATAGTGTTAATAGTGATGGTAATACTAACATGTATTACATGTTGATTAAGAGAAATACATCAACGAATGATTCTTTCTATAAAGCCAATCACGGATTGCAAACCAATGATACCGTTCAGGTTACTACGACTGGTAGTGGTATTAGATATTGGACAAATTATGCGAGCTCGTCATATCTTACTAATGGAACGACGGTTTACGTTGACAGAATTGATGCCAATCGTTTCAGAATTAAGTCGAGCACTGGTGCTTCACCATATCGTATCGCTGGTGTAGATGGATCTCAACCAATTGAGTTCACAGCAATTGTTGTTAACCCCACAAAGAATAGTTTCTATATTTCCGAGCATTCATTCTCCAATAATGAAATTGCTACATACAGCGTAGATTCGGGTGGTGTTACGGTTGATGGTCTTACTGACCAGACAGCATATTATGTAAAAGCTATTAGTGGTAATAGATTCCAACTTGGTACTACAGTTAACTTCAGTACTGAAGTTACACTCGGACCTGGACAAGGAACTGGCGCTCAGATCTTTGAAAATACAACTGCTGACTTTGGTGCTGTTGATGGTTCTTATACAACCACAACCGTTATTGGTGAAAAAGAACTTGAAGTACGAATTCCATTTAAACTTTCTCCTGCTCAGAAAGGATTTGATGGCACTTCAGGTGTCAATACAACTAATGACTATATTCAAATCACTAATCACTTCTTTACCACTGGTCAGAGAGTCTTCTATGATGCTCGCGGAAATACACCAATCGGTGGTCTGACAGACAACAAAGATTATTTCATTATCGCTCTCGATGATGAATATATCAAACTTGCTGAGACTAAAGCAAATGCTGAGTCTGGAACTGCTGTTTCTCTGTCATCACAACAGTCTGGAACACATGCTCTAATTAGCGCAAATCTTTCTGGTCTTGTAGGTGGTAACGGTACTGTAAGTGTCACCAATGGTTCTAGAATTGTAACTGGTGATGGAACTGGATTTAAGAGATTCTTCAAAGTTGGTGACGAATTTAAGATTGTCGATGACACAACCACACCTGGAACTGTTATCACGAAGACAATTACTGCTCTGAAAGATGATGAAGAAATTCTTGTAGATTCTGCTTATACAGTAGATCGTACTGGCGAAAAATATCTGATTCCATCTTACATCTATGTGCGTCCTGATGGATATTATCTCCACAGACCATTTGATGGTGGTATGGAAATTGCTACTTCACGCTCGCCAGATGGTTTAATTTGTCGCCAAACTCGTAAGTACTTCCGTTATCAGTCAGGTAAGGGTATTCAAACCTCGTTTGCGATTAACTTCATTCCACAGATTCTAATTGATGATCTTTCTTACGTTCCACAGGGATCACAAGTAACGACAACAGCTACTGGAAATTTAGGAAGTACTACAATCACAGTTGCTGATGCTACTGGAATTATTGTTGACATGCTTGTTACTGGTGATGGTATTCCTACTAATACCACTGTATCGGAAGTTAATGGTACTACTATTACTCTCACGATTGCTTGCGATGAAACTCTTTCGGGTACTAATAACGTAGTATTCTCACCTGCGAGATATGCTCATATCACCACACCAAAACCACATAATGTCTTAACCAAGACATCAATTATCATCGCAAATTCTGATGATACTAATTTTAATGGCGAATACCCAATTACAACAATTGTTGATGACTACACACTGAAGATTCTCTTGAAGAATGAACCAAGCCTTTCTAAGTCTGGTGGATTCCCATCATTCTCAGTTATTGGATGGAATAATTCATTCGTAAGAGCAGGTATGTTTGACTTCCAGAATGGATTCTTCTTTGAGCATGATGGTTCTACTTTGAATTGTGTAAGAAGATCTTCGGTACAACAGTTACAAGGAACAGTCACCACAACTAAGGGTAGCGGAATTATCACTGGTGTTGATACTCAGTTTGAGGCTCAACTTAATGCTGGAGATATGGTTGTAATTCGTGGAATGAGTTACAAGATTGTTAAGGTTAACTCTAATACTTCGATGTCTGTACAACCAGCATATAGAGGAGTTTCTGCTGAGCAAGTTAGCTTGACTAAGACAGTTGATGTCAAAGTTCCTCAGGCGGAATGGAGTGTTGATTCTTGTGATGGAACTGGTAAGTCTGGTTATGTTGTTGATCTTCAGAAGATTCAAATGTGCTATATTGATTACTCTTGGTATGGTGCTGGTAAGATCCGCTTCGGATTTAAGGATCAGGAAGGTCATGTTAAGTACATTCATGAATTTATTCATAATAACAAATTACAAGAATCTTACTTCAGATCTGGTAACCTCCCTGCTCGTTATGAAGTTGAGAACGTTGGTGCTCCATCATATGTACCAACTCTGTTCCACTGGGGTACTTCGGTCATTATGGACGGTATGTTCCAGGATGACGAAGCATATCTGTTCACGGCATCTGGCGACATCTTCAAGTATACCAATGATACTGTCCAATCATCAACGACCAACGGTGGTCCTATGATCTTCCGTGTACCAAATGATTGGACAACATCATACTACTACATTAGATTGCCTTTCCCAGGCGCTGATGCTGTTCAATTGACTAATGGTACTCTAATCTTTAGTGCTAGTGCTGGCAATAACTTCTTCGTTGAAGGTAGAGCAATTGATTCGCGTTCCAGAACTTCAGGTTCTACATATTATGTTTATATCCTGTATAAGGAAGGTACTCAGGAACTCTTCCCAAGTGGATATTTGAATACAGTTGTATCTAAGTTGGGTGGTAGTAGTGTCAGTTATGCTGGATATAGTCGTTCGGATCGTGCTTATACATATAACTTGAATGGAACTCTCAATAGTGGAACTTCATTCAACATTGGTGCGCTTTCAGCCAGTGGCGAAAACCTGATTCCCACAAATATTCCTTTGATTACTATCAGACTCGCACCATCTGTTGACTCATCACTCACAGGTTCTCTTGGATCTAGAGAGATTATCAATAGAATGCAACTTAATCTGCAGTCCATGGGTATTCTTGCTTCGCACGAAACTGAGATTACTCTGGTTCTGAATGGTCTCTTGAATAGTGACGCATATGAGAATGCTTCTTCACCTTCTCTCTGTCAACTCTTAAAGCATGGTCCAAATGATGATATCGCAGGTGGTCAGGAAATTCTTTCCTTCCGTGCTCCTGGTGGCGGTCTTGAGGGCAACAGAAGACTTACAGCAACTTCTGACTTTGATCTCACTGAACTCAGTGCTCTCGGTAACTCAATTATTGGTGGAGACGGTGTATTCCCGAATGGTCCAGACATCCTCACGGTTGTCGCAAACTGTGTGGATACAACTGGCGTATCACAACAAAATCCTTACACGATCACAGCTCGTGTAACCTGGAAAGAATCACAAGCATAATAGGAGGAAAATTAATGAAAGGACTTAAAGAATTTGAAGAGATTTGTAAAAATCTAGTTTGGAGATGGGAATTAGTTGAAGACGAGACCGCCCGCGAGGCGGCTCGTGTCGCATTTGCAGATATGATGGCGAAATATCAAGCACTAAGACTTGAGGTAGTTGAAATGGCACCAGATTCAAGCAAAGTTAGTGTAATTGAAATGAAAAAAGTTGAAGATGTATTCAGGAGATATGCTCCTACTGGGTATATGCCATGATACAAGAAAGGGAGGTCTTAAGACCCCCCTTTTTTTATGCATCTATTTGTGATGCTGATAATACCTGTCTGGTTAGTTTGTCTTTACCAGCACGGTTACATACAGCACCTACTAATGAATACCGATGTTGTTTACTACGAGCATCGTACTCGATGTTGTGCCAATGACAACCTTTATATAAAGTAACTGAATTAAATTCACCAGGAGCAAAATGATATTTGATATAAAAATCATCTCCCTGAAATGTAGAGAATAACTTGTGATCGCTAGCTGCTTTATCTTGAGTATGACCTTCTCTATACTTTTCAAATATAGGAATATAATTATGTTTATTTCTAAGTGGAGATTTTAATTCAAATACGCTGTGAAAAATGTCATCCTCTCCTGTTTCTGGATCAATAAATTTACACTTAAAAAAATTAGTGCCAGATTTACAATCATTTACTTCAGACAAATAAATATTTGCCGCAAATGAAAACGGGTCAATATGAGGGTAATTATTACCTCTATTCATTTTCATGCCTGGATAAAATAAATTTGTGTAATAATCCCACATGAACGCACTATTTTCATAGTGTATCATGCGATGATCAAACATGAGTTTATACAATTTCTCAGATATTTTAGATACAAATCTATCATCCATCATTTGCTGAAGTCCAGTAGAAGCACTTCTATCTTCCTTATAGGTTCCTTCCACCATACTTCTATAACTGTCTTCAGTTGGAAATTGAGAAATAAAATCTCTAAGTTCTAGAGGTCTTTTCAAGAAATTTCTAATTTTTAAATAACTTAATTTTTCGACAGTTACATATTCAATTTCCATATCAGCATTAAGTTCGCAAATATGATCAAGTTCTGCTCTGCTATATGAGGTAACAGGATTAGTAAGTAAAATATTACTCATAATATTCTTCTTTTGATTGCTCATTTTTACTATGCGTAACCATATCGGTATACCCAGTTTCTAAAGTAAATCTACAATTAGTTTCTTTAGTTGAATCATATGCAACATCATAAAAATAATCTCCTGGAAGTAAGACTAATCTATTATATTTAAATTCAATACTAAAAATTTTTTCAAAAATGTTTTTATCAACTACTGGCACGAAGGGAGAGATTGCTTCACTAGAAGTTGCGTTATTTAAATCTGATGTGATTATTTCTTTTTCTTGGACAGATGCGTTATTCATGATATCAGTAACTGATGACCAATATTTATCACAAGAATTAACTTTATAATAGTTAATTTCACCCTGTTCAATATCATCACTCAAAAATGCTTTAAACATATATTGAAATCTATCAACCGTAGGAGTATTATTTCCACCCACAGAAAGCATACCAGGATAATATAGTTGAGTGTTAGAAGTGAATCCAGATAATTCTGCTTGTACATCATATGGAGAGAAATTATCCTCATACATGTACTCATGCGGTGGAATAAAATCTTGTTCGACTAAAAATTTATAATAATTAAATGATAGATCAACAAGAGCCTCAGACATAACTTTTTGTTGAAGTCCTGGTGGTCTGATTTGTAAGTTACCACTATCTGCTAAGTCTTTAACAGTTTTAACACCTTCATCATATATTCTATGAGTATCTTGAGTGTATGTATCAGCAGGAAGACTTTTCAAAAAATCAACTAAAAGTTCTGGATTTTTAAAAGCATTGTCGATGATGATGTAAGTCATTCCTTCTACCATCGACTCTTGGATTTTTGAATTTGAATTAAGTTGAAAAATATCTACTAAATTAAATTGCTTAAAATCATCAAATTTTACTGTCATCAGTTATCCTCACTATTTACTAATTCGGGTGTAGCAGATTCTAAGTCAGTTGAATTTTCCAGTTCTTCAAGAGGAAGACCGCCTTGACCAGATACAACTGTTTTTTCAGGATCAATTCTGGCTGTAATTGTTCGCTTAGATTTATAATCTGCTAAGATAGCAATATATGAGTTTTCAACATCTCGGCATGGGGGATAAATCACTTCAATAAAATCTTTTGCAAATTGAAATTCCATTGATTCCGACAATGGTGCCCACTGTCTAAAAACAATTCTCGTAGATGTATGATCATTTGGCAGTACTTCGTTATCTACAACTGACACTGTTCCCACATCAGTCAGGTCAATCACAAAAGGGTCGAAGACTTTATATCCAAGAAACTCATTTTTTTCTTTGTCAATTACTTCTCTGACATCTGCGACGATGCTCTCTCCAGTTCTCAAGAGACAAACTTGTAAACTCATTTTTTTTTTAAACCTCTAAACAATAATGTAGCATTACTAGTTGTTTTTGTCAACTAAATAAATGTATGCTAAAATTTATTTATTTGAAAAAGAAATGACCCTTATTTCGGATATCCCTATCTTACAACTCGCTTTTGACGCAGAAAAAAAGCACGGTGAAGATACTCACATGGTGATTGAAGTAGTTCTAAAAGAAGATGTTCCTGAGTCTATGTTGGATTCTAATGAAGTTACTACAGATGATGTTTTGTGGTGGGTTGAATTTGAAGATCAGCAAAAAATCTTTGATGAATTTGATTGTGTTAAAAAATTTCTTCTAGAAGAAGCAGTTAAGAAAGAATTTGTTTATGTTAAGGATGAATCAAATGAATCAGCATAATATAGTAACTTTTTTTCCCAAAGCGGTTTATTGTGAAGATAATGTATACAAAGATGGATTGTCTAATCTAGAAGACAGCATCAGAGCATTAGCAGATAATACAAGAAGAAATTCTGTATTGAATGTAGATTCTTCTCACAGAACAATTAAAACTATCCACAAGAAACCAGAGTTTATTCATTTCGCAAAAGAAATTAAAAAAAGAATTACAAAATTTTTAGTCATTTATGGATATGAACCTACAATGACTAGAGATATTGAAATCTCTAATATGTGGTTTAATATTAGTGGTCAAGGTGATTTTTTATTTCCACATACACACCCAGGTTCTTTATTGTCTGGTGCTTTTTATGTAAAGTCTACAACTGAAAATAAAATTTTATTTTACGAGCATTATAAAAATACTTATATAGAACCACTAAAAATAACAGATCTTTCGGCAACAACAAAAGATTTTGATTGTGTTCCTGGAAGACTGCTTTTGTTTCATAGTGAACTTGAGCACGGTACTCCATTACAAAAAGATCCTGGAGAAAAAATTGTAATTTCTTTTAATACTCGCTTAATAAACAGATGATTGATGATCTATTTCTTTTTAGTGAAAAAATTCTGTCCGAATCTGAGATAGATGTAATTAAAAATTACATTTTAAAAAATGAAAATAACATAAAACAATTAGGTCCTGATAATTATCCAGGAACCTCTGAAGATTCTTTGACTGGAAGACACGCATTTTTCAATTATCTCCATACTCAAGATATTGGTGAAGAAATTCTTTTACCCAAATTGAAAAAAATTATTAAACAATTGAATCTTGAACCACCAATTATAATTCAATGTTGGGCAAATATTTTTCGTAATGGTGAAGGAATATCAATTCATCGTCATGGAAATATGAGGCAAAAGTTTTTGTCTGGTAATTTATTCATTTGTGGAAATACTTTACCTGGAACGACATATTATAAAGGAGATTTTGCAACTAGTACATCTGTTGACATAGAGAATGAACCTGGAGTTTTAAATATTTTTCCATCCCACAATATGCATGGAGTGAAAGAAAATCCCACTGAAGAAACTAGAATCTCTATGGCAATTGATATTATTCCATATAGTGATGCAAATCATTATAAGAAACTTGATATGATCTACAAAAACTCACCAAGAAGGTATATCAAACTTTATAGTTTAGACTGACTATAAATACCTCTAGGAAACTAGGGGTATTTTTTTATTCATGGCACGA
>CEPT01054119.1_pt1 | contig 11191 bp, 9 predicted proteins | sample 356221 | NCBI WGS metagenome assembly CEPT01 (sample SAMEA2620081, study PRJEB7988) | marine metagenome | isolation source: saline water (ENVO:00002010), including | reverse complement strand
AGGTGCCGCAGCATTCGGCGTTAGCTACCTTGTGGACTCTTTTATGGGCCTTGGAGATGCCGCCTACCCTGCTGCTCTTGGTATATTGGCATTTGGTGGCGCCTTGGCTTTATTTATGTTTGGTATGAAGCTTCTTCTTCCAGTTATAGCTGCCGGCTCTGTGGGGCTCGGACTGTTTACATCTGTTGTAGTAGTTTTAGCAGCTGCATTTGCTGGTATGGCACTAGCGACAGCAAAGGCTGCTAGCTCAATCGGTGAGATGTTTAAGGCGATGAGTGCCAATAGCATGGATGATTTTAAAGAAGTTATGGGATATTTCACGACAGGTACGGACGGAATATCCAAGGGAATCACCACCGTCACAGAAAATATAGATCTGCTTGTTAAATCAATAAACTCAATCTCCGCAGATAATATTACGGCTCTTGGGGATGCCATGACCGCAGTTAGTGCCGCGGCCAGTATTGAAACTACAGCGTTAAAAAATGATATCAAAGATATTATGAGTTCTATTAATGAAGTCAGTCTTCCAAAGATCAATGCGACCACGGCACTGATAGGTGCTGTCGGTGGCGCGGCCACTGCTACCGCTGCCGATCCAATGGCTGGGTTCGATCGTCGTCGCTCAACAGGTGAAAAACCTGTTGTAAAGGTATATATTGGAGACACCGAGTTAAAACAAACGATTAGGACAGTCGTTAACGGCAGATTAGCGGAACTCGGAGTTACAGATTAGGAGATAACAAATGGCAGATAAAAGCAAATTCGATTCAGAAAAGTATTCAAAACCGGTCTTGGGGCAAGGACGAGGGCAGGGCACGGGAGTGGCCGGCCTGGACGACGGCAAGATAGTTTTCGTCGACGTTCCTGGAACGACTGATGGGCTCGCTAATAACGCTGAAGCAGTGTTATCGTTTCAACACACTCCAAGCGGCAAAGATGTGTTTTTCAAAGCTTTCATCGATACGTTTACAGAAACCTACTCTTCCAATTTTAACGAAGAAACAGTTTTTGGTCGGACTGATCCAATTGTTACGTTCAAAAACACAACAAAGAGGGTGACATTATCGTGGAAAATTCCTGCTGAAACGATGAGCGAAGCATATGAAAATCTTGAAAAAGTCCAAAGCTTATCGCAGTTTCTTTATCCGACATACGAGTCGATCCCAAATGCACTGACGCTCTCACAGACGCCGCTTTTGCGTCTTAAGGTGATGAACTTACTGTCAAAAACAAGCTCTGGTACCACTGACCAAAAAAACGATGCAGATGTTGGCAAACGCAGACTTCTTGGGGCACTCAACAGTTATCGCTCAACTAGTTCGTCCGATCAAGGTATTTTAGGTGTGATTACATCAATGAGCGTAGATCACAATTTAGGTAATTTGGATATAGGTGTCCTTCAAACAACAACAAACACAATCTTACCCAAGATGATATTTGTAAGTATTGACTTCATAGTTTTACATGAAGAAACACTTGGGTGGGGCCGAACAAAGAATGGAACCAAGTTCAATGCTCCCACTTTCCCTTACAACATCAATGAGATTGATACTGAAGCTACCGAAGATCAAGAAAAATATGGAATCAGCTCAACAACGCTGTACAGAGAATTTGAAAACGTAAGAAGGAAAAGGCGAACAAAAGAACAAGATTGTGATAATGAAAGAGCTGCTGTGGAAAGAAACGCTGAGATGGCACGTCAAAGATATTCTGGGATGTTTGGAGAAAGAAGATATAAACGTGACATGAACAGGGTTAATCGACTCAACAGCAAAAAAGAGGCGTTGCGCATGGCCAACAACGGCGAAACCCTTTCGAAAAGAAAACAGGCTAAGCTAGCAGCGTTAAGCGATATTACATCCGGCCGAACGTTGACACCTCAAGAACATCTTACAATTGCTGGCTGCTATGACGACACTGCGGCATCTGAGGGCACTGGGCGTGATAATCCTACTGGCACACCTATTGATGTCAATGACCTGACCAGCATGGATTTTTAACCAATAATTGAGATGAAAAACAATGTCTAGATATAATAAATCAAAAGTATTAAATAACTCAAGTGAATATTATCGCTACTTACGTCAAAAACGAAATAATACCAAAAACATAGAACATTATGAAACACCTGTGCTTTATCATCCTGGTGTTTTAGAGCGCGCTAGTATTCAAACAACTGATCACATTTGGAAAAGCAGCGACAGGTTTTTCAAGCTTGCTCATAAATTTTATGGAGATTCTACATTTTGGTGGGTGATAGCATGGTATAATGGAGCGCCAACCGAATCTGATTTAGCGCCCGGAGATCTAATAGCAATACCAATAGATTTGCGTGAAGCCCTAACAATATTAGGAGTGTAAAATGGGAGCAAGTAAAGAAGATTTCCTAAAAGCCCACACAGGTAATAAAAATGTTACTGATTGGGCAAACAAAAATTTTGATTCCTTTAATTCTGAGCTTCAAAATGTAGGCCCCGCGGTAGCAAGATATAATGATCAGGCCGCTGAGTATGAGCAAGCTGTTAACAGAATAATCAATGATTCTAGCACTACTGGTGCCCGATCGGAGTCAGTGGATGATCTTTCATTAAAAGTTAAAATCCCTGAGTCATATGAGACTATTGGATCCCGTGCCGGCGCTGTTAAAAACAGCATGGATGAAAACCAGAGACTCTTGAACACACTCAACAAAATAGGCCCCACAGATGACTTAAGTGGAAAAATTCAACTGCTAGACGATTATGTGTTATTTAATGAAGATGAAAACGGCAACAGTTTATTATCAAATTCTGTATTAGAGGATATTGCTAACGCAAAAATTACTTTAGCAAATCTTAAAAATGCTAAAGAGGCGATTCGATCTCACGCACAAAAAATAAAATCCCTCAATGATCAACTAAAGAGAGCGCTAGAAAAAGATAGCAGACAGGCGAGATCCGACGCGTCCAGGCTCGATGAGGGTTATGGTGGTACTCGTGATTTCGGAAAAAGAGACGGAGAGAGCAGGTCCGATGCTCTTGCACGCCGAACCGCAGCTCTTGAAGCTACGAAAGATGCGTTTACAGTAGCAAACACCCAAAATAACACTAGCATCACCTTTAGAGAACAGTGTCTTTTGCAAGCAAATATTGTAAAATTAATTAAAATCAAGAGAGACATTTTAGAAGCTTCACAACCACGTGAAGTGCCTTATGTTTTTGATGGAAGAAACAAGGCGCTTGATATTGAGGGTGAGCCGTACGGCTTCATGAACAAACTTACACAGCCGGCATCCACAGCGGCCTTGTTTTCATTGCCCAACACAATATTATCTCAACTTCAGCCATACATCAGATTATATAAGGTGGTTTTTGATGAAAACGGAAAAGATCAATACGATTTGCCAGTTGAATTTCCATCACATTTTGGACAAGAAACGGAAGATATCACTGCCTTGTTAAAAACATCCAAGCGCCGCGGCCATGGCGTTGGTTTGAAAAGTTTTAATTTTTCGTATGAAGGATCTGATCCTTTTGCGATCAAGAAAAGCATAAAAGCTTCCTTAGAAATATTCGCGGCATCTTTTGAAGAAATATTAGATGACCGCGGCGGCTACTCGTATGCTGATCTGGCTTTGAAAACGGGCACCAGTGAAATGAACAAAAAAGTAAAACAAAGGAGTTCTTCTGCAGAGGTACAAGAAAACCTTTCAAAACTAAATTTTAGACTCAAAGCGGTGGTCGGATATTCTTACCCAAAAAATTTAGTGATTCCGTCAAACTATGATATATCAGCCGAACAAATTAAGCAAGCAATTTATAACAGCTTTGTTACACTAAATTTAACTCCAACGGTGCACGAATTTGATTTTGACGATACGGGTCGTCTAAACTTTAAGATTAATTATCTGGCATATGTGGAAGATTATTTTGATCAGGCATATTTCAACATTTTTTCAGATATACGAGCTACAAAAAACACCTTTAGAAGAAGAATGCTAGAAAAAGCGTATAAAGAAAACTGCAATCTTGACGGCTTAAAAAAGCTCAAAGAACAAGGCAAGAAAGATATCGAGTTAGAGGTGAAAACGTCTATGCAGACCCTTATGGGTGGATTATTTGAAAATGGTCGCGTATACGCCTTAAATGTACCGTATGACGATCTTTATGAGGCAGCAACAAACCCGATGTATAATGTTTCTTCTATTGATAAGCTAGAACAATTACCAGGAGGTCTAGACCCGGTTGAAACCACTGTCGAGCGCGCCACAAAAACGTCCTCCGAGCCTGCAGCAGAAAAGCCTGAAACTGGATGGGATGTAGAAAAGCAGCAGCCATCATTAAATTCAAATAGATACGAGCAAGTTGCATTTTTCTTTTTGGACGATTTACTGGATGTGATGATGGGTTATATAGACGAATCACTATCAGAAGATGGCTATCAAAAAGTTATTGATCAACTTCAAAGTGAAGGAGAAATGTCAGTTAGACTTGGTGCGCAAGAAAAACAGAAAATAGCCAAAAACGCACAATGTTTTAAAAAGCTTAGAATACTTTTGGGTCCAGTTGAACTCAAGGACCCTACGAGCCCTAATGATTATGTTAATGCTTCACTCGGTGACATCCCCATATCTGCAAAATATTTTGTGGAATGGATGACATCAAAAGTAATAGCAAAAAATCGTGTATATTACTCCATAAGCAAGTTTATTAATGACTTTGTTAAGAATTACCTCAGAAACTTCTTGAATGACGAAAAATGTTATGGACAAGCAACCAAACAAAGGATAACCTTTTACAGTGCCAATGTCACGTCATATCCAGAGGATGATGGAGCAGAAACAATCGATGAGATAACCAGATATATCGCTCGAAACGGAACGAGTTCTGACACTTATACTGGGCGTCTAAATATCAACACCATTGAGCAAAGTGGAATACTAAATACAATGGGAAAACGCAATGATCCACGTAGTCTTATTGATGGTGGAGAAATGAATTATATGGTCTTTTTTGCTGGCCGAACGCATCCAAAATCAAAACAACAAGGTTCGTACTTTGACGATTCATTAGCTGGAGTTTTTCACTATGTTTTAGGTAAAGATTCTGGTGTCGTTAAAAATATAAAACTCGATCGCAACACGATAACTGGCCTTAAAGAGCTTAGGTTCGAACAGGAGGGCTTTGATGGCCTTGAGCAGTTAAGAGAAGTTTACGATGTGTCTATAGATACCTTTGCTATGCCAACCACCTACCCCGGCACTTACATTTTTGTGGATCCTAGGGGGTTTGCTCCAGAAACGAACCCATACGATGGCTCCCCTAGTAACAAAAATGGGTTATCATTACCGTCGATTGAACTAACTAAATTTGGTATAGGCGGATATTTTATGATATATAAATCTGAAACTACATTACGAGAGGGTCTAGCTGAAACAAAAATAAGCGCTAAATGGGTTTCTGGAATGGAATCCGAGGCCACTGTAGCCGGCACCGCAGATACAGAAATCGAGTCTAATCCAGATACATTTAGGGGTGTTAGAAAATGTGCAGCGCGTACTGACAGAGAAGTTCCAGCCAAACCAAGGGGAATTCAAGCTGCTAATGAAGATACTGTTAGTTCAAATCCAAATCCATAGGGGAAATTAAATGTCTTACTTTTTAAAATCTGATGACAGCGATGGTGCGAAAGATACTTTTCAAAAAGCACTTATTTACAAACACTTCATGAGTCCCGATCAGGACGTTTATGACAATTTTATCGATTTTCTAAATTCTGAAAAGTATCTTTATGGCAGAGTTTCGTATAAATACGTACCCATCGAACTTGATCTTGATAACATGCCGCTTTCCCCTGTTCCTGCAGGTGTTACATCTGCTGGTTCAGAAGCAACTAGCATAATGGCTGCAGCGTTTGTCAGTCTGGCGTTTGAAGAACTTAGAGGGGCATATACGAAAAAATCAATGGAGGTTGGTTTTGAGAAGGATAATCCTCATATATCTGATTTAGTAGCCGCACAAGCTTACGTCAGTCCACGACAACTGTATGCTGCCCACATAGCAAAAATGCAAAATAGTATATTAGAAAGCTTTAGAAGAAACAGAATTAGGTTTGCTGATTTTGGTGAATTCTTAAGAAAAATATTTCCAATAATACAAGATATCGCCAAAACGATGCCTTTCACATATACCGGGTTTATAAAAAGCAAATACTGTGATCCGAGAGTTTCAGGCCTTGTAATTGACCTAGTACAGGGTCAAGATTTTAATAACGACCAATATAAGATAGAAAATTTCAAGAATTCTCGTAACTGGACATATTATTTAAACGTTTGCCGTTCATACGGTTTTTCTGTGGATGTGTCAAATCCTTGGCGACTTGTAGCTGACATTGGCTCATCTGAAATGGTTGATTATGCACAGCGAACAATTGGTTGTGGGTTTAACACAACTGAAGAAATTTTAGCTTTTGGATATCGCCCGGCCCACATTGTATTCTATGAAAATTTTGTAACTTACCTTTTGAATATGTATACAGTTTCAAAAACAGAATACGAATACCCAGAAATGTGTGCAGATGGAACCTTGAGAAGTAGAGTTGTCAAACCACCAACATATACGGTTGCCCAAATCAAAAATAAATTTTTAAAACCTGACAAATTGCTAAAACTTTATATGAAAGTTAGGTTTATGGAAGATGAAAATAAATATTCCAAGGGTGAATATAAGCAGCTTGAAGCTAAGACATTGAGCATCCAAAGAACTTCTGGCACCATGGCTGCCCTCGACGCCTTCGAAGTATTTATCGGCCAAACGTATAACTACAGTGGCTCCTTGACAGACAAGATCAATCGTGTTAAGATTGTTAAGAGCATGGAAGAAGAAGATATCATGATGGGCAAATTAGATACTCATGGCGGCTCTTCAGGTGGTGGCTATTGATATTTCAAACACTTGATGACAAATCAGAGTGTGTGGGAGTTTATTGTGACGGTAACCTCCACTTTGATCAAATACCGGAAGATTTAACAGCCACGTGGAAGTATACTGGTTCCGTTAACAGTGATGGTATAAAATACGCTTGGATCATCGCCCAGGGTGCATCTTTAGAAGAGTGCTGTCCGGAGTATTTATTGCCGAGGTACAAAAAGATAGCTCAAAGAATGAATGCTTTTTATAAATCTTTTAAGATCGCAAAGATGAACCTGATGGATCATTGTATATTTGATTTAATCCCTCAAGATTCGCTGAAAGAATTCTGCGAGGTAAAAAATCTTATAACCGAACATGTAATAGAAAATTACGAGATTCCAAATAATTATGATTTCCTCGATGGAGCATATAAGCTGGTGTACGACATAAAAGAACAACAAATCAACGCCGATATCAAAAATTGCCGTAGTATGATGACTAACACCAATAACAGACTCGGTATAAAAAAGATAATGTCTAGTTCAAGGCACATTGATTACAATATTTTTGGCACATCTACCGGGCGCCTTGCTACGAATAATAACTCGTTTCCGATCCTCACAATGAAGAAGGATTTTAGAAAGTGTATAAAGCCACAAAATGATTGGTTTATATCTTTTGACTACAATGGTGCCGAAGTGAGAACTGTGTTAGCTCTATTGGGATTACCGCAGCCATCTGGAGATGTGCATGAGTGGAACATGAACAATATTTTTCATAAACAAACAATTTCCAAAAAACCCTCTAGGGATGAGGCAAAGGTGTTATTTTTTGGATGGTTATACAATCCTGATTCTGAGGTTATTAAGAACAGCATCTATGATCGTGATAAAATTGTAAAACAATATTATATCGACGGACACGTACATACGCCCTTTGATCGAAAAATAAAAGTTGACAGAAGAAGAGCGCTTAGTTATACTGTGCAGAGTACCACATCTGACTTGGTGATTGAGAGAGCCATGGCTATAAAAAAGACCATAGAACCGACAAAATCTTTTATATCGCATATTATGCACGATGAGATCGTGATTGATTTTGCTGATGAAGATCGACATCTTTTACAACAAATCAAAAAGCAATTTGCCGATAATAGATTAGCTACCTATGAAGTGAATGTTTCCGCGGGAAAGAATTATTATGATATGGAGAAACTGAAGATATGATTTCTGTTGTCGGTATTGGTAATGCTGCATCAAAGGTGGTATCGAAGTTTTCTGAGATACCGCAATACGATGTTTATATGCTGAATAGTGAAGTTAAAAAGAACTCAAAGTACAAACATAAACTTGCGCGCCTTGAAGATCCTGAACAGTGTGAACAAAATGTTCCTGATCTCAAAAAGTTCTTTAGTGGATTGAAGAAGCGAGTACAAGTGTATATTGTGGGAGCATCTATTAGTTCAAACTATTCTCTGGGTGTGTTGGAGCAAATAAAAGATCATGAGCTAGATATCGTCTATATCAAACCAGACACAACCCTTTTATCAGGACTACCACTACTCATGGAACGCGCAGTTTTTGGTGTGCTGCAAGAGTATGCCAGATCGGGTCTTTTTCGTAGTTTTACCATATTTTCCAACGAGGCGATAGAGAATTCTCATCCGAACATCAACTTGAAGTCTTACTACGACACTTTAAATGAAACTGTGTTTTCGACTATGCATTACATTAATTATTTCGAACACACAGAGCCTCATATTGGCAGTGTTTCAAAGCCGGCCGAAGTTAGTAAGATAAGAACAGTTGGTATGCTTAATATGAAAAATCTTGAAGAAAATTGGCTTTACGAGCTTGACACACCACGTGACTTGTGTTATTATATGTGTATAAATACAGACAGATTAGAAAAGGAATCGGGCCTACATAAACGGTTGGTAGGCATATTAAAGAATAAGCCTAAAAATGCTTTTAGGAAAATTTCATATTCAATATATGAAACACATTTACCAGACTTTGGGTTCTGCGTTGCCCATACTAACGTAGTACAAAATAACCAAACGACTCTTGACAAGCTAGAGCAAGAGTGATACATTAGATATCGAGGAAAGCTCGATATACTTTACAAAAACAAATAGGAGAAAAAACTAATGTCAATCAATATGGAACTAATGAGAAAGAAGCTCGCCAATTTGCGTGGTGAGGGCGGAAGAGATGGGGACTCTATCTTTTTTAAGCCAGATGAGGGAGATCAGGACATTCGAATTGTCCCAACAAGTGATGGTGATCCCTTGAAGGAGATGTATTTCCACTATAATGTAGGAGAGCATAAGGGAGGCATTCTGTGCCCGAAGCGCAACTTTGGAGAGCGCTGTCCTGTATGCGATTTTGCTTCTGCAGTGTGGAAGGAAAGCACTGAGAACAATGATGAGGAAGGTAAGAAGCTTGCTAAATCGTTGTTTGTTCGTGCACGCTATTTCTCACCAGTCGTGGTGAGAGGCCGCGAGGCAGAAGGTATCAAGGTGTATGGATACGGCAAGAAGGCTTATGAGTTGCTTCTTGGGTACATCCTTGACCCAGAGTATGGAGATATCACCGACTCGAATGAGGGCACTGATATTACGCTCACATATACAAAGCCCACCACACCGGGCGCGTATCCACAAACAAACATGAAGATGCGACGAAATACTTCCCCACTACTGGAAGACAGCGAAGCGATCCCTGCCCTCCTAGATCGTATGCCAGACTTTTCGTCACTCTTTGAAAGGCGCACGCCAGAAGAAATCGATGCGATTCTCGATGAACAACTGGTTGGTTCAAACTCGGCTGAGGCAATTTCTAATGAGACTACCGCGTACGGAAAGAGTAGTTCGACCAGCGATGTTGACCGCGCTTTTAATGAGCTTATGAGCAATAAATAGTCTTTGTTTGTGAAAAACCGATGGCAGAGCGGGGTAAATACTCTGCCATAATTTACTATTCAATTAAAGGAGAAATAAGATGGAATGGTTAAAATCACTATTGGCAAGTTGGAAGGTAAAGGTTGCCTTGGCTGGGGGCGCTCTTGTGATCGCTACCGCGTACGGAACGTGCACTGTTGAGCCAAGCACCGTGTCTAACAACACTACCGAGACAACTACCGGGACAACTACCGATGAGATTGTTGAAGTTTCAGCGACCACGACCACCACTGAGACCACCACAGAAGGTGAGACCACTGAGGGCACTGGTACAGAGACTACTACAACAACCGGAACTACTACAACAACCGGGACCACCACAGAAACTACAACTGAGTAGTTAAAAAGCCGCTGGCAGACCGGTGAAAAGTCTGCCGCTTTATTTTTTAGGAGGGAAAAATGGGTGCAACTGCACTTTCAAATAGAGCCAATTGGCAAATGGGCGCTCGCATCGTTGGAGATGCTGGAGAAAATGACTTTGCCTTCTTGCTAGCAAAAGAATTGCCAGAGCATTACATTGTTCAACACAAGCCGAAAAAGCTTGTTGTTTATGGCGATGGCAAGGGTATTAAACTAGACACTCTTGTCACAAACAGTATTACGAACAAAAACCTGTTTATTGAGAATAAGACGGGTAATAATGGCGGGAATGCACACGAGAGAGTTTACAAATTTTTGGCCCCAGGTCTCAAGAGGGTTGTTAGAGAAAAATACAACACTGTAGACCAGCCATTTTTCATGGTATTCTCTGGAAAAACCTTTCAGGGGAAAAAATACAAAGATGAAATTTCTCTCTTGCTTGAAGAAGAGAACCATGCTATAATGGACCCAGATAATGGCAACATAAGAAATGTTGCACAGCAAATCATGGAGATTGTATGAAGCCTTTATTTATGTGGGCAGGGGGCAAGACACGCCTCATTAAAAAGTATAAAGAAAAAGAAGTTTTACCAGATTCATTTGGAACATACATCGAGCCGTTTGTTGGTGCTGGGGCAATGTTTATTTGGGCATACGAGAAGAATCCTCAAGCAAAATTTGTATTGAATGATTTAAACGAATCAATCATGGCCATTTACGGCGCTGTTAAAAACGACGTGGAAAATTTTATAACCAGACTGGATAAACTCTCTGCTGAATACCTGCCGCTGTCGAAAGAGGAACGCAAGGCGTTCTATTACGAGTTACGCAACGAACACGCCTTTGACTACGAGAAGTGGTCTAGAACAGAAGAGGCAGCAACGCTGTATTTCTTGATGAAGACGGGGTTCAACGGTATTTGGCAGATTAATCAAAATACTAATGGTCGATTTGGGACTCCTTCGGGATTGTTGAA
>CEPT01029379.1_pt1 | contig 11191 bp, 4 predicted proteins | sample 356221 | NCBI WGS metagenome assembly CEPT01 (sample SAMEA2620081, study PRJEB7988) | marine metagenome | isolation source: saline water (ENVO:00002010), including | reverse complement strand
AAAGTTCTTTTCAAGCCAGCGTATCCAGTCCAGGCTAGGGAGTTAAACAACCTTCAATCCATTCTTCAAAATCAAATTGAAGACATGGGAAATCACTTCTTTAGGGAAGGTGCCAAGGTTATCCCTGGTCAATTGACTTATTTGCCTAAATTTTACGGAATTCAGATTGATTCTGACTTTTTAGGTATTCCTGTTGATCTTTATGTCCAACAATTGGTTGGTAAAAAGATTACTGGTGCGACTTCTGGAGTAACAGCTAAAGTAGTTACATATATCACTGATAAGGAATCTGAAAGAGGTGTTTGCACATTATATGTTGATTATTATGAGTCAAGTTCATCAAATAACTCCACTCAGACATTTTCAGACAATGAAGTCCTCCTGACCTCTGAAAATATCACTTTTGCAACGACATTTATTGCCGCTGGAGAGGGTTTTGCTAGATCTTTGTCTTCAAATGCCAATGCTGTTGGTTCTGCCTTCGCTTTAGGTGCTGGTGTTTACTTTCTCAGAGGATTTTTCGTCGATGTTGAGGACCAAATCCTCATTCTTGACCAATATAACAACAAACCCAACTACAGAGTTGGTCTAAATGTCACTGAAACCCTAATTTCGTCCGATGTTGACCCAACATTGAACGATAATGCTAAAAATTTCACTAATTTTACCGCTCCTGGAGCCGATAGACTCGAAATTACCGCATTTTTAGCTAAAAAAGCAAGAAATGACTTCAATGACCAGAATTTTATTCAATTAGCTGAGGTCCAAAACGGTCTTTTAAGAGAAACTAACACTGCAACTGACTATAATATCCTCGCAGACGAGTTAGCATCAAGAACTTTTGACGAATCTGGTCATTATTATGTAAAAGAGTTCGTAACAACTGTCAAAGAGAGCTTAAATGACGGTTACGGAAACAGAGGTGTCTATAATCAGAATCAAACCACCACAAGTGGTAAGACACCTTCTGAAGATCTTATGGTCTATAAGATCGGAGCTGGAAAGGCATATGTTAAAGGATACCCTGTTGAGACCCTTTCACCAACATTTTTAGACGCTCCAAAGGCAAGAACGACCAGAAATCTCAAAAATCAGTCTGTCAGCTTCGGTTTTGGACCATCATTTACGGTAAATAACGTCTCTGGATCACCAACTATTGGATTTGATAGCACAAACACTCTAAGTTTGAGAAGTCAGAGAGTTGGAGCTGCCAGAACAGACCTTGCTGGTGAAGAAATCGGTGTTGCTAGAGTTTATGACTTCTCTCTGGAGAGCGGTTCTTATGATGCGACCAATAAAAACACAAATAAGTGGGATTTATCACTATTTGATGTCCAAACATACACAAAATTAACAATTAATGAGAATATTGACATCACGACCCCAACATTCATTGAGGGTAGTTCTAGTGGAGCTACTGGTTTCCTTAGATATGATGTAGTTACTGGAACAGCAGCTACTGTTTATGATGTTAAAGGTCAGTTCTCAGTTGGTGAAAGACTTACTTTTGATGGTTTAGATTCTACGAATAGAACCATTACTGGTATTACAAATTATGAGACTTCTGATGTCCAATCAGTTTATGGTATCGTAGGTGCTGCTGGTACATTTACGGCTGATTTAGTCCCAACTACTGTCTCTAAGATCGGTATTGCCACGATTACAAGTGCAGGTGGTGGTATTTCTACGATCACCAATCCATCACTTTCTTTCCCTGGTATCGTAACCACAGGAAATCTTGTTAGATATTCTAACTCATCTCTCACATTACCAACACTTCATAGAGTAACACAGGTAAATACCAATTCAATTGTTGTTGAAGCTGTTCAAAATGTCGCAGGTTTCATTAATGGAAGCCTCCCAACTACAGGACTCAGTCTCACAGATTTGGAAGTAGTTGAATCTCAGACAACTCCTACTTCAAGAAATGATAACTTGGCAGATAATGAGTCATTGTTCTCAATTTTCCCAAGAAATCTAATTTCTAATGTAGATCTTACAGAGTCTAATTTAGTAATCAGAAGGCAGTTTGATGTAACAGTTGCCAATGAATCTACTGGAACTGTTAATGCTGGCGCAGATGAGGTATTTTTACCTTTTGATGAAGAAAGATATAGTTTAATCAATGATGCTGGAGAATTAGAAGTCCTCACATCTGATAAATTTACATTTAATAGTGATAGTACTCAGATTACAATTGATGGACTCACCGTAAATGGAGCTCATAAGTTAATCGCAACACTTCGTAAGAGTAATATCACTCCAAAGATTAAGACTAAAAATCTGGCAAAAAATATTGTAATCAGAAATTCAAGTGATTCTGGTTCTGGTATCGGAGCAACCACACTCAATGATGGTTTGACATATGGAACCTATCCATATGGAACTAGAGTTCAAGATAAGGTAATTTCTCTCAACGAACCAGATGTTCTTTTGATCTATGGTATCTTTGCTGGTGATGGTTCGGATTCAGATCCAGAATCCCCTTCAATGACTGTTGGTAGTATGGATGGTCCAACGAGCACCACGAATGACCTGATTCTTGGTGAAGAAATCATTGGATCGGTAAGTGGAGCAAGAGCAATTTATGTTGATAGAAAGTCAGATACTTCTGTCAATTTTGTCTATGAAAATTTCACTACATTCAAACCCAATGAAGTAGTCAATTTCCAAAAATCTGGAGTCAGTGCTATTGCTTCAAATGTTGTTCTTGGTAGTAAAAATGTAACCAAGGATTTCAAATTCTTTACAGGTCAAAGAAAGTCAATCTATGATTATTCTACAATCAGAAGAAGAGATGGTGTAGGTGTACCTAACAGTAGATTAAGAATTTACTTCATATCATCATCCTACAATACCTCTGACACTGGTGATATCACAGTAGCTAACTCATATAGAGATTTTGATTATGGTAAAGAAATTAATACAATTTCTGGTGTTAGACTTACTGACATAATTGATGGTCGTCCTAGAGTTTCATCTTTCTCCGTAAGTGAAACAAATACTAGATCACCATTAGAATTTTTCGGTAGATCTTTCAATGGTGGTCAACATAGTTCTAAGGATGTCCTTGCCTCTGATGAATCAATCACAGTAGATTATAGTTATTTCCTTCCAAGAGTTGATAGAATCTACCTTGACAAGGATGGTGTTTTCCAAGTTAAGAAAGGTGCCCCATCTGATAATCCTGTAACACCAAAGGGTGTTGACGGAGCAATGAATATTGCTGATTGTTTTGTTCCAGCCTATACTTTCCAGGCTAATCATGTGAGGACTACTTTCATTAATCATAAGAGATATCAGATGACTGATATCTCCAAACTGGAACAAAGAATCAAAAATCTTGAGTATTACACTTCACTGAACCAATTAGAAACAAGGACCATCAATCAGTTTATTCCAGATGCCAATGGTCTGAATAGATTTAGATCTGGTATCTTTGTTGATAATTTCACAAGTCTTAGTTCTCAGAATACCAGTATTGGTATTAAAAATTCTATTGATAGAAAACATGGTACTTTAAGACCTTCTCACTATACAACTTCAGTGAATATGGTTGTTGGTAATACAACCATTGCTGGTATTGGAACGACAACAACCGCCAATCAAGATAGCAGATATGCTGATATTCTTGGAACTGGGGTAAAGAGATCTGGTCAGATGGTTACCCTTGATTATACGGAAACAGAAGAACCTTGGTTACAACAAGGTTTCGCCACAAGATCTGAAAGTGTCACTCCTTTCCTTGTACGTTTCTGGCAGGGTAATATTTCTTTTGAACCAACTGTTGATGTTTGGATTGATGTCAATCAGATGGAAGTCAGAGATGTTCTGATGGAAGGTTCATTCCAGGGTGTCGCTGATGCCATTCAGGCTGATGTGAAGACTGCTGCTGATGGAAAGAGATCTGGTGTAGCACCAGTTATCTGGAAGGCATGGGAAACTACTGGTGTAAATGTTTCACTTGATTTGAACCATGAACTTCATGAAGATGTTAACACCACATTTAGAAAAGGTACAGCTAATGAATTCCGTGAACTGTTTGATGCTAGTCCTGGAAACATTGAGTGGCACATCAGAAGACATAATGGTAATGCCCCTCCAGGATTCCAAGTTCAAGAAGAAACCACAGACACAAGTATTAAACTTAGTGGAACTGCTGGGGTTGAGCTCAGTCAAAGAAGAACTGGTACTCAACAGACGATAACTGAACAGATTGATACTTCTTCACTTGGAGATAGAGTTATCAATCGTGAAGTTATTCAGTTCATGAGATCTCGTAACATTACGTTTACGGCTAGAAGTCTGAAACCATTTACTGAGGTTTATGCCTTCTTCGATAACGTTGATGTTAACAAGTATTGTGTACCTAAACTCATTGAAATTGAAATGGTCTCTGGCACATTTGAGGTCGGAGAGGCTGTTGGTGGTGTCATGAGTGATTCTTTTGACCCAAGTAGTTCTACTGCTGACAATAGTGGTTCCAGTGAATCTGTTGATCCAGCTATTGTATTCAGAGTTGCTTCTGCTAATCATAAGTATGGTCCATATAATGATGCTACTGATACATTCAATGAAAACCCATATGACAGAGAAAGTGGAAATCTCCCTACAGAATATACACAAACAACGACCGTATTGAATGTAGATACTGCTTCTTTGGCTGATGAAAGTGAAGTTGCATATGCAGGATATATCGCTGAAGATATGATCCTCAAAGGAGCTAACAGTGGAGCAGAAGCCAAAGTCATCTCAAGAAGACTTATCACTGATAGAATTGGTACATTGATTGGTTCTTATAGAGTTCCAAGTTCTGATGATCCTGCTGCTCCTACCTTTGAAACTGGTAGATCAGTATTGAGACTCACCAGTAGTGAAACCAATAGTAAGGTTCCTGGTGTTGTCACTACTTCTGCTGAAGACATCTTCTACTCAAGAGGTGATCAGGATAATACTCAAGAAACAACACTGTCCTTGAGAAACGCAAGAGTATCCACTCAAGACGCCACTCCTGAAACAAGAACCATTAGTGGTGATAGTTCAACTGCTGAAAGTCTGATTACTCCAGATGATCTGAACGCAGTTGGAACGGAATCAAGACTGACTGGTGAATATAAGGACCCTCTGGCACAAACCTTCATTGTTGATGATGTAACAGGAATTTATGTCACATCTGTTGATCTTTACTTCCAAGAGAAACCAACTGAGTTTGACACACCAGTTACAATTGAAATTCGTGAAGTTGAACTGGGAATTCCAAGTCAGAAAGTTCTTCCATTCTCCACTGTAGAGAAAAAACCTGATGAGATTACAATCTCACAAGATGCCAGTGTCGCAACTAAGTTCACATTTGATTCTCCTGTTTATCTGAACGGTCAGAGAGAATATGCAATTATCATTCTTTCCAACTCCACCGAATATAGAGTATGGATTTCAAGACTGGGTGATTCTGATGTCTCAACACTGTCTGCGGAATCTGGACAGGTTGTCGTCTCTACACAGAGACTCTTGGGTTCATTGTTCAAGTCACAGAACGCTTCTACTTGGACACCATCTCAGTATGAAGATCTTACATTTAGATTGTATAGAGCTGACTTTGTTCCTACTGGATCTGTTCAGTTATTCAATGCACCTCTCCCACAAGATCTGGAAGTAATTCCATCTGACGGACTTGTAATTGATTCTCGAACAATTAGAGTTGGTCTTGGAACCACAGTTGCTGATTCTGGATTATTAGCTGGTCAATTGATTACACAACAAGGAACTGGAGCTTCTGGTAGATTTGTTGGATATGGTGGATCAATCGCACCAGGAACAGTAACTATCACCAACATTGGTGTTGGTTATACCCCATCCTCTGGACATTTCCAGTTTGACAATGTACCTATGACATCCGTCACTGGACATGGTATCAACGCCACGGCTAACATCCATGTCAACAATGGTGTTGCTGTTGGAGCCACAATTGTCAATGGTGGAAGAGGTTATCAAGTTGGTGATATTCTCAAACCAACAACTCTTGGAACTGGTCTTGGTAATGGAATTAAAGTTTCTATCTCCACTATCTACGGTAACAATGAACTGAATATCACTGATGTTCAGAAGGAATTTAACACTAGTTCTAATACCGCTATTCTGAAGTATGTCAATAGTTCTGGTGTAACAACTGCACTCGACTATAGTAGACAACCAGATGGTGTAACTCCAGAATCACCAATCACTGTGGTCAATGATGGTCTTCATATTAGGGTCAATCAGAAAAACCATGGTATGTACTCAAGTGGAAACACTGTCACTATCAGAAATGTTGGTAGTGATTTGACACCAACAAATCTAACTGTAGATTATGGTAGAACTGATACAGGAAGTATTTCTGTTGGATCCACAGTTAACTTTGCCGAATTTGAAGGTGTTGGAGTTGCTGTTTCAAACCCTGGATATATCAGAATTGGTGATGAAATTATTTCATACACTGGAACTGCATCAAACGCTTTGACTGGTATTTCTAGAGGTATTGATAATACAAAGGCTACCAATCATACTCAAAATGATAAGGTAAACAAATATGAATTTGATGGTGTATCCTTGAGAAGAATTAACAAGACACATACTCTCAATGAAGTAACTGATTCAAACCCAATTACCGCAGACTCTTACAAGATTAAAGTTGATATGTCAGCAAATGGTGTTGATAGAACAGTTAATACTGATTTTGGAAAAGCTTTCCTCAGAGAATCAACTTCTGGTGGTGGATCAAACATGAGAGGAACTTACAATGTTCCGTTCTCTCAGGTCGTTCCTAACTTTACGACTCTGACACCAACTGGAACTGAAATTGAACCAACTATGAGAACAGTATCCTCTACCAGTATTTCTGGTGATGAGGGTTCATTCGTTGATCAAGGATTTGAAGAAATTTCACTCAGTAAAGATAATTATTTCGATTCTATGAGAATGGTTTGTTCATCAATCAATGAAGAAACTTTCTTAAATAATCTCCCAGGTAATAAGTCACTTACAGTCGGTCTCAATATGTCCACTAGTGACTCCAGAATATCCCCTGGACTTGATCTTGATCAGGTGGCTGTGGTACTCACATCAAACAGAGTAAACCAACCAATTACAGATTATGCTAATGATCCTAGAGTGAATACAATTATAGATGATCCTAATAATTTCTTCTATGTAACGAAAAATATTGGACTTGAAAATCCAGGAACCTCGATTCAGGTTCAATTGGACGCATATCTGACAGAAAATTCTGACATCAGAGCGTTCTACGCTCTTGATCAGGAAAAACTAGAAGATACTATTTTCATACCATTCCCAGGAACCAATAATTTCCTACCAAATGGTTCAGTTCTCAACCCAGCTAACAGTGATGGTAGTACTGACGTTAGAACACCTAAGACTGATGATCATAATCCAAATGCTCCACTCAGTCTGTTTAGAGAACTCAAGTTCTCAGTTGATAATCTTCCAACATTCTCGTCCTTTAGGATTAAACTGATTGGTACATCAACTGATCAATCAAGACCACCTTATATCAAGAACTTCAGAGCATTAGGATTAGCATGACCCTCATTCCAGTAAAAGGACAATCTGGTTTCTTTCGTGACAGTGAAACGGGAGCTATTATAAACAATAACTCCCAAGAATATAAAGCCTACATCACCAACAGAGATAAACTCCTCTCCGAAAAGGAGAGGATTGATAAACTTGAATCTGATATTGGTGACATCAAACGTATGTTACAGCAACTAACAGATAGACCCCTCCCATAAATAGAAAAAAAGTATAGTATATAAATGGCGCAGCCTTCCTCTAGACAAGAATTGATTGACTACTGTCTGAGACAGTTGGGTGCCCCTGTAATTGAAATTAATGTTGCTGATGAACAGATCCAGGATTTGATGGATGATGCCATTCAACTGTTCCAGCAGAGACATTTTGATGGGGTAATTCAGACATTTCTGAAGTATGAGATTACTCAGGCAGATATTGATAGAGCTAAAGCTGTTCCCCCTGGAGCTCCAAGTGGGAGGGGATCAGTTGGTATCGCAACAACATCAGCCTCAGGTAGTATTGTAGGTACTGCTACGACGTTTTCATACTATGAGAATAGTAACTACCTTGAGATCCCCAGAGACGTAATTGGTATCAATAAAGTTTATCAATGGGATGCCCTGATGGGTATTGATTCCAGAAACATGTTCAGTATGAAGTATCAAATGTTCTTGAATGACATTTACTACTGGGGAACACAAGATATTCTGTCATATTCAATGTCAATGTCTTATCTTGAGACATTGAATTTCCTGTTAAACACACATAAGGCAATTAGATTCAACCAAAGACAAGATAGAATGTATCTTGATGTCGCATACAGCGACTTAAAACTTGGAGACTATTTGGTTATTGATTGTTGGAAAGTTCTCAATCCAAATGAAGCTACTGGTGTTTATAACGACCCCTTCTTGAAGAAATATTTAACTGCACTGATCAAGAGACAATGGGGTCAAAACCTAATCAAGTTCCAGGGTGTAAAACTACCTGGTGGTATTGAGTTTAACGGAAGACAAATTTATGATGATGCTCAATCTGAACTTGATAAAATCGAAGAGAAGATGTTGAGTACATACGAAATTCCACCTCTTGATCTTATCGGGTAATTTGTCATGCTCAATCCATTTTTCCTCAATGGCGCTCAGAACGAACAGAACTTAATACAGAGTCTGGTAAACGAGCAGCTCAAGATGTATGGGGTAGAAGTTTACTACCTTCCAAGACAATATGTAACTGAAAATACGGTAATCAAAGAAGTTATCGAGTCGAAGTTTGAAAGTGCATTCCCACTTGAGGCTTATGTTGACAGTTATGAGGGTTTTGGTGGTCAGGGAACTCTCCTTTCAAAATTCGGTATTATGGAGAAAGATGATCTAACATTGGTCATCTCAAGAGAGAGATTTGCTGGATATATTACACCTCTCATCAAAAGCATTGCCAATATTGGTGGAGCCACTGACAGACCAAGAGAAGGTGACCTTATCTGGTTCCCACTTGGTGATAAACTCTTTGAAATCAAATATGTTGAACACGAACAACCTTTCTACCAGTTAGAGAAGAACTATGTCTATCAGCTGAGATGTGAACTCTTCAGATATGAGGACGAAGTTATCGATACTGGTGTAGATAACATTGATGATGAACTTCAAGAGATCAGTACTGGATACACTCAAACACTGACATTAGTTGGAGCTGCTGTCACTGCTTTGGGTACTGCCACCATATGTTCTAGTGGTTCTGTGAACACTATGACTATTACCAATATGGGTAAGGGTTATAGTCTAGCCCCACTCATTGGATTCAGTTCAGCTCCAACTGGAGGAACAACAGCTGCTGGTATTGCATCAATTACAACAGATTTTGTCGGTTGTAGTGGATCAAAAGATGGAAAGGTCCATAAGGTTTATATTACTAACTCTGGTTGTGGATATACTGTAGCTCCTTGGGTTTCCTTTGAAACAATCAAGGGACAAACTGGTTCTGGAGCTGCTGCGACAACTGGTATTACAACTACAGGTTCTGTCCAAACTGTTACAGTTACTGAAAATGGTAGTGGTTACGTTTCTAATCCAAATGTAAGTATTGGTCAAACAGATGTGGTTGGTTTCCAAACAGCTTATGGTATTGGTATCATTAACACTGCTGGTAGTGTTGTTAGTGTAGCTATGTCATTTGGTGGTACTGGATTTGCTTCAACATCTACAGCTGTTGTCACAATTGATCCACCAGCTACAGCAACTGTTGGTGTTGGTACATTCATATTCAATGAGACAGTAACAGGTTCTACATCTGGTGTCACAGCTAGGGTCAAGAATTGGAGTAGCATCACTAACATTCTTGAGGTTTCTATTATCAGTGGAGACTTCTTACCTGGAGAGAGAATTGTTGGATCAGCTTCTTCAGCTTCGTACAGTATCAGAAGTGTCAATCAAGATGATATAGTCGATACATTTGCAGACAACGATAATATTGAATCTGAAGCTGATGCAATCATTGATTTTACATCCACCAACCCGTTCGGGATGCCTTAACTCTAAATAGTAGCAAATAAAGACTAGACTGATGTTTGAGTATTTCTATAATGAAATCTTCAGATCCGTAATTATCGGATTTGGATCAATGTTTAATGGAATTGAAATTGAACATAAGAACGAGAGTGATAATACAGTCAGTACTCTCAGAGTTCCATTGGCATATGGACCCACTCAGAAATTTCTTGCCAGAATTGAACAACAAGCCAACCTGAACAAGGGAACTCAGATGTCCCTTCCCAGGATGTCATTCGAGTTCACTGATCTCCAGTATGATCCCACTAGAAAGTCAACTCAGACACAACAGTTTGTAGTCAAGAATTCTACTGGAAGTGAGATTAAGAAAGGATATGTTCCTGTACCATATAACATGACTATTCAGTTGTCGATTATGACAAAACTGAATGATGACATGTTGCAGATTGTCGAACAGATTTTACCTTACTTCCAACCATCATATAATCTTCCTATTAACTTCCTTGGTGACTTTAAGGAAAAGAGAGACATTCCCATTCAACTTGAGGGTATCTCTATGGAAGATGATTACGAGGGTAACTTTGAGACGAGAAGAGCTCTCGTATATACTCTGACATTTACAGCTAAAACATTCCTCTTTGGTCCTTTGTCCGATGTATCAGGCGATATTATCAAGAAAGTTACTGTTGGTTATGTGTCTGGTTCCGCGGGACCAGGTCTCAGAAATCCAGAAAGAGACCTCACATACAGAGTCGTACCAAGAGCTGTCCAGGATTATGATGACAGTTATGTCACTACGATTTCTGAGAACGTAGGTATAGAAGAGAAAGTCATCGAAGTTGCCGATGCATCACAACTCTCAGCAGCATCATACATCCAAATCGGTAAGGAGGAGATGTATATTGAGAAGGTCTCTGGTAACAAACTAACAGTCAAGAGGGGTCAAGACACCTCGACAGCTGCAGAACATGTTCTTGGTTCTGGTGTGGCTACGATTACCGCGGCTGACAACAATCTCATTGAGATTGGTGATGACTTTGGATTTGATGGTACTGTTTTCTGAGGTTAATGTATGTCTGATAAGTATGAGAAGCTCGATGAAACCTTCAATGTTGAAC
>CEPT01048454.1_pt1 | contig 11201 bp, 18 predicted proteins | sample 356221 | NCBI WGS metagenome assembly CEPT01 (sample SAMEA2620081, study PRJEB7988) | marine metagenome | isolation source: saline water (ENVO:00002010), including | reverse complement strand
TTCTTGTCAACTATCACTGTATTTTCGTTTAAGCTTAAAAGATTTAAACCTATTGAATTAGATGATATTCCACTATCATCAGTATCTGTGCTTACAATATCTGTAAAGAATATCTTATCCCAGTTTTTAAATATTAAGGGATAATCATTTTTAGTACATCTTAGCCCATTAAGTAGTACTAATCCAGGTCTAAGAGGAACAATTGTACTATCCATATGTGCTCCTGAATACTGACTGGCAGGATGTATTCTATATTCAGGAAAAGTCTGTTGTAACCATTTTAAGCCTTTTAGGTTACCGCTATTGCTTATCTGATACAATAATGTCTTACCCATCCTAACTACATTAGGAGCATCAAACATTATCTCTGCATTCATCAATGTAGGTCTAGATAGATCTGAGAAATCGAATGACTCTTCTAAGTATTGAGGAACAGGAGCCTTCAACCATCTTCCATCTAATTTATTTAAGATATGTCTATAAGCTAAAGACTCGTACTCTCTTATAGACATTACATTAGGAGTCTCTAATATTATATCATCTAATACTAAAAATATATCTCTGGGACAATAGTTCATCCATCCATAGTTTTTCTTTTCAGGTCTATATACGGTAATACTTTCTTTAGTAAGAGTGTCTGCTAATATCTCTAAGTCTTCCTGAGACTCATCTATTACTTTAGTGGAATAAACCCATGGAGCACATAATTCTCTAATTTGATGAAATTCCAAATTAGCGAACATGAAATTTCTCATTGATCTACTTAGTGGTGGGATCCTCGCACCTGATGCATCTCCAACTATTATACTTTTAAGAGGATCCCACCCGTTATTAGATTTAAGTTTTATCATGGTATTAACTTATAATAATTACCAATTGAAAACAGCTCGGATTGCTTTATCCATTGACCTTTTTTCTTAACCATTATATCATCTAGAATACTTTTATCATATTCACTCCATCCGCATGCTTTAAAATCTATTGATACTCTACTATTCTCTGATATATTAGTAACATACCCTCCATGATATAGCTGTTTGAATATTATCATTTCTCCGTACTTACAATCATACATCTTATCATCTACAAATATACCATTATCTTCATCCATATCAATTAAAGGAACAATGAAATTTGATTCAAAAGCTGGATGATGAAAAGGATGATCTGTCTCTAAGTGTCTGTTAACTTTTCTTCCGTTAACAATTACAGGATCATCAACAAATAACCAATCTTGACCTGAAGGAAATATCTTAATAGATGGAAGCTGTTGAATAACTATAGCTTCTTTAAACCAATCTTTTATTATATTCTTTTGAAACTCCCACCACATGAATTTAAATCTATATTGTGCATGCACTACTTCTTGAAATACTTTCTCAATTAGTCCATAGAATGTATCATAATCTGGATCACATATACCTCCTCCTGTTTTAAAAGGGGCAGGTTTTAAATCGAAGTTTTTATGTATATCTTCTAATGGCCCTAAGCACCCTTCAAGATACTCTCTGAAGTTATATTTGTTAGTATCGTATTTTATGACCTCAATCATACACAAATTCCTTATCGTTATATGTACCTGTATATATTCCTCTTAAGAAATTAGGTATAGGTTTTAAGTCTATAAAATTAACTATCTGTTGATACATTATTATATGATTTTCAGCTGATAGATGATTGATTCTAATATATTGATCATCTGATGCATCTCTTCCTCTTTCTGCTTTTTTATATTCTTTCCAGCTTGCGTCTGCTAGTCCTTCACGATGACAATAGTAATTATCGTAGTTTAATTTAGATTTAAAATATGATTCTTGTATATCTAAAAAATATGTAAATACCTTACAATTCTGTTTCATAGATAAGGCATATAAGAATGATTCGTATTTCCAATTTCCGTATGTAAGCTCGTCTTTTAAAATCTTTTCAAGATCCTTATCAATATCATTATATAATTCAGCGTCTTTATCATGATCCCCTGTAAGACATAATCTATTAACTCCAGATAAAATAAAAACTATCAAATCTTCTCTATTATATCTATGAGCATTTTTGTACATATGTTTAAAAGAGAACATAGGGCCGGAATTAGACTCACCCAGATTTGTTACTTCATAACCCTCTTCTTCTAATAACTTATACCAGGTAGGATGAATAGATTGGTCATAAGTTGGATCAGCAAAACTATCTCCGTAAATAGTTATTCTTTTCATAATTATATTCTACTTTATCAAAATCAATAATATCTCTAAGTTTATTAGGATGCATATCAATATATTTATTTACTTGCTCACATATAAGATCTAATCTATTTTCTTCATTATCAAAGCTATAGTCAAATAGTTCTGTATGAAGCTTAAATCCTAACTCTTCTAATTTAGAGTGTATACCTTTACCACCATAGATTATAAAAGGCTTTTTAAATGCAATAGGTTTCCAGGTCTTTTCTGTTATAAAGAGAGTATCTATATCTGCTTCTAGTACTAAGTCAATATTAGACTGAAGATATTCTACAGGAACTAATTCCTGATACCCTCTATGATCTGTTTCTATCTCTGTTAGAGTTCTAAAGTGATGATTGTTAAATCCATTAACCCCTTTATATTCTTCAAGCTTAGAATTAGGATGTACTTTATAATCGGTATCATTTACTTTAGAATAAGGGTAGTTAGAATATATAAAATATTGATGTTTATAAAACCTATCTAATATATCATATCTAAAAGATTTAGGGGCTGAGCATAAACTAATAAAGTTCCATTTAAGAAGTGGCACCTTTTGATTGAAGTAAATATCTCTGCTTCTTTGACTTATTTCTGTTAAAAAAGAATAAGGCTCATAAATTACTTTAATCTTAGAGCTCTTAAGATCGCCATCAGCTGAATGATAAGTTACTTCATTAGGTAGGTTTTCAAGAAAGTCTACAATATCTTTTCTATTTACTTCATAGACATCATATACTTCTATAGGACCTTTAACTGATAATAAAGGTGTAAGATCACAGTTGTTAACTGTGGGAGGTTCAATATAAAATTTAGTTGTATACAAAATCTACAAATGTATCTCTATTTCCATCTCTTCGATGATGTTGATTAACTACAGATCTGATAAAATGTTTATGAAACTTTTCTGTTAGTTCTTCTTTCGTACCTTTTGTCTTAAGAAAGAAATTAGTAATAATATTGCTTAATATAACGTGATTTCTATGAGTAAAATGATTCATAGTTCCAGATTCTTGTATATGTTCATCTTCCCACTCTTCTGCTGAATGGTCATGCATTGGATATTTGTAAAAGTGAAATAAATCATCATTAAGTCTATCAAGATTAAACAATGATTCGTCATATTTCTTTTTAAAAGGATTAGGGTTCATTCCATAAACTCTAAAGACCATCATTGGCCAATTATTCAATTTTGATAAGGCATAAAGGTATGATACATTTTTAAGATTTAAATGATCTAATTCATCTTGCATTGCTTGATATACAGATGTTTGACAAAATACTTCTTCTTCTGTGTAATGATATTCAGCATGTAATTCTTCTTCTCTAGGATGAGGATGATTTTGCTTTTCATACTCTACATCCCAATCTTGATAAGCTGAGGAAATACCAATACCGTTCCTTCTAGGCTCTTTGCCCTCCGGACTATATTTTGGATCATCTTGAGGACATAACCATTTCCAAGGAATTCTATATGGGCTAGATAAAAAGAAAACAAACTTAGGATTAGGCTCAAAATGACCTTTTTCTAAATGGTCATGAAACTTCTTAAATGAAGACATTGGACCCTCTCCACATTTACCATAGTTTTCGTTAGGTTCATCCATTCTTTCGGACATATAATCATACCAGCGTTTATGATCTCTTTGTCCTAAATTTTCAGCTGGTTCATTTTCAACAAAACTATCTCCATACAAATATATCATATTATTCTTCCATCCAGTGAGGTTTACTTCCTATATGTCTTTTATTAATTTTTTTATGGTCTAATTTAATACCGTTTAGTATTTCATAACGTTCTTTATTAGTAAGATATTCCCATAGTACTTTAGAGTTAGGATTATCTTCATCTGCAAGAAATTGTTGATGTGTTTGATCACAATAAGGTTTTTGTTTAGATTGTCCACAGGAGCATAAGGGTGTTTTACCTTCTATTATTTCTTCAGTTCCATCTGTATGAATTATTCTAAATCTTCCTTCAACTTCTAATGCAACTTGATTTGTATAACATGCAGATCCTCCAATATGTATTGTTGGAATATCTTCTAAATCTACATCTGCTCTATCTTTTTCATTAGATGAAGGACCTGTAACACCGTCATTATACCCACTAGCTCCTAGATCTTTTAATTCTTCTTCAACAGATTTATCAATCATCTTCCATCCAGCCAGGTTTTGAACCTATATGTCTTTTGTTTATCTTCTTATGATCTAATTTTATACCGTTTAGTATTTCATAGCGTTCTTTATTGGTTAAATATTCCCATAGAACTTTTGAATCTGGGTTATCTTCATCTGCTAAAAACTGTTGATGTGTTTGATCACAATAAGGTTTTGACTTGGATTGGCCGCATGAACAAAGAGGAGTGGCGCCCTCTATTATTTCTTCAGTTCCATCTGTGTGTACTATCTTAAATTTTCCGTATATTTCATGAGCTACTTCATGAGTAAATTCTTTATCTCCTCCTACATATATTGTAGGAATACCGCTTTCAATAGATTCTTTAACTCTTTTATCAAAATCATCATCAAGGTAGCCTCCTGCCCCCACTTTTTTCATTTCTTCTTTAATGTCAATCATGAATTTGTTGGCATGCCCTTTTTAGGATTATACCAATATAGAGATTGATGTGGATTATCACATGTAGCTTCACTCTTATAATAAAACTGTCTAATAGAATATCTTTGTCCAGATGTTACTGTATTTACTCCGTGAGCTTTAGTTTCGCTATGATTAAATAAGATAGCTGAATTATGAATAGGTTCATAAGATTTACTCTCATTCATATCCTCATCATACATAGTAAAATTACCTCCGGATGCAGATCCAAGATATATCATTAAGTTAACAGCTCTATGCATCTTAATTCTATCATTCCAGTTAAAATCTATATGAGGATTAAGTTTATGTTCTTTCTCCATAAGAGATACACCTTCTCCTATACCATATGAATCAACAACTAAACCTTCTATCCCTGATTCTTCTTCTACCCATTGTATAAATTTTTTTGAATGTAAATGAACTCTTAATTTGGTTAAAAACTGACCTTCTTCATAATACTCTTTCATTATACTCTCATTGCGTTCAAAGATCTTCCAGTCTTTAACTGTTTTAAGCTCTTTAAGAACATCAACATCTAGATAATCTTTTAGAAAGTCTTCGTAGTATTTCATGATAGAGACACTTCTTCTGTTTGCATAAGATCGGTTAACATGCAGGTAGATATAAATTCTGCTTGATCTCTGTCTATAACTATAAAATCACCATCTTCATCTATAACCAAAAAATTACCGGAAGCATGAAAAACTCTTATTTCAAACTGCTCCGTTGCTCCAAGAGGTTCTGTATTTTCTCTTAGTTCTTCATATTTATTCATGTTCATTGTTTAAATCGTTTTTCAAATCACGGGCGTCATCACCACAAAATCTGTCGTATTGCATCCCTGCATTTTTACGACGTTCTATATCCTCCTGTCTTAGAGGGAAGAGGATAACTTTGTCTGGTAACTTGATTTCTTTAAGTCTTTTATCGACCCAATCTTTCATTAGTTAACAGCGGCGTACTTTAATAAGCTTTCCCAACGAGGCATTCCTGACTTCATTATATTGATAGCTGCAGGTAACGTTCTCATTGTAGGTTTAGAAATCTTACCTTCACTGGCTAGATCTTGAAGCCGGTTTAATACTCCTTGGGCTTCCATCTCAGATACTCCTGTATCTTTTGCTATAAATCCTATTACAGAATTCATTCTATCTAACATCTCACTATCGGATAAAGTAACATCTATAAGCAATGAACGAGAAATAACTGGTTGAGGTATTTTATCCTGAGGTAAATTAGATATGAAGATTACTCTGCCTTTAAACCTAAATGTAGCAGGTATTTTAGGCATTTTACCTTCTTCATCACCTCCTCTTAAAATAGTATCTTCAATACCTTGTTCTATGCTAGCTATAACATCTGGTGGTAGACTTTGATCCATAGGTACTGTATTTTTTGATGACCAGGATAATTCTCTTGGTTCATCACTATCTAAAGCTGCTTTTAGTAAATTTTGAGATGTTAAATCTTTGAATACATCATCGCAATCATCAAATACTAATAGTTTTTCATTTCTGTTAAGAAAGAATGACTGATATAGTCCAAAGACTGATGTAGCACCTTTTTGAATGTTAAAATCAGCACCTTTTCTTAATCCAGATTCTTTAATTCTTTGTTTTACAGTAAATGATTTACCAGTACCTCCTGAACCTGTAATTACTAAAGAGGGTCTATTTCCATAAATCACTAAGTCTGCTAGATCAGCTAGATCTTGAAAAAGAGTTTCTACAGGTACTTTTTCTACATGTCTCTCAATTTTATCCATCACTGGATCTGTTGTTGATTCAGATTCTCCTGTATCTGTATCTAACAACATAGTTACATTAACCTGTCCTCTTTTTTCTTTAGGTAATTTAGATAGATGATAGTAACTTACTTTTCTACCTAATCTTCTAGCTATGCTTTTAAGATCTTTTACTTTAATTTCAGCAGTACCTAATTCGTGATAAGCAGCTCTAGCAATAAGAGCTAAGTCTATCTCTCCCTGAGCTGCTTCACTAATAGTTAAATTTACACTTCTTGAAGCTGGAGATTTAATGAATGAAACTAAAGCGTCTATTAATTGTACGGAGTTAAGATATTGTAGACCTTTAAGTGTAGTTTCAGGATTAGGATAATCATCCTCTCCTATTTTCCAGTTTTTCCAGTAATCACAGGAAGTAATAGCTGCTTGTCTGCTATTTTTCTTTTCCCAGTTAAGTCTTATAGCTTCACCAGTAGTATTCATTAAATAAAGAAAGCCTATTCCTTCTCCGGACATAGCTTTGGTGAATTGCTGAGCATAATTTTCACCTCCAAATTGATACATCTTCTTACCTGATCTTCTTTGAAGAACAGCAATGATTCTATCAACTACGGGTTGCATAGAGGCACCTTTAAATACAGCCTCACTTAGTGATTTTTTAAAACTAATCATATTAACTCCTTATCTATAGAGCTATTTAGCTATATAGAATTTTTTGGATCTAATACCTCTTTCTTAGAGTTAATTCTTAATATTTCAAACTCAGTACATTGGTAAGTAATTTGATACATTTGGTTTGCTACAACTGGATCATTAGACTTAGCAACATTATTACTAAACTCATTAAAAGTAACTTGCTGAGCCCATGTATCTACAATACAAGTCGATATCTCATAGACGCTCTGAGGAAGAAATCTCATTCTAGTCTGAGGGTTAGAAGCCAACATAGCCCAATAATTAGCTGCCCAGAAACCTCTATTTTTATCTGTCCATCCTTCTTTATAAGGACTTACTTCTATAGGAGCTTCTACTAATTCTTCTAATGTAGCATTATCTGGTTTTGGTAAGTTTTGAACTTCAACTTCAGCTTGGGAACATGACATAAGGAATGCACACACGAACATAACAAAGAGACCGAGATTTTTCATACTTTGTACTCGAAATTATTTGTGTCGAAATTTTCTTGAAGTAAAGTTGCCCCGTTGGATAGATGAAACCTTTTGGCCATCTCTGTTTTAGGGCTGAGAGTTATAAATCTTTTAATCGTAGCTCTTTTACTTATTATATTTAGCGTCTCATTGAGCACTAATCTTCCTAAACCCTTTTCTTTAGACCATACGGTATAAAATATAGCTATATTACCTGTATGAATTCTTCCTACTAAATCCATTTCTGAAATAGGAAGACTATTAGTAAATGTTACGCATACAACTGCTTTCTTATCAATTGTATACATTTCTCTAGGAGGTGTAATACGCCATTGAGGGTCTATATTAGGTCTTACAGGATCATCCTTACATAGTAATATAGCTTCTTCTAAATTTGTTACTCTTCTAACCTTACTTATCTTGCGGTCCATGATCTACTATCTTTCCATAGTCTTTTGATTGAAGAAATACTTTACGAGCCTTATGTGCTTTTAGTTTATTAAAATAGCTTTTATCTCCAGTTTGTTGATACATGAATCCTCTGTGATAAGCATCCATAAAGGTATCAGTTTGCATGTTTATACCTTTTGAGTCAGCATCATGTATATTTCTCCTTCTTCCTTGATACTCATATACCCATCCTACCATTCTAGCAGCATATTCTGGAGATATCATATATGCAGTAGCTGGAGGCTTACCCATTATAGCTATACCATGATCTACTTGATAATCTTTACCTCTTCTACAAAACCAATCAAACTTAGCTTTTAAATCATAATTTTCTGTTATATCTGGATTTAATCTAGCATCATGTTCGAATATCATTATAGATTGACCTAATTTTATACATCTCTTCCATCCTTCAAAATGAGTACTAAAACAAGCTTTTTCTGTAGGAGTAAGAGGTTGTTTAAGTTTTCTATTTTTTGTAGAGGTTTTAAAATGAGCGAATCTAAGCTCTGGGGATAAAGTATCAGGAGTGTTTGCTGGAAATATTTCGAGCTTTAAGTTAAACTTTTCTTTGAAATGAATAACTCCTTCTTTATAATACTTATCAGATATATCATTATCTAAAACACATTGCATGTAAAACATGTTATATCATATTATTTGCTCTGTATAGCAATTAGTACAAGTTACTTTTGTCTTCCCTCCTTTTCTATTAGGGGGCATTTGTACAGTAAAATTCAATCCACAAGATATGCATTTACAGTGTAATGTTTCAGTATTACCTGCAGCTATTTCTTTATTTTGTTTATCTAATTGAGGATTGGTAATATTAGGACCTCTGTATATCCCAATATCATCTGATTGTCCGAACCGAGGCATTTAAGGCATCCATGAAGGTTTTTCTTGTCCGAAAGCATCTTGCTTTACATTAAAACTAGTAGAGCATCCACAAGTAGAAGTAGCTATAGGATTTTCAAATCTCGGACCAGGAGCTGATAGATCATTACTCCAATCAATTGTTAAACCATTAACTAACAAATGAGATTTTTTATCTACTAGAATATTTATACCTAAAGATTCGAATTCTAAATCAAATTTACTTGGATGGCTATCAAAAGTTAACTTATATTCATATCCAGCACATCCACCCCCTGTAACAGACACTCTTAGCTTACCATCATCAACACCTTCATCTTCTAATAGTCTATGAAAATTCTTACTAGCGCGTTCTGTTAATTCTATCATTTCTTTTTAGATTTACCTTTACGTCCTCTAGATTTCATAAAATAATCATTACCAAATTCACTACTGGCATCCATTTTAGCTATAGCTGCATCTACATCTTTACTAGAATGTTTACCTTCTGATGATAATTTAGCAGCGATAGCCATTTCTTTTCTTTTTTCTTTGGACTTACCTTTAAACTGAGGAGCATCTGATTTTTGAAAGTCGTCAATATAGTCACCCATATCAGAATTTTTATCTAACTTTTCATTAGTTTTAGGCTTTGGCTTGTCTTTTCTAAATCTCTTTGCTCCTAATGCTTTATCAGCTACCGACTTTCCTACACCCGAAGCAAATCCTTGTCCTATTTTACCCGCTGCATATCCTACAGCTGCTGTTGTAGCTAATCCACTAAGAAGCTCATTTATCTCTTCAGGAGATGTATAATCAGTATCTTCTTTAAAGCCTACTTCAGGATGAGCAGCTAACCAAAATTTAACTGCATCTCTAACATCAGCATTAGGGCCTTCTGATTTTCTAATCTCTCCAATGAGATCAAATAAATCATCATTACCTACTAAATTATATAATAACTTAGGTGCATTTTTAGCTGTTAATTTACCTTTAAGAAGCTTCTTTAGCTGTCCCATCTTTTTAGGTGTATCTGGAGTAGCCCAAGTGCCTTCATACATTTGCATGTTTTCAAGCCCTATCCTCTGCAGTTGCTTCTTTCTTCTCTCTTCCTTCTCTTTCTTTGCCTGCTTCATTGTATCTTTAGTGATACTTACATGAGCTCCAGTAAACCTTTTGTTGATTACCTTAGCCTCAATGATATCTTTGAGAGTTACTTCTACAGTATCTTTAAACTTTTTCATTTTGTTTACTCTTATAATCAGCTATAGCCGCTTTGATTGCATCCTCTGCAAGGACTGAACAGTGAATTTTAACAGGAGGGAGGGATAGCTCTTCAACGATCTGGGTGTTATCCAGTTTAAGAGCGTCATCAATTGATTTACCAGCAACCCACTCAGTAGCAAGACTGCTAGCAGCAATAGCAGAACCACAGCCAAAAGTCTTAAACTTAGCATCAGTAATGTTTCCGTCATCATTAACCTCTATCTGGAGTTTCATTACGTCGCCACATTCAGGGGCTCCGACTAGGCCTGTGCCTACGTTTTTACTATTTTTATCTAATGATCCTACATTTCTTGGATTTTGAAAGTGGTCCACCACTTTGTCGGTATACGCCATTAAATTCCTTACTCACATCATAGTTATCCTTACCCATAACTATTTATCAAGAATTAGGATTAGGCTGGTTAGTAGTATAATTTAAAACGCTTGCAACAAAGCCGTGATATACTGTAACAGCTTCAGATCTAGGAGGGCAAATAACCATTACATTTTCTTTCCTAATCTCATACCTTCCTAAAGAAGCATTTACTGGAAATGAAGAAGGCTGTAATCTTTCAACATTTCTTTCAAGATTTTCATCCCATTCTAATCCCCATCTAAAAGATACAGCATCTACCATTTCATATGTATCTTCTTTTTCCTCAAGTTTACACATTACCTCTTCACCAGTTGTCAACTTTAACAAATGTACTTTATCCATTATCTTCTATTGGTTCTAATTTACTTTCATGCCCACAATGAGGGCAAAACATAGTTTTAGGTTTATAATTCTCGGTGGAGGCATAGCTCCACCAATTATGACATTCATAACAGAGTAAATGAAATAATAACTCTGTTGAATATTTAATCATTTTCTATGAGTATATGCGTCAGTATCATCTCTGGGTACAATCTGA
>CEPT01054815.1_pt1 | contig 11206 bp, 14 predicted proteins | sample 356221 | NCBI WGS metagenome assembly CEPT01 (sample SAMEA2620081, study PRJEB7988) | marine metagenome | isolation source: saline water (ENVO:00002010), including | reverse complement strand
TGAACAGTATAGGTTTGATAAGTGCAATCATAATGATGGTGTGTCTAAATCAGGGTCTAATTCTTTTTTTACTTTCTTTTTAGATGCGGCTTTTTCAGCTTTAGCTTTTTCTTTAGCTATTGACTCTTCAATTTGCCTTGATAGTGTGCTCATTTTTTCCAGAATTTCTTTTTTTCTTTTGGTGGTTTTAATGCAGATATAGGTACAATGTCTTGGCACAATACTTTCATCTTAGATTTTGGATGATATGTAAAGCCACGTTGCATCAGCTCTGCACATTTTAATGCACGAACTAGCTCATAGTCTAGTCGCATTTTTTCTTCTTGACGTTTAGCTATATCTTTACATAATCTATATCCACTTTTATCAAGCGGAACCATAAAGTTAACTTGAAACCCCCAGTTCTCGTTAAGCTGATAACTAGACGGATACAAGTCCCTAGAATCTTCATCATGTGAGTAAGGGTTTGTATGGCTTCCCATATAAAATGGACTAAACGTCATGGTAGACCCATTACATTGAATGTTTGGGCCGTATATCTGCCGTGACGATGCTCCATTATTTTGGAACTGTACGGCTTGGTTTGTCACGTTTCCCGTAGCCGCAGCTACAGGATTAGACGTGTTGTTTGTATCACCCTCTTCAGCGTATACAGGCGTATAACTTACTGCGAGAATACAGAGAGTGAGGTAGTAGTAGAGTTTATAGTATAGTTTGTTGTTGTATCCCACTGCTCTACGAGCCCTGCTGCTCGAGTAGCTGTTTCTAAGCTCCAATCTGCTGTTGGATCGGTTACGGAGAATGTCGTGCCAGTTCCGGCAATATCTGCGGAAGGAGTTACATTTGAACCTGACCAAGTATTTACAGCTGCTCCAAAGACTTGCTTCTGTGTTACTTCTGTTATAGTTTGTGTGGTGGTAGTTGTTGAGTTCATTGACCCTGTTGTAAACTGAGGGGTCACTGTGTTTGCTCTTGCTACTGCGGGTGACAACAATGCTAAGAGAAGGATCCATTTCTTCATTGTTTTGGTTGTTGTTTGTCTTTTTCACCTTTCGTTCTACCAGTCGATAGCCCGAAAGTTGCTAGGGCTCCCGTAAAAATCGAAGCGACGAACGTGATGTCCGATGATGCCCCAGTCTTTTTTACCATAGGTAACTCGACGTAGTTTAATGTAATAATAAAACCAGACCAGATTACAACTCCTAGACGCACTGCTGCACCTAGTATGGCCATCTGTTCGTCATGGTCATCTACATTCTCTTTTATTTTTTTGAGAATGTTTCTCTTTTCTGGCGGTTTTGTTTCCATTTGTTAATCTTGCCTTGTAAGAATTTTTGTACTCTTTTCTTTACCTGTTCAAACAGAGGTTGTGTAATAGTTGTAGCTGCTACGGCAACTGTAGCTGTTACAGTAGCAGTAACTAAGACTTCTGTCGATGGTAATGGGATACTAGGTAAGGGTGGAAAGTATATTTTTGGTGGCGGATTCTCTTCGGTCTGTACTTCTTTTGTGCCTTCGGGTCTTCGTAAATCGCTCGGAGGTACGACCAAAGGTTGATATGAGGGAACATCTGCTGTAGGGAGAGGTATTGACGGGGTTTCTATATGCCAAGCTGAAGGTATTTCAATGGCTGGTAAATCCATCAATACTTACTCTTGCCTAAAGCCACAGCAGCATCTTGCTCGCTGAAATCTTCAGTTGTCCAGATAGATGTTTTGCCATCCTCTTTTTTGTATGCCTTGATAATTTCAAGGTGCTGAACATTAGCTACTATTTTTATTTTTTGCTCCTCTGATAAAGATGATAAAGCTGCAAGATTATTTATAATAGTAACGCTATCTCCAGCATTTTTAAAAATAGTTGCTATTTCTTCTTTTGTTCTTTCCATTATGGCTTAGGATACTTGTCCTTAATAACTTTGATATCCGCCTTCCAAGCGTCAATACCTGAGTGATAGATTTTATCAAGCTGATCTTGCCAAGATGGATACTCGGCTGCTCTATCTCTTTGATACTTTGTAGCAGCCCACTCAGCGTCTATAGCTGCACGAGCTTCTTTTACTTTTTCGTCGTCAATAGTCACTAAATTAGCGTCTTTATCGTACGCTCCTGTTGCGCTGTTTATTGATACAACCGTGCCAGCGTAAGCACGGTAAATTGCTTCATGATCCATGATTAAAATAAATAAATGTTAGGTTGCTACTTCCATCAAAGTTATTGTAGATATACCATTACTATTAGTTCCTGCCGGTTGAGCTATAATTTCTCTACCTGATCCCGCCGTAGTAACTGCCTGTTGCGTCTTATATGTCAGACTACTACCAAGTGAATAAGAAGGTGAGTCAAGAAAGTGCATATTATGGTACGCATAAAAGTTAGCATTTTGGGAAAAATTAGCAAAGTAAAGTTGAATTGGTACATCATTCGTACCATCAGTGCTGAATGGTGCAGCTTTGTGTACAACTGTTGAATCTCTTAAAAGTTGAAAACCACCACCAACAGCAGTTGTCATCTTAATTTGGAATGATTGAGTTATAAAAGCTAATATTTTACTTGAAGCAGCGTGTGGCGTAATAGCTTGACTTAAGTTAGTATCCGCCATTGTTGTTGTAGTGTTTGAAGCTGTAGTAGTAGTTTGACCCTGCACAACTTGTATAATATGACCCGGAATCCGAGTCGTACCATTTGAGTTAAGGATAATATTGTTAGAACTAGAGGAAGCGTGTTTAATATTTGTTGTTGCTAAAGTTGCCATTATGCTGCCACCTCCATTAATTGTAGTAAACCAGTATCTGTTCCAGCACTGCCGAAAGCTGTTCCATTTATATACATAGTATGATTAGCTATGTAAGGTCTAATTTGAACTTTATATGTAAGTTGACTTGTTGAGGAAGGTGTATCAAGTTGGGTATGGGTTACATGAGTAAAAGTGTCACCGCCTGATAAATTTATTCCAAGACCGTGTATTCCAGTAGAGTTACCAACACATGTATATACTGCTGTCGAATCTCTTAAAACTCTAAAACCTCCAAAACCACTAGCAGCACCACTTGAAGTATGCACAACACCCATAAAAGTAGAAAACATAACAAGCACTTTACTAGATGCAGAAGATGGTGTTATTTGAGCTGTTAACCCGTCTACATAAGCCGCAGCATTAGCGTTTGAAATTTGAGTTGCTGTACCAGCTTGTACTACTTGTAAAATCTTACCTAGACCTCTATTACCAGTTCCCGGTAAAGTTAACTCAAATGCACTGTTGCCAGTTGTACTAGTCGGCCCTTTAATTGCAACCGTACCTCCACCACTATCTGCCGTTAATTTTAGTTGACTCATGATGGAACCTCTAGGATTGTTATTGTTAGTGCACCACCATTGTTGAAGTAGTTAGTGCTATAGCTAGGTGCAGAGCTATATCCATATACTCTTATACCTAAAGATGTAATACTACTTGCAGTAGGTTCATAAAGTAAATGTGTACCCATTGAACGTTGGGTTTGCATACTTTGTGAATACCCACCGGACGTACCTTTTACACCTATGCTTGTATAAGTTCCATTATTTTCAGAATAATATAACCTAAATCCCATTACGGATCCTTGGTTATTAATTATATGCCCAGCAGTAAAAATTAATAAAAAATTACTACTAGAGTCTATAGGCGTTATTGTCGCTTCACATCCTAAATACGCATCGACTTGACTTGTTCCTGTAACGCTAGTAGTAATGTCACCAGTGGTTGTACCTGATGCAACTTTTCTTATTTGCCCAAGCTTTACCTCACTAGCTAAATCGGCACTTTGTATAATCCCATCTGGTAAACCACCAGCTGATATACCGGTTACTGTGCCATTCCCGTTTAATGTAATTGCCATAATTTATACGATTGTTACAGTCTCTCCCGCACCGATAGTAAGAGTGACGCCATTATTTATAGTTATAGGGCCAGCTGCCATGGCATTTTTATTGTTAGTTATAGTATAATCTGTTGTCATAGTTTGGTCGTTTTCAGTAAAAATTTCATCTGATCCACCACCAGTTGGGCCACCTCCGCCGGCAGCAGCTTCCCAGCCACAATCTCCGTTTGCGTCTACAGTTAAAACATAATCTTCTGTAGCTGTAGTAGATTTTAAGCTAAAGTTACATCCGGGGACTCTAAATTTGGTTATCTGTCCTCCAAATTGTCCGGTAGCACCTATAGTACATTCGTTACTTACACTCGTTGAACTAGCTTGTGATAAATGACCTATAAGAATATTATTACTACCACTTAAAGATTGTACAAAAGCAGCTCGTCTTCCAATCAAAGTATTGGAATTACCAGTTACACCTTTACCAGCGTCACTACCTATTGCCGTGTTATCTGTGCAACCAGTCCCAGCTTTTAATGCTTCATAACCTATAGCCACATTGTCATAGCCGGTAGTCATGTTATCACCAGAACGCACTCCCATACATGTATTTGATCGGCCTGTAGTGAGGCTATCAAGAGAACTAGATCCTACAGCAGTATTCCATGCTCCAAGAAAAGTATATTCTCCACCAGCATTATCAGCAGCTTTTAATGCTTGATAACCTATTCCTGTATTTTGATAAGAATCCTTTGTAGCTTTACAAGCCTCATAACCTACAGCAGTTACGCTATTTCCAGTAGTTACGTTAGCAGCTGCCATTCCTCCTACAGCAGTTGCTCCTATAGCAGAAGTACAATCCTTTAAAGCTTCGCCGCCTATTCCAACATTCCAATTAGCGGTATTATCTTTCCCTGCTTGATAACCTACAAATGTTGTATATCCGTTTGTCGTAATACTTTCACCGGCTTGATATCCAATATGAACATTTCCATTGCCACTAGTTAGGGCAGTTCCAGTATTGTATCCGTATAAAGTATTAAATTGAGCAGAGGTTCCAGAAAAACTATCTCCAGAATTATCACCACCAACAGTGTTGTATTGAGAGTCAGAGCTTACTCCTCCTCCTCCTCCAACTTCTACAACTGAACCACCATCTGTTTTTGTAAATAAACCGCCGTCGGTGGTATTAATAGCTAATTCACCAACAGCAACGTCAGAAGTACTAGGATCGCTAGTACCTCTTTTGTGCTTGATTGTAGCCATGTTTTAAAAATTACCTCCGTCGATTACTCCGACTGTTAATTCTCCTGAGCTTGGATTGTAAGAAAGACCTGTGTCTGTTTCTATTCCTTGTGAACCTGTAGCACCATCAACAAAAGTCAAATAAACAGTTTCATTAGTACTGTTATTTGCTGAAGCTGTAACGTTTGTAGCTACACCAGCTGTAGTGGCTGAGGTAGCACTTGCACAACTTCCGGAAGAAGTTATGTATCCAGCACCGTTAGTAAGCTGATTATTGTTTGTTACATTAGTAGCTGAAGCTGCAATGCCATTTAACTTACTTAATAAAGTATCTGTAAATGCGTTTGTATTACTATTTGATTCGTATGCAGTTTTAATTTCTGAGGCACTTTGGTCTGCTGTAGCTCCCGCTTCTATTCCATCTAATTTACTTTTTAAAGCATTTGTAAAATCATTTGCTGTTTGACTTGCAACAGTAAAATCTATTGTACCGTCTCCGTCTTGATATGCGACAGTTATGCCTGACTCAGTATTGCCAGTAAGCATAGCTCCGACTATATCTTGTACTTGTTCGTTAGATAACTGAGTGTTTGTGTTGGTAGAAGCAAAATCTAATTTACCATTTGTATCGTCATAGGTAACTGAAATATTAGTTTCAGTATTACTAGAGACCATTGCTCCAACAATATCTTGTACTTGCTCTGTTGAAAGCTGTGTATTTGTATCTGTCGCTGCAATAGTAACAGTATCAGTACTAGCATTAGTTGTGATAGTAACATTACTGCCAGCAGCAAAAGTTACAGTGTCAGTAGAGCTATCCGCAGATACTGTTGATTGACCACTGACTGAAAGGTGAGAAAATGCGTTCTGGTTGTTTTCTCCACCAGCACCAGCTGCTCCCCACTCTAAACCGTTTGAAGTATACTTAAGAATGTAACCTTCAGTAGGAGAGTTGTGTATATCTAACATCGCCTCTGTAACAGAGTCGTTAGCTACAGAAATTGTAGTACCACTTATACCAATACCACTACCAGCTGTAAGACTTGCCCAAGTTAAATTACCAGATCCAGAGGTACTTAGCACTTGGTTAGCACTACCTACACTAGATGGAAACGTTAAAGTATAACTTTGTGATGCACTGTGAGGAGGTGACTTTAGTTTTATACCGTGGCTATTATTCCAGCAGTTTAGCTGTAAGTATCCGTCAACAGAGCTGCCATCACCTTTAATAGTTAGACCAGCTGTAGAAGAGTCAGAAACAAAGTTAGTCATGCTCTTTTCTACAGCTCCACTTTGAATCGTTGCAGTTCCTGTAACATTACCTGTTCCATCAAACGAAGCGGATGTCCAAGCTACATCTCCAGTCATACCAATGGTTCTACCGTTAGCTAAGCTAGTTGCACTACCAGTTACGTTACCTGTAAGATTACCGGAAAAGCTTTTACCACTAGCAAGTGCAATGTGTTCTGATGATGTCCAAGAATCAGTTGAGTTAACCCAGTTAAATGTTTTATCTGTAGCACCTTTTAAAGTAATACCACCACCATCAGCGGTTGAATCAGTTGGAGTAGTAACCTTACCAAGTTCTAAATTCTTATCTTCTACATTAACAGTACTGCTTGAAATTGTAGTAGTTGTACCATTAACAGTTAAGTTACCTGTAACAGTTACGTTGTCACTAAAAGTTTTATTACCAGCTGCTGTCTGTGCACCTTCGAGTGCCATGAAAGCACCAGCTCCACCGATTTTTATAATATTAGCAGCATTATCGCCACTTGTACCTGTACCTATATATAGTGTTCGACCACCCGAAGAAACATCAGTACCTTCAGTAAAAGCTAATTCTGCATTAGCTAGTGTTAGGCCAGATATACTACTTCCAGTAGATCTTTTTATTCGTATTTTTGATGCCATAGTTTAAAAATTACCCCCGTCGACAATGTTGGTTTTAGTTGTTGTGTTATCAGCTTTAAAAGTACTAGCTGTGTTATCAAAATAAATTAGTGATCCATCAACCTTGCTTGCAAAAGCGGAGTTAAGATCACTTATAGAAAAACTAGAAGAACTTGACCCAGATGAATTAGATATTATAGGGTTGTTTACATCTTCTGCTTCTTGAGCAAAGAATAGCGTCTGTCTAGTATTATTATTTAAATCTACTGCTCGGATAGTTGAACCGGGGGTGAAGGTAGATAAAGCTGTGTTTATATCAGACTGCCTGTATATAAGTAGAGTTTGAGTGTTAGTTGGTGCAGGGTTTACGTTTACACTCCCTGCTGTTTTAGCACTATTAGATGTAACGGTGTACTCGTTATTTCCGGGTGTGCCATCTCTATAAGTAAGATCTGTACCATTAACTCTTACTTTAATGTCCTCATCTCTTATAAACTGTATTGCAAATGGAAAGTCAGTAGTAACGCCATTAAGCTGTGCACCACTATATGTTTTTGTTGTTACTGCCATGATTAAATTATTGTAAAGTTTTCTCCAGCTCCTATAGTAACAACTACTCCGTTTCCTATAGTAATCGGCCCTGCACTCATAGCATTTTTATTATTACCAACTGTGTAGTTTGCCGTGATTGTCTGGTTATTTTCGTACACACATCCGTTTGCTACAGTGGCAAATACACCAGTTAAATTACCACCATCTACTGCTGGAAGCACTGAGGGAAATCTAGCGTCTGGTATAGTACCAGTTAACTGGCTTGCACCTATACTAACATCTGATGGAAGTGCACCAGCTCCTAGTTTGTCCATTGTTACAGCGTCAGCAGCTATTTTAGCTGTAGTAATTCCATTGTCAGGTATTTTAGCAGTAGTGACGCTGCTGTCTGCTAATTTAGCAGTTGTTACTGCCCCGTTGTCTATTGACCAAGTTGTTCCAGTAGTAACCGTTATTTCACCTTTATCGCCAGCAGTTAAAGCTATTCCGGCACCGTCAGCACCTATAGTTTGTAACTCTTCGACGGCAAATCTAACCTGTTTAGTTGCACGATTTAAGTCAACAGCTCGTAAAGATCCGCCTGCTGCAAATGTGACAGCTGGGGTTACAACATCAGTAGTTCTAAACGCTCTTACATTGCCTGTGCCAGCTCCGGGGGCACTTGTAAGAGTAAGTTTCCCGTCTGCGGTTACGTTATATGCTGACGAACTCAAATTAGAACCACCATCTATTGATACCTTGACATCTGCTGTGTTTAAAAAGTCAAACGCATCTATTGTATATTCAGTAGCAGCATCTGTAGTCCCGTTAAATAATTGTTCAGTTGCCATGGTTATTTAGGTATATTTAATATATTTGCAGTTTGTCTGCGCTTTTGTATTTGAGCAAAGTCTTTTCTTTGCTGCTCTTGTATAAGCTCTAGTATATCTGATTGTTGTTTTATAGATGCCCATGCTTTTCTACGAGCTTGTTGAAACAATCTATCAATAGCTCTATTATGCCAGTAGTCCCTAGCATCATAGTCAGCTCGCCTACCAGATTTTATATCGTTATACATTTCTTGCATAGAAGCAATAGCCTTTGGGTTTTTGGCTAACTTATCCAACTCACGCTCTAGGTTCTGCAAGCCTATAGCTCGTTGAAATGCAGATCTAATTCTTGGTGCGTCGGTAAGATTTGTACTGTCAGGTGCATAGTATGTGGACAAACGTAAATCGTAGCCACTGTTAAATAAGAAGTTTCTGCCGGGTGTTTGATCTAGACTAAGACTTACAGGGCTAACTGCATTGTATGCTCTAGTCAAAAAGTCCCAATCCTTTAAGGGCTTACCGTTTAGTAAATCATACTTAATAGGTAACTCACGGTCACCAGCTAGCTGTTCTGATAATAGGTTTCTGTTACGTACTGACTGTAGAATACCTGAGTTTATTTCACGCATGTACGGTGTAAATAGTTTACCTAGCTCGTTACGTAACCCAGCAAGAGGCACTTGGTTGTTACCTAAACCGGCTACAATACGGCCAGCCTGTCCGGGTCTACCAGCAAATAGGTCAACAAAGGACTGAATACCAGCTAGATATGACTTACTTGTGATAGCTTGTGCTACTACAAGAGATATCTTACCTAATTCGTTTTCTGTCCACTCTTCACCCATCAGTTCGCTTGCATCACCTACATCAGCTATCGTAGACATAATAAGGTTAAATGGTTCAAACTGATCGTAACCTACACGTACAGCTCCAAGTTTTATAGTTCTAGGCTCCCATTTACCGTCTATCCACATCTGTCTTTTCTGTCTGTCAACTGGGCCATTACCATTTAGATCACCACGCATCCAAGCCTGTGCAGCCATAAACACTACAGCAGAACCCATTGCTAGACGGCCTGTTTGTAAAGCTCTAGCGTTAGCAAGTTCTTCTGGTGTAAAAATACCATACTTAGATACACTACCTAAATCATTAGGATTCGCAAATGCTATATCGTTAAACTCTTTAACTAAAAAGTTAAAACCGGGTGTATACTTACCAGTTAATGCAAGTCCGTTAACACCAGTTCTAGCAAACAAAAAGAATGGTTTGGCTAAAGGTGCAGCAGTAAACACATCGTTAAGACCCTTGGCAAAGCCTGTAAGCTCTTGGGTTAGTGTTACTTCTTTACGTGCAAACTGTGTAGCTTCGTCTATAATGTTACCGTTAGCGTCAAAAACTTGTGAGTAAAAGTCATCTTCGTATGCCTTCATTAACTCCTTGTTAATTACTGGTAATTCGATGCCATTACCTTGCATGTCTAAAACTTTACGCATAGCTTTCTCACGCATCTTTGCTCGTCCTAAAATGTATCCAAAGGCGTCGTCAGTTGCTGCCATTAGCTTAGTCGAGTATGTAAACAAGTTACTGTTATTAGCTTGCCTTGCTAAGTTAGCTAAACGAAATGCAGCAGTTTCTCCGGGTGTAGCTCTGCCACTATCTTCTGCCCAACGACGTAGTAGTTCCCAGTTGTCGTCTCCACGTGTGTAGTCGCTAAAACGTGTTTTTACCTGTCTTATGTCGCCCTTCCAATATGAGTTTAGCTTTGATCTAAACAATGTAAAGGACTCAGGTATAGCTTCTATCATACCGTTTACAGCTGCAAGACTAGCTCTAAGTGTAGCTGCATCACCATTTAATGGATACCTAAGTGCAGCACCTATAGCTGTAGACAAAGGACGTAAGAATGTTGCAGTAGATGTACCCATGATTGCCCGCACTGGTGTTTTAGGGCCAGATAGAACACTATGAGTCATGACACCTTCTAGCTCACGAATGAGAGCACCTGTTCTGCTTACTCCGTTAGGGTCTAGCTTACCACCTTTTATAACTGTTCTAGCCCACTTATCAAAGTCATCTAGAGTATTGACATTCTCCATCATAGAAAATGCTTCAAACAAAGCGTTAAGTAAGTTGTCGTCAGGGTCATCTTTTGCTATCTTAAGAATAGACATAATAGACTCTTTTGCGTCTTCTGTGCTCTGCTTTAGTACTTCATCTAGAGCCTGCTTCTTAGCTTTACCAGCACCTAATGCTCTGAAAGAGTCAGACTTAATAAATCTTGCTTTCTTTGTTTGGTATAACGCAGTTAGCATAGTATCTACAATCTGTTTAGCTGGGCCATCTATATCCTGTAAGTCTACTAGATCTGCTATTTCTCTACCAGCTGTACCTAAATCTCGTAGCTGTTTAAGTAGTGTACCAACAACAAGGTCAGCAACAACTACGTTTTTAGCAGTCCAGTTTTCAATACCATCAATTACATCGTTAGTTTCAAACAACTCTTTAAGATATTCTTGCGGTGACATATCAATAGGGTTTCTACCCTGTGTAATACGTTGATGTGCTTCGATAGCTTCTCTATATGTAGCAGCTAGCTTCTTTCTGTCACCTTTTGCAGCTTCTAGTTCTTTTGCAAATTTACTTTCGCTCAGTAAACCACGTAAGATTCTTTCGACCTGTGCGTCGTCTGTGCCGCCTTTTAAGGCTATTCTTTCTCGTTCTACGGGTGTTGTAACAGAACCAGCTGAACCCTCCTCTGAGCCCCATTGAGTACGTGTTTTTGACAACTGTTCACGAGCCTTCTGTGGGTTTACTTCTGTTATGTGTGCTCCTTGATGTGGTTGAGATATAGGTGCAT
>CEPT01067123.1_pt1 | contig 11230 bp, 11 predicted proteins | sample 356221 | NCBI WGS metagenome assembly CEPT01 (sample SAMEA2620081, study PRJEB7988) | marine metagenome | isolation source: saline water (ENVO:00002010), including | reverse complement strand
GAATCACGCGAACAGGCGCTAATGCGTATGAAGGAGCGAGCAAAAGAAATGGGCGCAGATGCGGTTGTTGGTGTGCGCTTTCAAACATCAATGATTCTATCTGGAACCGCTGAGCTGTTAGTGTACGGTACTGCAGTAGTTTTACATAAGAATGAATAGTTAATAAATAAAATCCCTAAACATAGCCATCTAACATTTTGAATCGTGAACATTAAGCATCATTTATTTTCTCTTTTACTTTTTTATGCTGCTTGCTCTGATGAAAATGATAGCAAAAAACAGATAGACCTAAATGGATTGCTATCGTATCAATTAACGCATGATGAAATTTCAAGATCGTTCTCTTTGTACGTTCCTGAAAATTACAGCTCAGAAAAACCAGCGTCCTTATTATTTAATTTTCATGGAGGAGGGAGTGATGGCCTTGGGCATTTTTATGTATCAGACATGCGTTCAATTGCTGATACGGCAAACGTTATATTGGTATATCCAGATGGATATTACGGTGTATGGAACAGTTCGCTTCCCTCAAATCCAGTTACTAAAAACACAACTGATGATTTTGGCTTCATCTCAAAAATGATCAATGAGATTTCATCAGAGTTTAATATTAACACCTTGCGTGTTTATGCTACGGGCTTTTCTAATGGCGGAGATATGTCCTACGCTCTAGCAAATATTTTAAGCGATAAATTTGCTGCGGTTGCCCCTGTTGCTGGTCTCGCTGATAGACACACAGCACAGAACAGCAACCCATCTGCAACCGCTGTATTATCAATTCATGGAACTCGAGATAGCGATAGGCCTTATTTTTCGGGCTTGGATGGTTATTATTTTACGATTGATGAAATGCTTTCTTATTGGAGACTAAAAAACAACTGTGACCCAGAGCCTACAATTGAATCTTTCACTAGCAATGGGAATACCGTTGAACTTCTAGTATCTAAAAATTGTAGAAGCGGAACTTCTGTAGATCACTACAAAGTGATTAATGGAGGTCATTACTGGCTAAATATTGAAAGAGATAATAGTTCAACAAATGAAATTATTTGGAACTTTCTTTCACGTTTTAATCTCAATGGCTTGCGATGAGCTTTGTACGATCTAACTTTTTAATATTGTCATTTGCTTTTCAGTTTCTTGGATGCTCGGCGGGAAATATTGGGTATTGGGAATTTAAACTGCTTGAAAAATCAATTGACACGCTGGGAACTATATTTAAAAGTGAAAAATCACCCGTTGTAAAAAAAATAGAAGTTCCTAAAGCTGCAAATCCCCCAGACATTGTCTCCTATATTGCTGTAAGCGATCTTGATGGTAGCGAAGTTTCTTCAAGCGAAATTAAAGCTCTAACTGAGCGGCTTCGCTCAGAATTGCTTATGACAAAACACTTTAAAGTGCTTGAAAGAGATATTATGGAAGAGATATTGAAAGAGCAAGGGTTTCAGCAGTCTGGATGCACAACAAGTGAATGCGTTGTTCAGATCGGGCAACTAGTAAATGTAGAAAAAATGGTGGCGGGGAGAATAAATAAAATTGGTAATACTTTTTCCTCCTCGGTAAGAATAATCGATATTACTACTGGTTCAATAGATAAAATTGTTTCATTTGACTATACTGGCCCAATAGATGAGCTCTTAAAAAGAGGAATGAAAAAAATAGCAATAGAGCTAACCCTTTAGCTTAAGCCATGGTATATGGAGCAATTAAAAGATCTCTTTAATGTACCCCGGAGAGGATTCGAACCTCCGACCTACGGATTAGAAGTCCGTTGCTCTATCCAGCTGAGCTACCGGGGCATATAATCATTAAATCAAAGGACGTAACTTAAGCCAAGTAACGTTTAAGTAAAAAACACGATTTTCTCTCCTCGGTGTCTCGTCGATAAATTTCTTGCATTTTACACCGTATAAACCGTACAATTGGGTAATATTTGAAACATTCAGTAAATAATAACCCACTAAAGGAGGTCTCATTATGGCTGAAGTTGTAGCAAAAACAGGAGTCCAAAAAGAATCTGGATATTTATACTATCTTGATAAAAATGGTAACGTATCCCGTTCAAAGATGGCTCGTGCTGGTAAAGGTGGTGGAAACGCAGAAAAAGTAGCTGATGCTGGTGTAACCAGAGAATCTGGCTATCTTTACTACATTGATAAGAATGGTGACGTTGCTCGCTCTCCTATGGCGAGAGGACGTAAGAAATAAATCATTCAAATCCTCGACAAAAAGCCTCCGCTAATTGTGGAGGCTTTTTTGTTTTGAGCCCAATTATCTCTCAAAATCGCTAAAATCAAGAAAAAATGATTTTATATTTATTTCTTCTTATTGATTGTTAAATTATGAATGTATTCTTCCCATTAAAAAAAAGGAAAGAGATATAAAACAAAGGTTTGTCCCTAAGTCCTTATTTGAGAGAGTATTAGTTTAGTGATAACAAAATTAACCATTGTTTTCTTGACGGCAACCGTTCTTTTTGGACAGAAGTCAGAATTAAAGAACGTAAAAGTATTGCCCTTTAAGAAAAAGCGCGAATTGGTTAATTATATGAAAATAGTCTCCAAAGAATTAGGGGTAAAATGTAGTTTTTGCCACATACCAAATGACTACTCAAGCGATAAAAAGGCTAATAAAACCGTTGCTCGCGAAATGATTCTCATGACTCAGAACGCCAACAGCGTGTTAAATAATTTGAACTTTAAGCAAGTATCTTGTTGGACGTGTCATCGTGGAAATCGTATCCCTGACCGTCGACCCCAAGAAAAGAGTTGATAATATGAAGTTTTTATCTACTGTGTTTCTCGTTTTAATTTCATTAAACGTTATAAGCTGCTCTCTAAATCCAGCGCGGATTATAAAAAGAGATAAAAAACCTAAAGCACCTGAAGTTGTTCAAAACCAAACGACTACTAAAAAAACATCATCTGTAGCTAAAAAACCTCAAGTGAAGCGCACTAGTCAAAATCGCCCTAGGCTAATAACTGAGCCCTTACCAGAGGGATGGACTGTTGACAGACACCCTGTCGCAAAATGGGGAATGTCATTACCAACAGTCATGTCTAATGTTTTAGACTCTGCTCAATCTGTAGAATATTGGGAAGAGGTTATAGATTTACCTACAGGTTATAAACTCCCTTTAAAAAGAGCTAAAGTATATTTTCAAATTGTAACTCGATTGACCATTGAAAGTGTTGAATTGCATTTTATGAATATCAATCATATTTACAGCTCAACAAACCATGAACCTTCGCATTATATAATGAATGGAATTGTTAGGGGTGTTGAATTAAAACCAACAGGTTTTCCTCAGCTAACAGCTGATGATATTATCAAGTATAAATTTTTAATGACATACGGAACTCCTAAAGAATTTTCTGGAGGTTTTCATCATTACCAGAGCAAAAACACTACCTTAAAAGTTCGAGATCTTGATTCAAGACATGTTCAGATCCAAATGAATAGCCCAGAGGTTGATAAAAAGCTTCTTGTTGCAATAGATGATATGTATTCTGAAGAGGGTATTGAATATCAGAAAAAGCTCCTTTTAAGATCTATCGACTTTTAACCACTAAACATTTATGATAATCCGGGGTTTAATTCTTCTTATCCCAATAGTGGGGTACAGCCAAAGTTTAATCGTTTCTGATATTACCCATGAAGGGAATACGTTTACTAAGGACTATATAATTTCACGAGAAATTCAGCACAAAAAAGGAATTCCGCTTGACAGCACCATCGCTGAAGAGGATAAAAACAAGTTACTCAATCTTGGTATTTTTGCTGATGTATCATGGCGCGCTATACCTTTAGAGGATAGAACCATCAAATTGGAATATAGAATCGTTGAAAATGACGACTTTTTTGGAGGAAGGTTTTTTGGACTTGGCGCCCCAGTTTATGATGAAAAAACTGGTTGGTCTTTCAGTGGGGGCGGATTCTTAAAAAATTTTAGAGGAAGAAACGAACAGGTTGGATTTGGTTTTTCTACTGGAGGATTGAATATGATTGCGTTTGCGTACTCCAATCCATGGATTACAGGAGATCATGTTTCCTTTAGTTCCGATATAGTTAAGAATCAGTACGATCATCCATTTATTCTCTCAACTGTTGAAATCCAAAGTCTTGAAATGAATATTGGTAGATATTTTGGATACGAAAGAAAAACTTCTCTTGGTTTTGAGTTAGAGGAGTACCACTTTAAAAACGATACACTTTTTTCAAAGTATCAATTGATTGCCCCTCAAGGATCCTTTGCTTACGATACAAGAGATCTGTATGATAATCCTCGCAAAGGAGTTTTGTTAAGGCAAATGTTTTTTAGTCGATTTGATCTGAAGGGTGATCTTGAAAAAAATATTACATGGATTCAAACAATAAGTATTTATAAGCAATTAAGCAATTTGGAAAGCAAAAGACCGTGGATTTTTGCTTGGGGTTTATCTACTCAATTGAACATAGGAATAAAAGACCAAAGATTCATTTCAGCAATGGGTAGCGGTCGGACTGTAAGAGGCTTTAGCTATCCTAACAGACTAACTTATTATGATGAGGATCAATCATATCGATTTGGTTTCAACAATTATTCTACATCCATTGAATTACGAAAGATTGTAATACCTAGAACAGTTATGCTTGATCGATATGAATTTGGAGCAACCATTGCGGGTTTTATTGATTATGGCGCTGCAAACCAAGATGAGTTTTCAAAACTCTTTAATTCAAAGGGAATATTAGGAACTGGTCTATCTTTTCAGTTCGAGGGTCCGTGGCCCAGTATTCTTCGCATTGATTATGGTTGGGGGTTTTATGGCGGACAAAATAAAGGCAGAGCATTACATTTAGACATAGGACATAAAATATAATCATGAGAAAAGAAAATTTTAGAAATATTGCTATCATTGCGCATGTTGACCATGGGAAGACAACTCTGGTTAATGGCATGTTAAAGCAGAGCGGAGCCTTTAAGCAGCATCAAGAGGTTGAAGACAGAATTATGGATTCGATGGATCTTGAAAAGGAGCGCGGAATTACTATCACAGCCAAAAATACAGCTATTTTTTATAAGGATATTAAAATTAATATTCTTGATACTCCTGGTCATGCTGATTTTGGCGGTGAGGTTGAGAGAAGTTTAAATTTAGTTGATGGAGCTTTGCTGTTGGTGGATGCAAGCGAAGGACCTTTACCTCAAACCCGATTTGTTTTAAAGAAAGCTCTTGCGAAAAATCTACCTATTGTTGTGGTGATAAATAAAATTGACAGACCTGATGCTAGAATAGAGGAGGTGATAAATGAAGTCTATGACCTATTTATTGATTTAGATGCCTCAGATGAACAAATCGAATTTCCCATAATATATACAGATGCAAAATCCGGTATTGCCCGAAACGAAATTGCTGATAATTCAATTGATCTTCTTCCGCTATTCGAGTCCATTATTTTAAACATTAAAGGCCCTAAAGTTGAAAATAATAACACCGCCCAATTTTTAATTACGAGCCTTGATTATGATCCATATGTTGGACAAATAGCTGTTGGTCGTTTAAATAATGGAGTTTTATCTCTTAACACAAACTATGCTTTATGCATGAGAAGTGAAATTAGAACGAATCAAAAATTATCTGCACTATATACATTTAAAGGATTGAATAAGGTTTCCGTAGAAAAAGTAGAAGCTGGTGATATTATTGCCTTTTCAGGAATTGAAAATATTAGTATTGGAGATACGGTCTCTGATAATGATGACCCAAAACCATTACCTCGCATAGAAGTAGACAAACCAACTGTTTCAATGTTATTTTATGTAAATAACAGCCCTTTCGCTGGTCAAGATGGTGACTATCTTACTTCGAGGCACCTCTCTGAAAGGCTGAATAAAGAGGTCTTGGGAAATGTCTCATTGCAGGTTGTAGCAACTGATCGACCTGATATTTTTGAAGTTCGAGGAAGGGGAGAGTTACAAATGGCCGTCCTTATTGAAACAATGCGAAGAGAGGGTTACGAATTCATGGTATCAAAACCCAAAGTTATTACCCAAAAGGAAGGCGATAAGATTTTAGAGCCAATGGAAAAACTATTCCTAGATATTCCAGATGATAAAGTAGGTATTATAACTGAAAAATTATCTTTGCGTAAGGGAAGGATGACCAACATGCAAAACCTTGGTAGCGGTCGAGTTAACTTAGAGTTTCTAATCCCTTCGAGAGGTTTAATAGGGTTTAGATCGCAATTTTTAACAGATACACAAGGCGCTGGAATAATGAACACATTATTTGAAGGCTATCAGCCCTGGTTTGGATTAATCCCTCAAAGAATTTCAGGTGCATTAGTTGCTGACAGAAACGGTAAGGTCACAACATATGCATCGGTAGCGATGGCTGATCGGGGGGAGTTGTTTACACCGGTTGGCACGGAAGTCTATAACGGAATGATTATTGGCGAGAGGAACAGAGAGGGTGATCTAAACGTGAATATTTGCAAAGAGAAAAAATTAACGAATATGAGGGCTGCTGGTTCAGATAATACTGTAAATCTTCGTCCGCCTAAGCAATTGTCACTCGATCAGTTTGTTGAGTTTATTGCGGAGGATGAATTAGTGGAGGTTACACCAAAAAGTATACGATTAAGAAAAATGGAACTAGATCAAAATAAAAGAGTCTCTCTTAAGAGAAAAGAAAAATACGCAAGCGCCTAAAATTATCTGACATTATTGGTTTTTAAATTTATATTTTGACAGATTCATAGTAAAAAAATTATGAAATATATTAAATATTACTTATCGCCAATCACGATTGCTCTTGCAACGATTGGCATTACGCAAGGTACTCATGCGCCCACTCTTTTTTTTCTAGGCTTTTCTTTATTCATTATTTTAGGTGACTTCATATTAAAGAATGATATTGTAGAGCATAAATACAGCTATCCTTTTCTATTAAACCTTCCAATGTATCTTAATTTCCCTTTCTTATCTTTGTTTACCTCGACTTCAATTATGCTCCTAAGCAATGATCTATCTAGCTTTTTCTTCAATTTCATGAGCTCTTCAAATCAAATCTTCTTTTCAAATATTAGACAATCTTTAACTGTTATTGACAAAATTTCTTTAGTTCTGCTCTCCGGACTATATATTGGAATTATGGGAACTGTTACTGGCCATGAACTCGTTCATCGCACAAAAAATAAATTTGATATGTTTGTTGGTAATTGGCTGCTTGCTTTCTCATGGGATTGCACCTTTGCAGTTGAGCATGTTTATGGACATCATAAAAATGTAGCAACTCCAATCGATCCTGCCACAGGCAAAAGAGGGGAAAATATCTATAGATTTGTTTTGAGGGCAATTTTTAAAGAGCATCGAGATGCATGGAGAATTGAAAACAGCAGACTCAAGCTTTCAAAAAAAAATTTATTAAGCCCAAACAACAGAATGTTGGTTGGGTATGTGAGAAGCAGTGCGATCACTATAGTTGCTTATTTCATTGGAGGTTTTTCAGGCATGGGTCTGTTTCTTATAATGTCATTTGTTGCAAAGTGCTTTTTGGAGCTAATTAACTTTGCCGAGCACTATGGCTTAGTTCGTGAAATAGGTCAGCCAGTAGGCCCACGACATTCTTGGAATTCAAATGCAACTTTGAGCAGTCTCTATCTTTTTAACGTAACGCGACATTCCTCCCATCATGAAAAATCTCACTTAAAATATTGGGAGTTAAAATCTTATCCTGATTCTCCTTTTATGCCCTATGGATATCTAGCTATGCTGTATTTAGCTATAATTGCCCCACCCCTCTTTCATCGAATTATGGCTAAAAAATTAATAGATTGGGATACTAATTATGCTACAAATGAAGAAAAGGCCATAGCTAGTGAGCAAAATATAAAAAGCGGAATTACGCTTCTTGTGAAAAGTTCGCAATTACAGTATTAACTAAGTCTAGTACTTAAAGTGTTTAATTTTTTCCCCTTCGTCACCAATCCGAGTCATAGCTTCAATCCCCATTTTTAAGTGAAGATCAACATATTTTCGTGTAACCTCTGCATCTTTTTCTTTAGTTTTTACACCCTCTGGAGTCATCGGAGTATCACTCACTAGCAATAACGCGCCTCTATTAATTTCATTCGCAAATCCTGTAATAAAGACAGTAGCAGTTTCCATATCAATACCCATTGCTCTTACTTTTCGTAAGTACTTTTTAAATTCTTCATCATGTTCCCATACTCTTCTATTGGTAGAATAAACCACACCTGTACGGTATTCAATATCGCTATCAACTAAAATTCCTGAAACATATTTATGCAATTTAAATGAAGGCATGGCAGGTACCTCTTTTGGAAAATAATCATTGCTTGTACCTTCGCCACGAATTGCAGCAGTAGGGAGTATGAAATGCCCAATGTCAGTAGATTTTTTAAGCCCACCGCACTTGCCTAAAAAAAGAACTCCCTTAGGACTAATTGATGATAATAGATCCATAATTGTAGCGGCGTTTGCACTGCCGATACCAAAATTTATAATACTCAAACCTTCCTGGTTTATCGCAGATGTCATTGGACCACCAAGGCCATTTATTTCAACATCAAATTCTTCAGCAAACTTTTCAACATAATTCTGAAAATTTGTAAGAAGAATCCAATCTCCATATTTTTTTGGATCAGTGCCAGTATATCTTGCTAGCCAATCTAGAGTGATATCTTTTTTATTTTTCATTATTAATCCCTATTAAAAATCATTGCCTTCTTAAATTTATTTTCATTACCATTTCTTATTCGCTGGACATTGCTTCTGTGGGTGTAAATAATAAACCATGGAACCAATAAGCTAAAAATCATTATCGACAGAGGAGCAGGAGAAACGTTCATTAAAGGTGGAATGATAAGCAATAAGATTGGCAATGAGCATGATGCAATTATTGATGCTAGCGAAACATAACCTGTCATAACAATAGTCAAAGCTGCAATTGCTAAGCAAAAAGGAAAAACTGTTGGAAAAAGAGCAATCATCATTCCTCCTAAAGTTCCAACACCCTTGCCCCCTTTAAATCTCGCAAAAATTGTATATGTATGCCCAATAACTGCTGAAAAACCTGATAAAATTTGAAGTACGCCTAAATCTGAAACTATCTGAAGCTTAAAGAATTCAGGAGCTAAAATTGAGACTGGTATCCAACCTTTTAACATATCAACGACTATTACAAATAAACCAGGCTTCCAACCTAGCACCCTAAATACATTAGTTCCGCCTGCATTGCCGCTGCCATGTTCTCTAATATCGATTCCCCTAATTATTCTCCCAGCAATGATGCTTGTAGGTGTCGAACCAATAAGATAGCAAAAGAAAATAAAAACTACGAGAAAAAGGGAATCTGACATTACTTCGAAAGCTTATCTGCAATCGAAACATTGTCATCAATAATACCACCTGATACGATCATTCTCAGTCCTGCTTCAACAGAAATTTTGGGATCTGTTGCATCTTTTTTAGGAACAATAATAAACACTCCAGAAGTTGGGTTTGGAGTTGTGGGAACGAATAAATGATAAAAAATTTCATCGTTTTTATTTTTTGATTCATTGGTTACAAACGCCATTGTCCACAAACCTTTTCTTGGATATTGAATCAGTACTACTTTTTGAAAAGATTTTGCAGTTGAACCAGAAAAAGCACCAGTAATTTGTTTGATTGAATTATAAATGGTGCTTACAATGGGAACTCTAGCTACCAAGAGCTCACTCCACCTAAGAATAGTCGTTCCAAGAACGTTAGTAACCAATAATCCTATGATAAAAATGAATGAAAAGGTTAGAATAATTCCCAGTCCGGGTATTTGAATACCTAACAATTTTAAAATTGGATCAGCTAGATTATCCAGGAAATCAAAAAGAATTCTTACGATCCAATATGTTGCCATAATTGGCATAAGAGCTATAAGACCAGCTAAAATACGTCTTTTAATCATTTGCCACATAATACGAAGTTAAATGACACCTTCCATCTTCAGAAGAAATTTTTTTATCTTTAAACCCCCTCCGTAGCCACCGAGTGTTCCATTATTTGCAATAACTCTATGGCACGGAATGATGATTGGAATTGTGTTTTTAGCATTTGCAGTGCCAACAGCTCTATATGCTTGAGGATTATTTATTTTAGCAGCTATTTGTTTATAACTCATAACATTTCCAAAAGGAATTTTCATCACTTCTATAAGCACTTTTTTGTAAAAATTTGATATTGAAATATCAAGTTGAATATTAAAGTTAATTCTTTTGCCATTGAAATATTCTTCAAGTTGTTTTTTTGTAGCAGAAAGAGCTGCGTTATCCTTTATCAGTTCAAAACAATTACCTTCAGAATTTGTTTCAGAAAAATTTGAAATATCTTTCTCAAAGATTAGCTTTCTCAAGCCTTTATTAGACTGAACAAGCATTAGCTTTCCTACTGGAGAGCTGTAATTTGAATATTTTAAATATTTTAAAATGATAATTCTAAGATTTTGAGGGTGAGCTAACTAAATACCCACCAAATATAATGAGTATTGATCCAAAAATAGCCACTAAGGGTAAGCTTTCATTTAGAAAAAGCCAACCGACAAAAGTTGCTATGATAGGTGGATAAAATGCCGTGTAGCTAATTTGTGTTACTGGTATATGATTAAAAAGCCAGATATAAATACCCCAAGTTATTACTGTGCCTGGGATTGTAAGAAAAAATATTGCAAACATGTTTGTTTTGTCTATTGGGATAGAATGCGAGTTTTCAAGAATTAAGGCAAATAAAAAAAATAACAATCCAGATATTGTCATCCCAAAGGCATTTAGGTGATATGAATTGATTGTGGTTTTTTGCATTTTCAAGTAGACATTTGGCCAAGCCGCCAGAACAACTGATGCTAAAATAGCAATTATTCCAAAAGTTGTTTGCCCTTCCCCTAATAATTCTCCTTTTGAAAACAATAATATTGTTCCAATCAAACCAATCAACATGCCAACAAATTTTCTAATATTCAATCGATCATCAGGAATAAAAAAGTGAGCCATAAGCGCAACACATATAGGGAGCAAGCTCCAAATGATCGCACCAAGATTTGAGAAAACAAATTTTGCGCCCCAATAGGTTAAATAGTAGCATAGTGAAAAATTGAACAAAGTAAAAAGTATGTACACGTTTTTCATTTTAGAAGTCAAGTGAACCTTTTCACCTTTTAGAAAAAATAGAATCCAAAAAACCAGCCCCGCT
>CEPT01155824.1_pt1 | contig 11272 bp, 3 predicted proteins | sample 356221 | NCBI WGS metagenome assembly CEPT01 (sample SAMEA2620081, study PRJEB7988) | marine metagenome | isolation source: saline water (ENVO:00002010), including | reverse complement strand
GGCGTATCGGCAAAAAGCGCGCGAACACCACCCAGATAAAGGCGGTTACAGCGAAATGTTCGATAAAGTACAAAAAGCGTTCGAGACGTTGTCCTGTCCCAAGAAACGAGAACAGTACGACAATTTACAACATGTGACGCAATATCGGTACATACCAGGCGTGACGCAAAGAGCAGTCGGGGGCGAGGATTTGCTGTTGGACGATATTGCTCGGTTAGGTTTGGAAACAGATGCGAGCACGCAATTGGTAGTTCTGTGTGAGGTATGTGGGAGGCCATCGACGAGAGTGTGTATGTGCTCGCTGTATTATTGCGATTTTTGCGAACGGAAGCAACACTGGAAAGGCGAGTTTGGTTTGCACTGGCCGTGTACGCAGAGCGATCGTTTGAAGGTGGATTTGGCAAAGAAAGAGTTGGAGGAGAAGAAGAAAGAGGATGCAAAGAGGTACGAGTTAGAAGATCCGAACTTTAGAGATTCGGCATCTTTGAGAGAGATTCGTGAGTTCAAAGAACACGCGGCGGAGATTTACAGCATAAGGAAACAAGATCACACGAGAGTGTTCGATATGCGTTTGGCGAGGTATTACATGTGGGCACAAACGACCCGACACGTCTACATCGCGATCATGTTACCTACTGGTTACAAAGATAAAGAGCTGCACATGGACTTCAGAGGTCAAGTGTTAGTAGTTCAAAGCGAAGACTCGCCTCCAGTGGTGGAAAGACACCTCGCGTTTCAACCATCACGTGAGTTTCCAGTGCAAACCATGCAAACGGACGATAAAAGAATTTTAGTGCTATCAATTCCGAAAAGCAACATGGGCGAAGATGTTAAGAAGTGCTTTGAAGGTGATCCGGACTATGTGCGATGCATGCAACCACCGTATACTTTATACGAATCAAATACTGAAGTCATCATGGAAATTGAACTGCCGTTTTGGATCGACGAGGAAGATGTTCGCGTGGATATTACGAAACGTACCGTTCGCGTTCGAGTGACGAACGAAATTGATACAATTCGTCATTTCTGGTGGAAAACGGACGGACACGAAGAGTTGCGCGCGAACTGGGAGGCCATCGTTCCCGAAGAGTGCGCATGGTCTTTAGATGACGAAAGCGTAAATTCGAAAGGCGAAAAATGTCGCATATTGATGATTTGCTTCGCAAAACCTTCGCCGGATAAAGAAGAAAGAGAATACAAGAAGAACATGCGCCAAGATAACAGATTTGCAGCGGCAAAATGGTGCGAGAGTTCGAAAGCCCATGAGTCTGGTGTTCGGTTCTTCATCGAGGACGAAGATGACTTTGATCTCGAGTCGTTGCTCATATCGATGGTGTTTATGGAAACCGGATCGAGTTTTGTACCCGCGAAACCCGAATACGCCTATCACGCACCATTCGATACCTCGAAAACAATAAACGACGTAAATCTACTCCCGACAAGAGTAAAAACTTTACTCGATAAAATGTTGGACGGAGCTGAAGCGTTCGAGAAGAACGAGGAAGAAGAAGTTTATCTCAATGAGTAGAAAAATTGGGACATACCAACATTGAATGTAATTCAACACGCTAATAATGCATACTACTGTGCTACATGTAACTAAAACACTAACAATTGCCTACTAAAACTCTGGAATGTCCCTATCTGAAAGCTCGTCTTCGTCCTGCCAAAAGTTTCCTTCTGCTTCAGAGTCGGATTCCCGCTCTTCGAAAAATCTGTGTCGATCGGCCATCGTGGTGGACGATAAAAATCGTTTATCGTTAGTGTTGCCTACCGATGCTTCTTGATCTAATCCAATATACGTATCTGAGATAACAAACATTGTGAGGTCCGCAACATTCATGCTTCGTGGAAAATTATCAATCTGTAAAACTACTTCAAAGGTATCTGCAAACTGAGCACGGCGCATTGCCACGAGCTCCCCAGCGTTTCTCTTTTCCCCTAATATGATCCACCAACCTTCGTCTTTCTGTTTTGGGAATCTCGGCGCGTACGCCCTCGGCGCTGTTTTACGACCTGTTTTCTTCCCAGAACGTTTCAACGATACTTTCACGGAAACGTTACGTCGACCGTTGGAACTGTTGACTTTATCTTCCACTAAAAGGGCTTTCACGTCCAACAGCGGAAGATTCGCACAGACGTTGAAAATCGCCTCACTTTTAGATTTTGAGAGACCTGACTTTGACATTGCCTCGAAAAACGCACTTTTGCGGTAAATAGCCAGAAATACAAGCTGTGGGAGACATGTTATTTTTGAAAAGCGTTCTAATTTGGAAACCTCCTCGTCTCCAATTTTCGGTAAAAGAAGCAAAGAGTTGTCGTTTATGGAGAGTCCTTGAATAATCATTTGTATCAGGTTCATAATCGATATCGCCGTCGACAGCCATCCAGCTTCGCTAACTATTTCCGTCATCGCTTGCAGAATTCTTTGCGATTGGTCAAGAACAGATTTTGTATCCGTGTGGTAATCCGACATCGGCAAAGGAAGCCGTAAAAAGTGCGCCTGAAAGAGTAAAGAAGCCTTGACGTGCGGATCATCGTATGCTCGTCGATCGACTCGATATCCTCCAGCTTTGAGAACATTTATCGCTAAATCCGCGTTTAACTTATCTTCGTTATGACGTACCGGTATTTCATCGTATTCTGCAACGTCACATAAGGTTGTTAAAACATCCTCTAAGGTGTTCGATTTCTTCAAACGTTTGGAGAAAACAGCCATAGTTTTGAAATTTAGGTAATAGAAACTCGCAATTCTGCCGAGCATTAAAGGCTTAATGGAATCGTCCTCGTTGTTAATAGCGAGACATTTTGCACTCTCGAGGGTTTCCATGGTGCTCTCAACCATTTCCGATAAGTATGAGTTCACGGTTTCGTGATTCGTATCCTCGAGGTTATAATAGGTTGGATTTTTCATGGCACGGCGAAAGAAATATGTCCACGTGAGGTAATCCACGGCGTCTTGCTTCGATTTTATAGCTCCACCTACGACTTCAGCGTTGAAATGGTCCTCCAAACACTCGCTAAAGCGCGATTCCACTGGAAAAGGTTCGTACAAGAACTTTTTGTAAAAGTTCTTCTTTGGTTCGTGCACGAGAACGACGCAGCAGCCGCTTTTGTCGAATTGCGGACGCCCAGCTCTCCCCATCATCTGCAACACATCAGTGATTGGAAAGTCTTGGTAACGTTTTGTTTTCCCATCGAAAAATTCAGTTCCTTTTATGACAACTAAATGCGCTGGTAAATTTACACCCCATGCTAGAGTGGACGTCGACACTAGCACCTGAATTTTACACTCTGCAAACAACTGCTCTGCGACGCCTCGATCTTCTGGTGAGAGACCCGCATGGTGCAAACCTATACCGAATTGCAAAGTATGCTTCAAAGCTGGATCTTGAATATTCAAGATTCTTTGCTCCAATTCTCCACTGTCGCAGTGCACAAAAGCGTTTGGATTCTCGTCCGCAGCTGCATATGCAATCAAATCGAGTGCCGTCAATCTCGTTTGTCTCCTAGAAGAAACAAACACCAAGGCCGGTTTCATAGGTGAGTGTGTTCGAATCGCCGCGTAGGTAGGTTTATTCATCGAAAGCATCCGCGGACAATAGAACTTCCCCGGAAAACCTTGTATATGACATTCTAGCGGTACTGGACGAACAGAAGGACGGAAGTTGAACAGTCCTTTATCGTTTTCGATGCCAAGCCAATCCCCTAAATCTCTTGCGTTTGCCAAAGCAGTCGATAATCCAACGATCCGAATTTTCGATTTCGTTCGCGCGGAAATATAATTCATTCTGGAAACAATAGCTTCCAAAATTGGTCCCCGGTCGGCACCTAAAAGATGGATCTCGTCAATAACGACGAGTTTGACTTTGCTGACATAAGAGCGGGACTGCCAATTCCGGGAAATACCATCCCATTTTTCTGGAGTCGTGACGATGATATCCGCACGTAGTAACGCGCGTAAATCTGGTGTATAATCTCCGGTGAGTTCCACCATCTTCTTATTCACGGTTGGACAAAAGTGTTTCTTCCAATCGTCCACACGTTCGCGAACGAGTGCTTTTAAAGGAGCTATGTAGACAACCTTACTCCCTGGCAGTTCATCTCGAAACATTTTAAGAATCGTAAGTTCTGACGATATCGTCTTCCCCGAACCCGTAGGTGCTCCTAATAGAACGTTGTGGTTCGTATAGTACAACGTATGAAAGGCTTGCGTTTGTATTGCGTTGAAATGCGTAAATTTCTTTTCATAGAGCGACTCGTAAGTCGGATTATTGAGCGCGGATCTCGGAAGTGGGTCCAAGTCAAGTAGTTCTGTATTCGGCGGCGGTTCTGTCGGCAACACAATGTCCTCTAAATCGAGTTCTAAAAACGATTCGCATCCTAACCAGTATAAATGCGTCGCCCTTAGAAAGTACTGGGGCGGTCGTGGATCGAAAATTGGAATGGTAAACGCCAACGTCTGTCTACCTTCTTTGTATTGCTTTTTGCTCAACGTGAAAGTTTCCGTGTGATAAATGTGCTCATTCACGGGATCCTCCACCCAAATCAACCACTGTTGCGTTTGCCCATGAACTTCATCCCTCCATGTAAATTCGGGCAATACAGTCGCAGAAACTCGCAGCACAGAGCGCGTGATTGGCTGAACTACAGCTTCAAGGTTGACATGAGGGAGTTGTTCGACGCAGCGTTTCACTTGTGCTCCGACAACGGCGTTGAGTCGCAACAAATCACCAACTTCCTTTGCACTCATATCAATCAAGTGATCGACAGTAGCATCCCGTTCTTCGAGTTTATAGATTGTCTCTGGTTTCAGAGTATTTTCAAACTGACGAAGCGGCGAGTGGTGTGGCCATATTCTCCGATCTACCGCTTTTGAAAGCGTTAACAGAGTTTCCGCCAGCGACGGCCATCCACGCTTAAGCATGAGCTCAAACAAAGCTCGACATATTCTGCTCGCATTTTGAGAAATGTAACTCGAATCTGCAACCAGTGAAAACGATTCCAATCGCTTCCGAGAAACGTATACTTGCAAAAGCAAATTGACCTTGGCGACTTTATCGCTCATGTCCCCTTTAATCTCAATCGGACAGGCGGAGCGACGGTTTCTTCGAAGTGCCTCGAGCTCTGGCATTTCATCTTCTCTCGGTGTGATATTTTCAAACTCGGAGGAGTGCGAGATCACGTGCAAGACCTCTGGCAAGGACATGTGTCGATTCATCATCTCTTCAAACAACTCCATAGAAGCAACTTTGATATAAAAGTGTGAAGCAATGCGCCCAGCTTCGGTCTGATAGAGTTGGCCCGATTGTTCGTCGAAGCGAATCATCTTAGCCTTGTGTAATTTTCGCGCTGCTGTTTTAATCAAGTTTCTCCGATGCTCGATGAGCCCGGGGTCCATACGAACTTCATCCCAAGTCAAGCCATATCCGAGTGGATTTTGCTCCATTCGCGTGTGTAAATACGAATAACTCAACCACTGTGCGCCTTCTCGGATATTCGTCACGGTACCTAAAACAATTTCTGCGTTCAAATTGTCTGCCAAACAGTCGATGAATTGCGACTCAATCGGCGTCGAATGCGTCAACATTGCGACATATTTCGTGAGCTTTTTGTGTTCGGTAATAATGACACCTTCGCCACTGGTATCGAAACCGGGTCGACCTGCTCTGCCAAAAATTTGCTGAACATCTAGAACTCCAAGATCCTTAAATCCTCCCGCACTCGCGTCGTAGAGCTGGGTTCCTTTGATGATTACCTGATGGGCGGGTAAGTTGACACCCCACGCTAAGGTTGCTGTACATACTAATACCTTAATCACACCGGCGGCAAACATTTGCTCTACTAACGTCCGATCTTTTCGCAGCATCCCAGCGTTGTGACAGCCAAAACCTTTAAAGAATAAGTCTTTCATCTCTTGGTTTCTCGATCTCGACACTTCTCTGGCAAATATCGATTTCTCCTCGTGCATGTCGTTCTCAAACAACTCAAGTTCGCCTTCTTCTCCCGCTATTTCGGCCAACTGCCGCGCCGTTTTTACCGTGTCCTTTCTTGAATGCACGAACACCATCGCCTGCTTACCCTTCTGAAGCGCGGCACACGCTTTCTTAAAAGCGATTCGAATAGTTATGTTCTGACGCTTCATTGCGTTTGTCTCCGAAACGCCGATAAAAACTTGCGTGAGTGGAATTGGTCTGTACGATTGGTCAAATACGAACAAACCTTTACCTTCGGTGACGCCTAAAAACTGTGCAACATCTCTTGGATTGGGTAAAGTTGCTGACAAACCAACAATTCGAATCATCGATTGCGTTTGCTCGACTTGACGACGCGTTCGCGCGACTAACGTTTCAATTACTGGTCCTCTCTCATCGTTCAATAAGTGTACTTCATCGATAATAAGAAGCTTAAGAGTGGATGCCACAGAAACTTCGCCACCTTTTCGCGTGATGACGTCCCATTTCTCTGGTGTTGTAACGATAACGTGAGTTTCTTCTAATTCTCTCTTGGAGAGTTGCATATCACCAGTAAGTTCTCGACATACCATACCCAAGTCATTGAGTCGGTTCTGAAATGTCCGCGTGACTTCAGCGGCCAACGCCTTCATCGGAGCGACATAAACAATCTTAAAGATGTCGTGTTCGAGCAAGCAGTTATTCTCTTCGTCAAAGTGTTTAGCGATTTCTTGCATCGCACAAAGCATGGCGATGTTTGTCTTCCCCGCGCCAGTAGGTGCGCACACAAGAACATTCTCGTTCGATGTATACGCACACTCAAAAATTTTGGACTGAATGCGATTGAACGTCTGGATACCTTTGAAAGCAGTTTGAGCCCAACCTGGGAGATATGACACAGATACCTGCAATTCACCGTCTGCTATTCCCTCGTGAATACGCGCAGGTACGTAAATTTCTTCGTACCCTTCCAAGACTTTACGGGTCGTTCCTGGCGGCAGAGCTTTTTTGCCGCGGTCAGTTCCGAGACCTAGTCCGCGCAAACTGTTCAAAATATCATCCACACTTCCTTTTTCGGCTTCGTTCTTGTTCGGCAATGGTAATGAATCGTCGCAAAAAGCGCCAAAACCAAGTCCAGAATCATTTGTGAACCATTCTAATAAATGCTCTCCGTGACCACCAGCCACACGTCGCCTATTCCTCCGTTCTTCTTTCTTTCGGATTTTCTCCATCGCCACGTCCGTCGTCGATCGAACGGAAACAGCGGATTTGCTTTTCGTATAATCGTTCTGGGCGGATTCTTCTGGATCGAACGCTTCTTTCAAAGCTTGCAAACGTCGTCTGATAGCATCCGCGAGTTGACCTCGTCTTTCACAAACGTTTGCGACAAGATCAAACCCACCATCACCGAGTAAATCGAACAACTCGGACGCTACTTGGTCGTCACTGTTCGAGCTATTCAAGCATAATCGACAGATGTTTCCGCAAATATCTGTCCAACCCGCGAATGCATCCGAATTTTGATTGTTTTCTCGGAATATTTCGCATTGTTGGCGAAGCCAAGCGAGAATTGATACGCCTTGAAGGGAAGTTGATGCCTCGCTCTCATTACCTAATGCATCCAACTCGTGGAATGAAGGGGTTCTCGCTCTTTCGAGCTCTACAGACGCAAACGCATTTGCGCTGTCTAAACCACGCGTCATACTCGATAAAATCGTAGACTCTAACCCACTGGAGCTTTGTTCGTGGTGTTGTATACTGCTCTCAAATTCATTCGCTCCGAAAAATCTCGGCGGTACGAAATACATATCTTCACCATAATAAAACTCTTTTTTTCTTCCTGCTTCCACCATCGTGCCGTTCGAATCGCCACCAGTACTACTCAAATTCATACCACCTCGTCTTTTCAGCGCATTTGCACTTTTCCAAAAATATTTCCATCTCTGCACGGCTTCACTGCTGCTCAACGCACTGCCCAATTGGGCTTTTACAATCGCGACAGCTTCTCTTTCGTTTTCCCTCATTTTCGCTTGCACTTTCTTCCTCTCCAATTCCGGTGCGTTTGAATATTCTATGGCGTCTTCTAAATCTGTCTCTAATTTCCAATCTATATCACAATATGTTGCTATAGCCGCATACAAATCACCCGGTGCTTCAAAAAGTTCCTCCGGCGAAATCAAGTCGTTCTCCAAACGCAACAACTGCATTGAAGCATCGGCAACTGACTCGAGCGCGAGCCTCGTCTCCTCGTCCACATCGTCCAACGACGACGACATCGACGTTTTCAAAGCTAAATTGGATAACCTCAAAAGTGCCATATCTCTGTTCTTCCTCGCTTTAATCGCGGTTTGCCGAAACGATGATGTCGTTGTAGCTTTTGTTGTCTCGCTTCGGTTACCCTCTTCTTCTTCTGCCATTTGCTTTGCACGAGCCACGTAAGCTTCATCTATATCACTCGCGTACCAACACTCGGTATCATCGCTATTATCACCACTTTTGCCGCGATAGTGCGCACGTAAAAATGTGGTCAGTCGCGGTGGTGGACCTCGAGAAGAAGAGTGCGATGTCGATGCCATAGCAGGGGGCTTCTCTCGTCCGCTGAAATCCTAATCTAACAAACACAATCACCTAGTAAAAGCGAAAATGCACGGAACGAAGAAGAGACTTTCATCGTCATCATCATCACCAGCGCTTCGTTTCTTTCAAATTATATCGTTGAAAGAGAGAGAGAGAGAGAGAAAAGAGCGGAGCCCGTCGTGTGCTTCTTCTTCGCTTCTCTCTCGTCGACTCGTGCGAAGGTGACTTGATGTTTTTGCACTCTTTTTTTGAGGAGGAGAAGGATGGACTCTCTTTTTTTGGCGCACAGAGCTTTACATTTTTCCTCTCGAAACGCTCTGATAACGACAGACATGTCTCGAAGGCACTCCAACGGCGACGAGAGTACGAGGGAGGAGGAAGAGGAGGAGAAACCGAGCGCTTCTTCTTCTTCTTCTTCTTCTTCTTCTTCTTCTTCTTCTTCTGCTCTAGATGGTATGGCGGAAGCCATTCAAAAGGGAGCCCATCTCCCATCTTTAGACGATAGAATAAAGGTCGCTTTAGAGTGTCCGTGCGTGAAACCGTTGCGAGATACGTCGTGCAGAGACGAATTCGATGCGGCGTTGACATGTTTTATGAAAGCGGACGAAGAGACGAGAGCGAGCGATTGCGCGGATAAGTTCGTGGAGTTGCATCAATGCATGGTGAAACACAGCGAGGAGTTTCAAGAGTTTGCCGAGGAATTGGTGAAACACAGAAACGTAGAGGGACCGGCGCAGGTATAAGGAACAAGAGTGGGTTTTAGAAAAAAGGAGAGAGAGAGGAATAGATAGATATAGAATGTGGGGTTGTAGTATAGAAACGTCATTTACAATGAAAGCGTCATCCATTGCGCTGCTTTAGCCGAAACCGTTGCTTTGGCTATTTTCAATTTAGCTGCTAAAAGCGCGTCAGCAATCGTAAACGTACTTCCGCAGACGTAATCGTTCGCACCTTCCAACGCCTTTTCGACTATCGCCACGACCGCGTCAACGTTGGCGTGATGGAACAATTCAATGAGAGCTTCGCACTTGGCATTGTCCTTTGAGGCAGTTGGCAACAATGCGAGACTGGACGCTTGTGTCGTCTTTGCGAGGTATCTCGCGATGGCTGTAGCCGACGTCAACAAGAAATCACCGTCTTCAACCAAAGCCGGACCAACAATGTTTTCTGGGTCCGGAAACAATCCTTTCTCTTCTTCCGTAATGTCCACAGCAATGGATTTTTTCGTCGCCGCAGTTTCTGGAAGCTTTGATAAAATCGATTCCAAAGCCATGGACCCAGCGCAATCACCAGCATTAACGAAAATGCTCAAAGCGTTCGCGGAATCTGCACCTCTCACTCCACCAAACAATGGAGCCGGCGCTGGTGAAATAGCTACCAAGCGCTTCTTCTTGTCTAACTTGCTCACGAACGGAATAAACTCAATGCCGCACATCCATGGGCGCAGTGCAGGAGGCACCACCAACCCGTCTGGCGTTTGCCAGTTCTCCAACAAGCAGCATAATGACCTCTCCGTCGCGGTTAACGTCGAATTCAACAGGTGCACGTACGACTTGGTCTTTTCTGGGCCTTTCTGCGGCGCGCCATAACGGATTTCCAATCGTCTCGATTGGTAATCCGTGCAGTTTGAGCAAGATACCAATTCTCGATGAGTTCTAGACGACGGAAACCACGCTTCTAAATCGTACTTTTTCGCTGCAGCGTCGTTCAATTCCCCAGAAACTATGTTCACGACGTTATATGGAATGTTTAAAGATTGGTAAAACGCCTCTGCGTTCCCAATCAATCTGTCCATTTCATCCCAAGAAGCGTTGCCTTCCGGCGTTACGGCTACAAATTGTTCAACCTTTTCGAATTGATGCACGCGAAAGATACCGAGAGTATCTCTCCCATGACTCCCAACTTCTTTTCTGAAACAGGTGGAATACCCAGACAAACGAATAGGCAAATCCTTCTCGTTCAACCATGACTTTCTTAAATACGAGCAACACGTTTGTTCGCTTGTCGCAATTAAATACTTATCGTCGCCTTCCCCGGTCACTTTGTACAACTGCTCGTCGAAATCTGCTAACTGCGCGCACTCTGCCATTCTGTCTTTTCTCATAAAGAACGGCGTCGCTAACGGAGAATGTCCTCTCGCCGCCAAAAAAGACAACGCGTAGTTAATCATCGCTTGATTCAACAATACCCCGGCGCCTTTCAAATAATACCCTCTCCCTCCAGCCACATCCGCGCCCTTGTCCAAATCTGCAATATCCAACATTCCCACTAAATCCACGTGATTCGGTAAATTCTCTTCCATCCTTCTTTCCCCCCACGTTGCGTGTACCGTATTAAACTCCTCGTCGTCGTTCACCGGCACCGAATCATGGACGATATTCCCAATCTTCAACAACAACTCGTTCGTTTCCTGCTCCAACTTCTTCTCCAACTCCACGGTATCTTTCCTCAACTGGTCCACTCGTTTGACTTCTGGCATCAATTTTTCTGCCTCTTCCTTCTCCCCTGATTTCATCTTCAAAGCCACCGCTTTGTTCGCTTTGTTAAAATCGGCATTCAACTTATCGAGATCGAATCGTACCGAGCGCCACTGCGCGTCTTTTTCAATGCATTGGTCGACAATCTCCACGGATTTATACCGGCGTTTTTGCGACTCTTTCACGATATCCTGCGTGTATGTTACCGAGAGAAAGAAAGAGCGTGTGTGTATGTGTGTGCGTAAGAGAAAGAGAATAGATTAA
>CEPT01022437.1_pt1 | contig 11306 bp, 24 predicted proteins | sample 356221 | NCBI WGS metagenome assembly CEPT01 (sample SAMEA2620081, study PRJEB7988) | marine metagenome | isolation source: saline water (ENVO:00002010), including | reverse complement strand
TCCACCGATCTGGCGATCCACCAATCCGATCCACCGATCTGACGATCCACCGATCCGATCCACCGATCCGATCCACCGATCTGACGATCCACCGATCCACCGATCCGCCTTGCTTGTTTCTCTTTTCTCTTTAGGTTTGTTCTTTCTTTCTTTCCCTTTGTTATTTAAGCCTATTTGATTTGTTTCCTATTTAGTTCCTATTTAGTTTGTTTCCTGTTCATATTTAGCCCAAAAAAAAGCCCCCTTTCGGGGGCTTAAGGTTAGGGCATTTGTAACGTTGCCAAACCTATTAGGACGATTAAGGCGATTAGCATCATATCGCAAGAACCTCACTGATAGCATTGCGAACCTTGACAGGGAAAGCGCTATCGGATTGAGCGCGAAAGCGGTTTTCTTCCCTTGTGGTTTGCTTGGTTTCCCTTGTCACTCTGTCATGAGTTTGATAAGCGGTGAACGCGTTGAAGACGTCCCAAGCGGTTTCCCCGAAAGCCCCAAGACGTTCGTTTGAGAATTGAGCCTTGACGGCGTCCCTTGCGGTTTCCGCTTGCTTGCTTTCGCCCTTGAAAACAATTTCATTAATGCGCTCAAACTCAACAGGGGTGACTTCCCTATCGGAAAGGGTGACAATATCACTCTCAAGGGTTTGAATCACTTGGCGCATGCCTGTTGCTTGCTCAAGGGCGGTTGCCATGATAGCCCTTTGGTTGCGAGTATGCTTCACCTTGGCAATGCGGTTGCTTTTGTCCCAAGATGCGCAACCGTTATCGCACCAAACTCTCAAGATTTCAATTTGAATCACCGTAGCGAGCGAACCGTCAAACGAAGTGCGAGCAACTATCCTTTTGTTTAGAATATCGCCCTTTTTCCTATCGTTTGAGGTAGGCACTTCAAAGTCACCAAGTGAGCCTTGAATGAAAAGCTGACGCCCTTGGTGAGTGAATCCCGCACTTTCATAGTCGAACCCTACTTCGTCCTTGAGTGCATCAAGGAAAGCGAAAGCCTCAACAGGTTGAAGCAAATCGTAAGTTGAGGAAACGATTGTCAAAGGTTCGTTTCTGTCATCTTTTATGAGTTTGAACCCTTGGCAAATATGGTTCAGCGATTCAGTTGAGTAGTCGCCAACCTCAAGGGTAGTCAGTACGTCGTTAACGTTCTCGCAATCCGAAACGTCTTGAATCTCGAAAGCCCTTGGGGCGATTGCGGTTGGAAGTGAGTTAGGTATCATTATCATCTTTTATCCTTGTGTTTAGGTTAGAATTTAACTGTGAAGCCCTACTATAACCACAAAAGCCAAACCCTGTCAAATTTTTTTTTGTTTAGTTTGAATTAATATAAATAAAACGTTTTGAATTGATAAAATAAAAACCCTTGAATTGATAAAATAAAACAAGGAAAACGGTCTAAATAAAAAAGGGCTTAGAAAGGGCTTGCTTTGTCGATATGATACAAGGCTCACGTCTTACCCTGAAAAGCAATTCAGTTGCCCCAAGCAAAGCGGTTTGATAATGTTCTAAATAGTTTGTTTTAATTGTTTTCTTTGTTTCCTCTTCTCTCTTCTATTTATTTATTTATTATTTATTTCTATTTATTTTATTTCTTATTTAATTATTTTGTTTTTGCTATTTGAACACAAAAAAAACCCTCTATTACTAGAGGGAAAGAATCTTGTTTCTTTTTTTTGTTTAATCTAATCTACTATAACGTTTTCCCCGTTCAACCTCATTGAAAGTATGTTTTCAAGTTTAACGTCTCTCAAGATTACTTTTTTGTCTAATTCATCTTGAGTTGAGCTTTCCCTTTTCTTTGGCAAGAATGCTTCGATTGCGCTTTTTTCAATTGGCGCGCCATTCTCAAGGAAATAGTTTACCTCGAAAGTTTTTTCAACTTTGCATTCAAGGTAATGATTTCCCTTGTGTTCGACAAGCGCGCAGTTTGGCAAGCGAATTCCCCAACGTCTAGGTTGAATGTCAAACTCGATTTCCTTTCCCTCACGTTTTGCTTGTGAGTTTAAAGAATTAGAGTAATGAAAACCAATGTTTGCAAGCAAACGCGTTTTCTTTAGAACCTTTCCGTATGGATTTCCCGTTTTCTTTAGCCGCGCATCTGTTAGGATAGTCAAGCCAATGAGGGAATGCCCCACATAGTTGAGAAAGAACGTTAGTAATTTAGATTTAGTATATGTAGATGTAATCATGCCCATACTATCCCATATAAAATTGGTTGCGTCAAATAAAAAAAAACTTTTTTTTCAAATTAGATTTTTACCTGAGTTGAGAGAAAACAAATTAGAGAAAATAAAAGTAATAATTCCATTTGTTTTAATTATATCGTTTTGTTCTTCCATGCAAGATAAATCATTCTTTCTTGCCAATGTTTAAAATAGAGCGTTTCGACTACTTTCCCATTTTCTGTAATCTCTAATATATATCTTTCTTCCTTGTTGTTCATTTTTTCCTTTCGCTTATTTGTATTTGATTAATTTATTTTTCGCTTGTTATTTGATCCTTTTAAGAAAATTTCCTCTTTTATTTATTTAACGGAAAAGAGGGAAAAACGTTTTGTTTAATTAAATTATGCAATCTAATTGCCAATGTGGCTTGAAATCTTTTTTTCTTTCGATTGCGTTTAATACTTCCTTTGTTAGCCAAGCGAATTTTCCATCCTTTAAACGGACTTGGAAATATCCATTGCGCGAGGGAACTTTGCTTAACTTTACTGCGATTGATTTCTTTTTTATATCCATGACGTCAATTTCTCACGTTTTTTATTCTTTGTCAAATTAAAATTTCATTTAATTTTGCACAACGTGCCAATCGTATAAATCAATTACTTTTGAGCCGTTGTAATACTGCTCATGATCTTTTTGATAGACATCGACGTTTAAGATCCCTTTTAAACGTTCTCTTGTTACGGCAGATCCCCAGCCCGCAAACGTGAAAAGAATTACGCCGCTTGGATCTCTTTTGATTATCTCGTTGCCATGCAACCAAACGCTTGTTCCGTCTGTAAACGTTGCATTTACTTTCTTTGTTTGCCGTGCAAAGAATGCTTGTTTAATTTGTTCTGTTACTTTTCGCATATTATTTTTCCTCCTATTTTAACTAATTGAATTTAATCTACTATTGCGCGCTTGCAATCTGTTGTCAAATTCTTTTTCTGAAATAAATAAATCTTCATTAAAAGAATAATAACAATGAGATCTTTCGATTACGTTGTAAACGTAAATGTACCACCGCCCGCTAATTTCAGACGGGATCTCATTCCCACCGCACGCTATTCTGTAAGGATGTTGCCATCCGTTTTTCCAATCGTAAGGACATTGTATTGAATTATTCATGCAAACAAATTGCCACGTTTAAATCATTACGTCAAATCTTTTTTTAAGTTTTTTTTCATCCTGGATCTTTACCAGGTAAAAAGTTTAAAGATCCCACTCGCCCGCTTTTACGTTGTCGATGTCTTGCATAGCTTTATCGTAGGCGGTCGATTCGCTCGTGTCGTTTATCTCGTCATCGTATAATTCTAATATGTCATTTGCATACTGAACATTAAATGATTCCTCTTTAACTAATCTATTTAATTCCTTTTTTAATTGTTCTCTCATTTATTTTATTTAGATTATTTTTCGTTTTATTTTATTTATTTAAAAAAATTTGGCTTTTATTTAGGGAAAAGCCTAAAACCTTTTATTTAATTTAAATGATCTTTCCGCCCAATTTGTAAAATTTCATTTCAAATTGATCAAGAACCTTTTGCTTAGAGCCTTTTAGTCCAAACTCTTTTTTAATTTGTGCATAACAAGTTGGTCCTTTGCTTGTTAGTCTCATGCCTTTTACTTCGGCACGTAAACCAATCAATAAGGTTTTCATTCTGTATGCGTGGATTTGTTCGGGTGTGTCTAATATAATCATAAGTAGAAAGTAATCTATATAATCTTAAATGTCAAACTTTTTTTTCAATCAAATTGAAATTGTCAAAAGCAAATCTTAAAGTCTCTAATTCCTTTTGATCAATTAGTTTTCTTTTCTCCGCTTCATTTAATGCTTGTTCGGCAGTATAATTAAAACGTTTAACTAAATATAAAACCAATTCTTGTCCTTCTAGTAATTTATTTCTTTCTCTCATATTATTTAATCAATTAAAAATTCTTTCTTGTATTTCTTTCTATCGTATTTCTTTTTGTTTTTGTGTGGGCGGGATTTAGTGAACAAGACCTTCAATCTGATCTTGATCACTTTCCCTTTTTTCTTTTTCTTGCCCATTAGAATTTGACTTCAATGCCAAGATTCCTTTTTGCCCAACGGCGTACTTCGTGGATTGCGCGCTCGCTGTAATGCATAAGATATTGCTCTTTAGCTTTAGGATGTCTAAGAAAAGCGCCCTTCTTGGTTTGTTGCAGAATAACGCCGTTCTTCTTTAGTTGCTTAATGACTTTCTTCATTCCGTTAGATTGGTGCTTGTTGTTCATGATCTTACTTTCGCATAGGTTTTTTCGCTTGTCAAACTTTTTTTAATAAATTGTTACTTCCAATTTATCTAATTCTTTTTCAGATAATTCATTGAATTGTTTTTCAATTTGTTTTAATCCAATTATCTTTCCGCGCCAATCCTCATAAAAGGATTCATTTTGGAATCTCCAAAGAAAGTTTAATTGTAGTGAGTCGATATATTGTTTTAATAAGTAATTCATGCAAGCAATATCTCATATAATTTAAACCAAGTCAAATAAAATATGAAAAAAGATTGAGAGAATAAAAAATAATTCAAATAAACTAATTAAATAATTCATATTCTTTTTGTAGCCAAATAGCTAATTGAAACAATCCAAAAACTATAATCGAATACAAAACTAAACAAACAAATAAATTTATATATTCTTTCATGGTAATTGATAACTATATAATCCAATTAAAATCAATATCGCAACTAATTCCATATTTTTCCTTTCTTTTATTTATATAATGTAAAATTCTCGTTATCCAATTGTATTCTAATATATGGCTCAGAATATTCATCTATTTCCATATCTGCATAATTGCAATCTTTAAATTCTCCAATATCGTCCACGCCGTTATTATTGGCAAAAGTATTTACTTTAAATGAACATATATCATTTCCATAATAATCTTCTATTACTATCTTCATATATTTTTTTCTATTTAATTTATTTTCGCTTTATTTGAAGTAATAGCAAAAACTTGGCGCTTAATGCGCCAAGTATGCTATAGGTTTTTTGAAGTCTTTGATAAAACAATTATCGCAATTGTTTCCTGCGCAAGTGTGATCGTCTTTGTTCGACGTTGCAGGACAAACGGCGTGTCCATCGGCAATAGCCTTTTTGGCGCAACTATAGACTGACGTTCCTGCATCTAGACCTTCAATGCTTGGCGCTTTTTCATCGATATATAAAGCGCTTGGTTTAATTATAACGTTTGGCAAACTTGCCAAGTCTTTTAATGCATCCAATTGACTTTCTCTTATATACTCACGTGTTGGAAACCAAAAGTTAATTGTAGGAAAATTTTCGCAAACTCTTTTCCAAGCATTGATATACTTTACTGAAAATAAGTCTCCACTATCATGAACACGAAACAAGTTTGTGTTAATATTCTTTAACTTTTTCTTGTTTCCGTTCTTATCAAAGTACTTTTGTTTAATTTGTTTTGATATCTCGTTAACAAAAGTATCTCCATTGTCTTTTCTTAAACTAGATAAAACAAAATCAGCACGCGCTTGCAAGCTAGCTTTAACGTTAGCAAATTGATAAAAGCCTTTGCAAGCATAGCAACTAGAGCAAATCAATTTATCTAGTTTGTCTTTTACTTTCTTAAGTAAAATTTGCGCGGCAGGACAATACTTAAGCGCAGGAATGTTAAAGCCTACGCAAGGCATTTTTGAAGGATTAGATAATAAGTTCATGCAAATACTTTCGCATATGTTTTTCGCAATTGCAAACTTTTTTTTTAATTTTTTTTATGTTTCAAAAACATGAAAGAAAAGAAAGTAATTATATAAGGAAAAATACAATATAGGGAAAACCAATTAGAATGGTAAGTAGAAAAAGAAAAGTAAATAATTAAACATCCTGCATAAAAGGATATACTTATAAGAAGACAAAGGAATGAATCTGTTAAAGTAGAAATTAATATTTGCATTTTATTTATTTAAATTATTTATTTTTCGCTTTTATTTAATTATTTAGAGGAAGGGGATTTCTCCCCTTCCTCTATTTAACTTATTAATTTAAACTATCCAAATAGTTTTGGATTGCCTTGGCGTCTCTTACGAGCGCTTCCATGCTTATCCAACTATACTTGCCATCCTCTTCATCTTTCTTTTCCTTCTCAAGGATAGCATCGGCGTTTTTAACGATTTCGTCAAGGTAACGATTGAGTCCTTCTGCAAGGATAATGTTACCGAGTCCGAAGTGATTTCTTATGTATTCAATTTGATCCATGCCTACAATTTACCACGTCTATATCTGATTGCAAGTTTTTTTTAAAAAAAAATTACTGACCATAGATTTGCCTAAGCATTTCAACATCTACGCCGTCAACGTGCCTTGGTGTGTTGTTTGTGTCGGAGTCTTCAACTAATCCGTTTATCATGTCACTTGCATTTTTCGCGTCCATTGGTGGCATCTCATTTTTTGATTTAATTAATTTAATATCAAAACCATACTTTGTTATAATTATTTGCTCGTCTCCACGAAGTTTCCCTTGAATATATTTGAGTGCTACGTGCAAATCTTTCATTGATCTATTTCTTTTTGTAAATGCCATGCTATATAATACATCGCAACCCAAGGTAATACAATTAAAAAATCATCTATACTATTTATAAAACTAATTATTTCGTTCATATATTAATCCTCGTCTGTTCCATCAAATACATTATTTACAAAGAAGTCTTCAACAACATTAGACGCTTCCAAGATTTCATCCTCTTGATCGTAGGTTTCAGCGTGTCTTTTCGTTACCTTTAATACTAATTCGATTGCATCTTCTAATTTCATTATTTTATTTAATTTATTTTAATATCCTAACCAAATTAATACATCTTGCGCATTATACTCCTCTTTGAATCCATAAATTGAATAGAATTCTTCTATATCACCAAATACATGGTGATCCTTAATCTCCTGTATTGCTCTTTGTCTAGTTATAACTAAACCCTCTGCGCTATCGTAATAATCCATTTAATTTAATATGCTTGAATGATTATGCCTCCATTGGCTAATTCCAATACTAAAGTTTGATCTCTGAGATACTGAAGCGCATCCTCATCGTCTTCGTCTTCATCGTATGGAGTGTAACCATAATCCTGTTTCCACTCCTCAAGACTTTCATACTCTGTAAAATCGCAACAAACTGCAATAGGATCAAGCTCCATGTCGGGAGAAAGCTCCTCAAACATTTCAAATAAAGCCTTTCGACCTGCTACTGAAAAGTTGCTTGACCTGTTTACGTCGTCAAAGGATTTTACGAAATCGAATTCTGTAATTGTTTTAATCATAATTTAATAAGTTCTGAGTTGTTGGTAATTGTTCTGTATATAATCGCGCACATCTTCAATCTTGTCAAGAGTTTCTTGAATTAATCTTTTTGTATTCTCTTTTCGAAGCAAATTATTCTCATTAAAATAAGATAATGCTTTTAATTGTCCTTGTGCTTTAGATAATTCTAATAGTTTTTCGTAAACAGGTTCTTTTGTAATATCTTTCATTCCTTAATATAATCATATAATTTAAAACCTGTCAAACTTTTTCTTTTCTTAGTTCTTCGGTTTCGGGTGGATATACATGGCAGGGTTCATCTGCTCCATTCTGTTTAATATACCAAGCAGGTGGATCGAGAGGTTGAACAAGCAAACCAATGTACCCATGCTCTACGAAGTATTTTAATACTTTTGACCTGCCGATTCTATTCATTTGAACATTTATTATAGTTCCGACAGGCGGTATTGGTTTGTCTGAATTCCATCTGAGTTCCTCGAACTCGGTATAAGACGATACGGGTTGTTGTACTAATTTGTGCATATTTGTAGGTTATAATAGATTAATTTAAAAGTCAAATTTATTTTTAATAAAAAAGTGATATCCTTTTTTGACAAATGAGAAAGGACGGAAAACTCTGAATCTGCTAGCTTTTTCATTCATGGAATAGAAGAGCCCGAACTACTTCCACTAGCAAAATTGTGAACCTCTTTCTCTCTCCCCGAAGGGTTGTAGGCGTGTACTGACGCCTCGTTGTTCAATGCTTTCGCATCTACAGAAAGAGCAGTCCCCTGCGAGATTCGAACTCGCGTTTCCTAAATCATAGAACCTCCATACCAATGATCAGTTGGTTGTGATCATGACTAGTATTTCACACGTGGAGTGGCGTCCTAAACCTGCCTAGACGAAGGGGACACAAATTAAAATGTTAAAGAACTAAAAAGAATAAACCATATTATTTACTCTATGTCAAATAATTTTTTCTTTTTTTCTAAATATTCTTCTCTAGCTATTTTGCCAGTAGCTAAACACATCTCATAACATAATCTATTTAATTCAATCTTGATCACTTTCATCTTTCCCTTGTGATCAGGAGAAGGATTTATTTTCTCCTTTTCTCTGATTGATTTGATTTCGTTATATCTATTTATGAGATATTGCAATCTCTCCTTTGGTGTCATTGGTTTTATGTTCATACCAATACAAAGGGAACGAATAATTATTTTTCCGTATTTATTTGAAAAAACTTTAAAATATTTCCCACTTACCCTCCCAACGCCTACCACTATTAATAATATTATTTAGCCAATTAAGGGCGTCGTTTATTATTTAAACTATTTATTTTGTTTTGGGAAGTCTTATTTATTTAATTTATTTATTTCGGGCATAAAAAAACCTCCCCTATTTCTAGGGGAGGCTAACCTTTCAATTCTAATTAGTATTATTAATTAAGCGCCAAGCACTCTTCCCAAACTCTTCCCATTAAGGTAGCATCTGCTCCGAGAGTCAATGAGGTCAATCTGTTTTCCGCTACACTTGAAGTGGCGGAGGAACGATGGGCTTTTCCGTGATTTTGATATTCAGTAATACCATTAATTAAATCCCATGCGGTCTCTCCCCTATTGCCCATTCCGTTGCTGAATCGACTATAAACTTCATCTCTGATGTTTTCTGCTCTCTTAGACTCGCCCTTGAATAAACGATTAATTACTTCTTTGGCTTGAGTCGTTGAAACCTTAGTGTCAACTAAGCGACTAATTGAATCGGTTGTTTCTGCATAAACTTCCTTTATGCCCTCGATTTGGTCAACATAACCTTGCAACTTGCCTTCCATTTGAGAGGAATGTTTTACCCTAGTAGAAGACTTGACGTCTCTTGCTACCATTCCGTTGGTGCAAACTAATCTCTCAAGCATTTGAGAAAAAGAATTTTGAGTAGAACCATCGAAGGAAGTCCAAAAATATAAAACTTCATCCATAGTATCTCCGACTTTAGGATCAACTTCTACTGCATTTTCTTTGCGACAAGAAACGAACATTCTGCGACCTGCTTTAGTGAAACCTGCCTTGTCGAATTTCATTCCCAATTCATCTCTAACAACATCAACATAATCAAATGCTTTTGCAGGTTGGAGAAGAGGGTAAGTCTTGTTTACGATAGCAACAGGATTATCGTTACCATCGAAGACTCCTCGATAAGATGGAAAATCAGCAATAGGTTGGAGAGTATAATCCTTATCTGCTCCAATGGTTTCCAATACTTCTACTACTGAGTTACAATCTGATACGTTTTTCATTCTGAATCCTTTGTTTTGTGAGTTAATATTCATAAGACTACGAACACTATACTAAATAGATTAATTAATGTCAAATCTTTTTTTTAATTAATTTGATTCGGGGTTCTGATTCTTAGCTATATAATCAATTACCTTCTTTTGATAATGATCGTTCTGTTCCTTTAGTTGAATAAGTGCTGTACCAATCCCTCCCAATGATGTCGTAACCAAAGTGGTTAAGTCAAGAGCAATGTCATCATCTTCTATTTGATTAATTTGTTCTAGTATTAATCTAGTTATTTCATTTAAGAAAGATTCAACGGACTCAACATCTTCTTCTAATATTTTTTTAGTATGAAATGCGGTATGCTTCTCTAACTGATTGGTGAAATGAGTCAAATCCTCTATGAATTCTTCTCTATCATCATCGTCACGTCTCCTCTTCTTGAAAAACATTAGCTTATATTGTTTAATTTATTCTTTAGATTGTCAAGTATTTGTTTGTAGACTTTATCTATTTCTTCTGCTCCTTTTTTCCCTTTTATTTTATCTAAACCCTTTTTTCTTTCTAAATAATCGTCTAGTGCTTGATTTATTCTACCTGTCTTGGTTGTGGGAACATACTCTTCCTCTTCTTCTATTTCTTCGGGTTCTTTCTTTGGGGGCATTCCCCAAGCTGAGAAGTTTTCTTCGTTATATTCAAAATTGTAATCCATATTATTTAAAAGAAGGTTCTATTTGTTCAGATAATTCTTCAATACTTTCGCAATCCTCCGTATAAAAGTAATTTACACTACTTTCCATATTATCTATCTCTTCCTGCATATCTTTATTTGTATAATCTAAAACTTTATCAGCAGGTTCGTAGTTAGAATCTGATTCTACTACTTTATCAATTCCTACTTTATTTAGATAATAATCTACATAATCTTCGGGAGCAGGAGTGCTTCCAAAGTTCTTGACCCAATAGTGCATTGCTTGAATTTTAATTAAGTTATTCATATTATTTTAAGGTAATGTGGTTGAAACAATAAATATTAAGACCAATATAGCAACTAATTCCATGCCTGTCAAATTTAATTGTAAAAAAGTTTTCCATCAACACCTCTAACGAAATTAGCCTTATGAACGGAGACTAAATCATTAACATCATAGAAATACCAATTTACATAAGGATTATAAGATACTTGTTTAATTAAATCAACAGGAGTGTTCCATATATATCCTTTTACGAAAGCATGAACATTCTTCCTTCTTTCTTTAATTACTCTTTGTCTATCTTTTTCATTAACTAGAAATTCACAATCAAATAAATTAATTTCATCTGAATGTGCTTTAACTAATCCGTTTTGTTTAATAGACCAACAACCTTTATGTAAATTTCTATATACTTTAACAGGTTTAGAATAATCTATTTTATATCTTTTATCTTTTTGTTTTAATAGAATCATGCCTAGAATATTGCATATAATTAAAACCCTGTCAAATAAAAATGTAAAAAAAACCCCCACCTGCCAAAAGGAAACAGATGGGGGG
>CEPT01047861.1_pt1 | contig 11400 bp, 4 predicted proteins | sample 356221 | NCBI WGS metagenome assembly CEPT01 (sample SAMEA2620081, study PRJEB7988) | marine metagenome | isolation source: saline water (ENVO:00002010), including | reverse complement strand
TATGACCCTTCGACTCTATACATTGGAATTGGTGAAACGCAACCAGATTGCGACTTAGATATTGATGGAAGGTTAAAAGTATCTGGTGTTTCTACAATCACCAGTCTTTTCTCTGATTCCTTAACTTCAGACACAATCTTAATCAATCAAGCTGCTCAACTGAAGCAGGTTTCTATCGGAGTCACTGAGGTTATCAGTGAAGGTAGAGAATTAAAAAATATTGTTGGGTTGGACTCTACAACCACAACCACTATTGAGCAAGCAATTCAAAATGCACCAAACGATTTCACAAGTCTGAATGTTATTGGTGTATCTACTTTCCAGGATACAATCTTTGCTCAAGGTGGTCTTTCAATTGGTGGTGGTTCAGAACTTGCTGCCCTAAATGTATCTGGAATTGCTACCTTTGGACATCTCGTTGCTTTAGGACTAACAGTTACTGGAGTAACCACTGCTAATTATCTAAATGCAGGTGATTTACTTGTCAGTGGTATTGCAACTGCTGGATTGTTCTCAGGAACTACAGCAAACTTTGATGGAGTAGTCACTACAGTATCATTGCATTCGGATGATACACTCGTATCTGGTGTCTCAACCATCAACTTTGTCAAGGCAAAGTATGCTAATGTCTCAACTGCTTTAACTGCACTTGCGTTAACAGTTCAGACTGGTGCAACTGTTTCAGGATTAACTTCTACTGGAAGTGTATATACAAACACTATCGAAACAACATCCAATGTTGATGTTGGTGGTGATTTAACTGTAGATACGGACACACTGGTTGTTGATTCTTCTACAGATAGAGTTGGTATTGGTTCTTCACCACTCCATAGCCTTCACGTTGAAGGTGATATGAGAGTATCTGACAAGATTTACGTCAGCAATGGTTCTGGTATTTCTGGTCAGGTTCTACTGTCACAAGGTGCTGCTTTACCACCTGTATGGGGTGCTCCAGCAAACGTAACCGTTGGTGCTGCAGAATCTGTCTTCCTCAACACAGCATCACAGAACTCTTCACACTTCCTCACTTTTGCTACTGAGGATAATGATGTTGGTTCAGTATTCGTTGATTCTGCTGCTTTAGTATTCAACCCAGTAAGTAATAGGTTGGGTATTGCAACAGATACACCAGGATATAACTTAGAAGTTATTGGTGACATCAACTTTACTGGTACTTTATTCCAGAATGATGATGTTGCTGTGTTCTCAAGATGGGACATTGATAATGTAACTTCCGACATTTATCGTTTTACAGGTAATGTTGGTATTGGAACCAGTGCATTAACAGAGAAGTTTACAGTTAAAGGAACTTCACTGTTTGAGGGATATACAAATATTACTGAAGGACAAATTGCTGCTGGTGTTGCTACTGTAACCAATTTTGATGTTGGTGCTGGTGGAACTACTTTCAGTGCTGATAATGCTCTCGGAAAGGTCGGTATTCAAACTACAGTACCTAGAGCAGAACTGGAAGTCAAAGGAACAACAATTTCTGATGGTACATTCCACTTCGAGGGAACTATCACAGAAGAAGTCGCAAGCACTTTTGGAACTAATATACCATCCACTGCGGGTGAAATGACACTCGATGTTGGTTCTTCCACTGTTATCGTTGGTGTTCTAACTGAAACAGTATCCAAGTGGAAGTTTGTTAATGTTCCTACAGAAAATGCGAAGGCAACCACTGTTACACTAATCATTGACTCTAACTCTCTACTTGGATATGGTGAGTCTTGTTCAGTTAATAATGTTGATGTGAGTGGTGGTGTTAGATGGGGTGGTGGTATTGCACCTCTACCAACGAACAACGAAGATATTCTAAGTTTCACCATCGCAAAAGACTCTTCTGGAAGTCTCCGAGTCTATGGTTCTTCCTCTCTCAACTTCAGCTGATATATTTTTATTACTATGCCTAATTCTTTTGGTGTTGCCAAAGCATTCCGTTCTGGTGAATTCCGTGACCCTGGAGTTCGTTATGGTGATTTCTTTGTGTTCAACTATGAAATCACCACGGGTGCTGACTTGGATATCAGAGCATCTTTTATTAGTCCAACAGGAACGACAGGAACCCTTGGTTGGGGTAGAGACAATACACTAAGAAGTGGTACTACAACGATAGCATACTGGGGTGGAGATAATACTGGTGTTGGTATTGAATCCTTGTATGTAGATAAAACAGCATTACTTAGTGCTCATCCAGGATTGACTTCATTTACATTAGACTTGAGATGCTTCTGGAACGCAGTAACAGGAACAGATGTTATTGTTAATATGGACGCATATCAGGGTGGTGCAATGGTTCTCAATAACAGTACTCACACCTGGTCAAATCCAACTGCTACTAACACGTTCCCAGCAGCACAGTCTATTCTAAGAACAATTACGTTCCAGTCATCTAACGTAGAAACAGACGGTCAGAGACACTCCAGAGTCGTCGTAGACTTCTCTGCTGAAACTGTTACCTACTTTGCCAACTGACGAAGTGGCACAGGGGTGATTGCCCCTCCATCTTAGTCGTGCTATACTAAGAAGGTACGATAGGACTCATATGATGATTTCCCGAAATGCCTTGACGGACCTGCGGGAGACGCAAGAAGACCTTGCAGAGCATTTTACTGATGCTTACTTTCCCATCAGTGGGGAAACCTACTGGACTTGTGTCCAAGCACTTGCAGAGGCAAAACTTGCAGAACTCCGTGGAGAATTGAATGAGCTTGTTCAAGATTGATAAAGCATCTCTGGTTGAAAAAAGAGTGAAAACTACTCCTGAGAATGTAGAAGAAGCAAATGAAGCATTGTTCAACTGTACAATGACTTTGCCTGCTGCCGCAAAACATTGCGGAATGACCCATAAAGAAATGAAATTAACCTTCTGGGAATACCTGAAGTATCATCCACCTTCATACCAAGAAGAATCTTGACATTTCAATAATTTTGTGTTATTTTGACAATAAATAGTTGCAATCAAGTGTGTAGTATGAAATACACAATTACTTCCAACTATTGTTTTCTAGATAATGGCATTGTTGAAATGTTTTACATCAATGGTGTTCCTTTTACATTTGATGATATTTCAGAACAAGAGTTAGAAGACCCATTAACAAGAGTTGACGCATTGTCAAATACATCTTATACTTCTGACGAACTCTACAGATCTTCTAGTTACTTAATGGATGAGCAATGCCACCCATTATTATTTGAACTAGAATTAGTGAATCCAGAAGCACTTCCTGTAGATTGATTGCCCCCGTAGCTCAGTGGTAGAGCAGGGCTTTTGTAAAGCTCAGGTCGCAAGTTCAAATCTTGTCAGGGGCTTTGGCGATACTGCCGAACCAATCCCTTCCGTGTGACTTTAAAACCTCCCAAATAGGGAGGTTTTTTAGTAGCTAAATAGAAAAAGATTAATATATTTGCGTGTCATAAGATGCCTCTTTCAAGATTAGAGAATTTTCTCAAGAACGCTGAAGGTAATATCCTATATGTAAACCCTTCTGATTTCGATTCAACTGATAGTTTTGAAAACCAGGGTAATTCCCTAGCAAGACCTTTTAAAACTATTCAAAGGGCACTGATTGAAGCAGCAAGATTTTCATATCAAGCAGGTGCTAATAACGATAGAATTGACAGAACTTCTATCCTAGTATATCCAGGTACTCATTACATTGATAATAGACCTGGTTTTTCAATTGAGGAAATCAACGGTGCTGCCGTTTATAAGAGAAGAACTGGTCCAGAGACCTGGGAAGAAACGACTATATCTGAATTTGGAATAGGAACTAACTACGATATTCTCGATTCAAATAACGACTTATACAAATACAATTCCACTAGTGGTGGTGTAGTCCTCCCAAGAGGTACATCAATCATTGGTCTAGACCTAAGAAAAACTAAAGTTAGACCATTATTTGTTCCAGACCCAGAAGATGCATCTATTGATACATCAAGTATCTTCAACGTAACAGGTACTTGTTACTTCACTGCGTTCACTATTTTTGATGGTGACCCAACTAAGACTGTATATAAAGATTATTCTACTGCACAAGCAGTACCAAACTTCTCACACCACAAACTGGTATCATTTACCTTTGCTGATGGTGTATCTAAAGTTAAGTTAGGTAATTATCAGACATACCTAACTGACCTTGATATGTATTATTACAAGGTCGCAAGGGCATATGGTGATATTACTGGAAGGGGTCTAACTGATTTCCCAGTTGCAACAGACTTTGAACCAAACGTAGATGAATTTAGAATCGTTGGTTCACTTGACCCTAACCCACTGGGTATTTCCAGTATTAGAGCAGGTAACGGTGATGGTACAGGAGACCTCAACACCATTACGGTCACCACTGCAAATAAGCAAACTGGTAATATAACACCTCACAACCTATTCATTAACAGCCCATTCCTAATCAATGGAGTTAGTGTTGATGGTGATTCATACAATGGTTCATTCACAGTTGATTCCGTAGTAGGAATCAATACATTTACTTTCATTACTAACAATGCACCAGGTGAAGTTCTACCTGATGCAACAGAATTCGATACTGCAGCTCTAACTATTGGTTCTGATACTGTCAGTTCTGCTTCACCATATATCTTCAACTGTTCCTTGCGTTCAGTTTGGGGTATGTCTGGTATGTGGGCAGATGGATCTAAATCCAGAGGATTTAAGTCCATGGTTACTGCACAGTTTACTGGCATCTCACTTCAGAAGGATGATAATGCCTTCATGATTTATGATGAAGGTGTATTCTATGACAACAGTACCCTACCAGAAAACAGCACTCTAAGACCATTACATAATAACTCTAGAGCAATCTATAAACCAGAATATGAGAACTATCATATTCGTGCTTCTGATAATGGTTTCATTCAAGCAGTTTCCGTCTTTGCTATTGGTTATTCAAGGCACTTCTTGACTGAAAGTGGTGGTGATATGTCTATCACCAACTCTAACTCCAACTTTGGTAATACATCTTTAGAATCCGAAGGTTTTAAACCAGAATCTTTTGATAGAGATGATACTGGTTATATTTCTCATATCATTCCACCAAAAGAAGTTGTAGCAGATGAGAACGAAGTAACATGGTTGTCACTTGATACCATTAAGACTATCAATACGACAGATACATCTAGATTGTATCTTGCGGGTGCTTCCAATCGTGAAATCGTACCAGCATTCCAGGTAGATGGATATAGAATTGGTGCGAAAGATAATGACGAGTTGTTCCTAACAGTTACTATTGGAACAGCACAAACTTCATATAGTTCCCCAATCATGATGCCTGTACCATCAGGTATTGATGTTTCTGCTAGAAAAGAATATAAAGTAGCAAGAGCAAATGGGGAAAACAATATTGCTAACAATATTCTAACTTTAACTGAGAATCATCAGTTCCTTAATGGTGAAAAGATTAGAATATTAAGTGACACTGGTGAAACACCTACAGGATTGAGCAATGAAGGTCTTTACTTTGTCATCACTACTGGTCTAGGCAATAATCAAATCAGACTTGCACAGTCACAAAATGATGCTCTATCAAACATACCTATCTTAGGTATTACAAATAATGGTGGTGTTCTTTCTGTAGTAAGTAGAGTTTCAGATAAACTGCCTGGTGAACTTGGTCACCCAATGCAGTTCGATGAAACTGAAAGCAACTGGTATGTAAAATCTGAAGCAAATAACACAATTTACAATACTATTGTTGGTATTGGTACTGTTCAACTTGGTACAGAAACATCATCTACATTCATCAAGAGAAAGTTAGATAATCGTTCTATTGATGATAAACTATTCAAACTTCGTTATGTAATTCCAAAAGAATTTACTAATGCAAAACCACCAGAAGCTGGATATGTAATCCAAGAATCCAAGACTGTTGGTGTATCTAGTATTTCATACACTACAGACCCACTTCAAAATACAATAGAACTCAGAAATGAGAGGGTCATTACTAGTGCTGTTGCTGGTCCTATCATCAACAATGCTCAAGAAGTTACTATCAAGACAGAACTTCCTCACAATCTAATTGCTGGTGATAAAGTTAATGTTCAGAAAATTACCAGTAACAATAACCCATTTGCGACTGGAATAACCTCAACTTACAACGGTCAGCATATCGTTGAGGCAGTAACAAATAGTAAGGAATTCAAGTATACCATCACTGGTGTAACTACAAATCCTGGTAACTTCACTAATGATATTGACCAAAGGGTAACAAGGCAACAAAGAGAAGCACTGCCAGTATTCTCTAGAAGTGCCTACAATGATACCTACTTTATCTACAGAGTATCTCAAGTTAAGAAGCACATCCCAGGTGCAGATGGTCAAGATGGTATCTATCATCTAATTTGCCTAACCTCCAACGTAACTCCTGAAGCAAATGTTGGTTTTGGTCTGGATGAAAAGTCATTCAATCTAGATGTCAAGAATCTTTATCCTCAGTTGGATAGGGACAATATTGACACTAACCCCAAAGCATCTACATCATATGCAAGTCTTGATGTTATTGGTAAGGTTATCACTAGTGATAAGAGACACTCGATTACTAGAGAGGGTCTAGACTACTTCACCAAGAACACTGGTGTTGGTATTGCACTTACTGGTGTAACAATCAGTGGTGCTGGAAATACAACATTAACAATCAACACTCAAATTGAGCACAACCTGAATGAAATCAAATCAATTTCATTCACAGCAGGTGCTGGTTATCCCGCATCACAAACTCTGTACTCTAAAGAACTTTCTAATACTGTTTCTGGTGGTGAAGGTGCAACTGCTAAAGTTACTACAAACTCTTCTGGTGAGGTAACAGCAGTTGAAATCATTGATAGTGGTTCTGGATATGCTGTAAATGATACACTAGCAATTCCAGGAACCTCTGGCACACTAGCAGAAGTAACTGTTACTGCTATAAATGATGGTGTTGGTTCTGCAATAGAACTTAATGGTTTCTCTGCGGAAGACCTTAATAACGTATTCAAAGTTACATCTGTTGCAAGTCCAAATGAGATTGTACTTGAAGCACCTGTTGGTATCAGCACCTATGAACCAAACACAAATGGTGAACTAGGTTATGCACTGGAAGCAGGAAGGGTAGTAGGAATTACATCTGGTGTTCTAACTGATATAACAACAGGTATTGCAACATTTACAACCAATGTTGCACACGGTCTTAATGCAGGTAATAAAGTAAGAATTGTTAATGCTGATTCTTCTCTCTTCGTTGATGAGTTTGTTGTTAGAGAAGTTGTTGGTATTACAACATTCTCTGTTGTTACATTCGGTGCTACAGATTACACAGAAACATCTGCAGGTGATGTACTTAAGAGAGCATTTGCTCCTCAAGGAAAGAATATTGGTAGAGGTGAAGAAGGTCTTGCAGCAAGAGCATCTTATCTGTATGAGGGTCTAACTGGTTACCTATCTGCGGAACTTACAACTGATAGTGGAACAATTAGTTTTGCAGACCCAACTGGAATCAACCGTGGTGATTATTTCATCATTAACGGTGAGATTCTAAGAATTGCAAATACTACAAATCCATTCACAGTTCTTCGTGGTCAGTTAGGCACATTTAAGTCTAGTGCACCAGTGGATTCTGCAATTCAAAGAATCCGTGTCTTGCCTGTTGAGGTAAGAAGACCATCCTTTATGAGAGCATCTGGTCATACATTTGAATATCTAGGTTTCGGTCCTGGTAACTATTCAACTGGTATGCCACAGAAGCAGGATAGAATCTTAGATGAAGATGAAGTTCTAACCTCACAAGCAAAAGAACAGAGAGGTGGTTCTGTTGTTTACACAGGTATGAATGACCTGGGTGAATTCTATTCTGGAAGTAAGAAGTTAAGTTCTGCTACTGGTGAAGAGACTGTTATTGAAGCACCAATTCTCACCTATACAGGTGATGATTCTCAAGGTGAATCAACTTCTGTATCTAGTGGAATCTTCGATGAACTTCTGGTTAGACAGAGACTAACTGTTGAGGGTGGTGAAAATAATAATCAGTCTTCACAATTCTATGGACCAGTTAACTTTACACAAAAGGTAACTAACCTATCTGAGGCTGGTACTGAAACTAAGAACCTATTCCTCAAGGGAACTGCTGCACAATCCAAGTTAGTTACAGTTGGAATTTCTACTCCAACTACACTAACTATTCCTTCACCACGTTCTGGTGATATTGCATTACTAGCAAACCCATCCGAAAATTACCTTGGACACGTCCGTGTTGGAAACGAGTGGAGACAGTTTGGTGTAATTAGTAGACAACCAGATACCCTAGATGTAAGGGTTGATAAACTTCATGTCAATACAGTAGGAGATAGTAATTTCCAATTTGAAGCAGGTGGTAATGCAAAAGTAAATAACCTACTTATTGATGGTCAGGTTACTTTCTCTCAACCACAGAGTTTGGGTAGTGTTACATTTGAAAATGCTGTAGTTAATAGAACAGCAGTATTCAATGGAACTGGTTTGGACCCAATAACTGGTGTTCAAACAAATTATACTCAAATCCACTTAAGAGGAATCTCTCAGTTAAACGACCTAGAAGTATCTGGAATCAGTACGTTCACTGGAAGAGCAGACTTTGAGACAAACATCTTTGGTGTTGGTGCAAAGTTCGGAAATATCAGAATTGGTATTGCGGATGATAATACAATCGACACTGTTCTTGGGGACTTAACCATTAACACTGACTCAGGAAGAGTCATTGTTCAAGATAACGTCTCACAAGTTGGTGATACATTCGAGCAATCTTCAGGAAATGCACTAGTTGCTCCTGGAATTATTACAGCAAAACTTGCTAATGGTAATGTACTTTCACTTGGTATTGGTAATACTGGTGGAATTACTGGTTCTGCAATAACACCAACAACTCTAACATTTACAACTGGTGCTGAAACTGGAAATTATCTAGTAACTGGTTCTGGAAGAGTCAATACTTATACTGGTCAGCAAGATCCAACAATCGTAATGTACGTTGGTGACACAATCACCTTCGATAACTCTGCGACATCGGCTAACCACCCAATGTACATCAGAGAGACTGATGGTGGTTCTAGTGTAAGTAATCCTGCTGCTACTGGTGAAGGAACTGCAACAGTTTCTTGGACTCCTACAACTGTTGGAACATACTACTATCAGTGTTCAGTCCACGCAGCAATGCTTGGAACTATTGAGGTTCAAGCAGTTCCTCCTAATACTGGGGTAATCACTGCTGATGCAGCTATTGAGATGCACAGTGATGATAGAGTATATCCAGATGGTTCACTTATCCTCAAGAAGGAAGGAAATCACACTGCTACTCTTACACATAGAGGTGGAGCACCTCTTATCCTCAATGGACAAGATGCTGGAAGTGAAATTTCTCTACGCACAAATAATACGGAGAGAGTTAATGTTGGCACATCAGGAACAGTAACAGTATTCCAAGATAGTTCTGAGACTGAACTGAAAGGTGCTCATATCAAACTGACTCAAGCAGGTACAGGTGATGCAGTATTCTCTTGGGATATCACAAATAATAACGCAAACAAGAGATGGTATGCAGGTATTGATGCAAGTGATGCACATGCTTGGAAACTTGCTCACCCAGAAGCATCACTTCAGTATGGACAAGAAAGTTTCGATAACTCTGGTGAAACAAAACTAAGAGTTGCTGTAACTGGAGACACAACTGTTGGTGGAAATCTTACCGTTGGTGGCAACACCTTAGATTCAACCAGTGGAAGTTTCAATCTAATTACAACTCCAACCATTGTCAATGCATTTAATGCAACAACCACACTAACAATTGGTGCAAATACAAATGTATCTGGTGTTGTACTTAGAGGAACAAAAGGTTCTACTAGTACCACAACTGGTGCATTAACTGTCGCAGGTGGTGTTGGTATTGCAGAAAACCTCCACGTTGGTGGTAAGCATGGCAATACTGATATTGTTGGATTCCTTAAGGCATCTGGAGATACAGACCTTGGTGGTAACTTAACTGTAACTGGTAACGGTGACATTGGTGGAACACTTGATGTTGGTTCAGTTACAAACATCGGCGGAAACTTAAATGTAACTGGAAATGGTGATTTCACAGGAACACTTGATGCAGATAGTGACATCTTCGGTGCAAGAATCATTAAGAAACAACCAGGTGCTGCTAAGAACTTCCTAAGAGCAGATGGTAGTGACAGTGGTCTAACAGAGCAAGATTTGGAAGACCTACTCGGATTTGTTCCTGGTGCACCAGTTGCAAGTTCTGACTTCCCAATCGGTAACTCTATCATCCTCGATGATATTTCAGCATCATTTGATGGTAGTAATAGAGTCTTTAACCTAACAAGAGACAGTGGAACACCATTCACACCAATCGGTCCTGCAAACCTGATTGTTTCTCTCGGTGGTGTAGTTCAAAAGGCAGGTGTTGACTACATCATTCCTACAACTAGTGGCAACTTTGACTCTAAGATTCAATTCTCAAACACCAGTCCTGCACCTACATCAGGAATGGGTTGCTTCATTCTTGCACTTGGTGGTCAAGGTTCACTCATTGCAAACCAAGACTGGGGAAATAAAGGTGAAATTCTTATCGGTACTGGTGATAATACTGCTATCGCACAGTCTAAAGGTAATGAAGGTCAAGTCTTAACAGTTGCAGCAGCAAATGCTAACACTGGAATTCAGTGGAAAGACCTACCAGAAGGTGTACCTGTTGGTTCAATTGTTATGTGGCCAGGTTCTTCTGCACCTACAGGATGGCATCTATGTAATGGTGGAACAATTTCTCAATCAACTAACCCAACCTTATATTCCCTCTTAGGAACAACATTTGGTGGAGCAGGAAAACTTCCTAACTTTACTAATAAGTTCCCAACAATGAGAGGTTCTACGGGAACAAGTGGTGGAACCGATCAGAGAAAGATTACCTCTCAGTATCTCCCTGGTCATAAACATAACATTACTAACCAATCAAATCATGGACATACTGGTGGACCACACGTACACAGTATTGCTGGAAGTGGAAAGCATGGTCACTCTGGTGGTAATACAAATTCTACTGGACTACACGATCACACCCTGAATGGGGCAATGACCAGTGCACAAAATGCACACGATCATAATGGTCAAACTTCTTCTGAAGGTAAGCACAATCACGGTGTTAGAGACCCTGGTCACAACCACAGAACTGAATCCACTAGAGGTGGAGATACTAAATCAGGTGGAGGTGACGAAGGAGGTGGATTCGAGTCCGCAAGAAGTGGTAGTGATGGAACTGGTATCTCACTAGACCAGCAACCTGCTCACAGACACAACTTCACGACTGGACCTGGTGGTGGTCACAGCCATAACCTTAAGGGTGAGACTGGAGACGGTGGTAAGCACGAGCACAACGTAGC
>CEPT01092890.1_pt1 | contig 11419 bp, 13 predicted proteins | sample 356221 | NCBI WGS metagenome assembly CEPT01 (sample SAMEA2620081, study PRJEB7988) | marine metagenome | isolation source: saline water (ENVO:00002010), including | reverse complement strand
GCACTCTCAACCCGTCGATTTAACACTTCTCGACGTATGAATGGTGCGAGTGGTTATGGTGGCAGTGCTGGAGCATCTGCGGGTGGTTCAGTATCACTTAACCGTCAGGCATCTGGTGCATCACAGAAGTCCCTTTGTGGGGTCTGAGTGACACCTAGACGGGTCTCTAAGGGTATCCTACTCACCTTGAGACCCATCTCATCCAAAACCACTTGTGCAAGTGGCACAGTACACCCTCCAAACCCCCGAAAAATCTGCTATCATTACAGAGTAATGAATCAGGGAAGCAACTTGAGCACTGCTGACAAACTTGAGAAAGCATTTTACTTGAATCTGATTCGATTGGTTGATGAAGTTCAAGGAAATGTAAAACTCAAATCACAGTTTACAATCAAGCAAAAAAGTGCATGGGTAAAACAAACTAAGAGTCAGAAAGTCAAAAAAGACGCACTGACCAAAGTTTAATTCTTCTCTTTCTTTTCTTATTCTCTCATGATTACATCAACCACACCTTTGAAAGTCATTCTCTCCTCACTGCCTGATTTTATTATGGAGATGCAACCCGATTGGGAAATGTGCAGTGACTATGTGTTATCGCAAGTGAGTGCCTTAACTGTTGCCGAGTGGGCAGAAGTTGCCAAAGTTTATGATGCTTGCATGGAGGAAGTTTGATGATGGACAACCTTGAGATGTTGACTGCCCGTGAACAACTAATGGAGGACATTGATTCTATTGTTGAGACATTTTGTTGGGAAATGTGGGAGGGTAAGTATCCCGAAACCCAAGAAGATCTAACCCGCATTTTATGTGATGCTGTTTGTAAGAACTTTCCTGCAAAATGATTGATAGGTATTATCATTGTTTTCTAAAAACCGAAGATGATGTAATTGACCAGTTATTGTATTCTTCTACTAATGAGGAAGAATGTAAGAACTATGCACTGAGTGTAAACAATCAATTACAAGAGGAAGGAAAGTATTCCTCAAATTTCTTTTTTGCTTATTACCAACCATGATTAAAACCACATTTGATATTAAGACAAAACAGAAGGTTTATGCTATAATTAAACAGGACCAATCAATTACATTAACCACGTCAATCACTCAAGCAATTCAACTTATTCAAGATGACTGTAACTGATTTGAACATCATGCAATTTTGCATTGAAACTGAAGCAGACATGGAAATGGTAATTGATTATGTAGAATCTAACATGCACAATCCTACATGTGATGATATTGATGAAGCAATCAGTATCTATCAAGATTACCTATACAATAATGGTCTCATAGTAGATGAAACATATTCTCAGTGAAGGGATTTTTTTCTACGGGTTTTTTTTTCACATAATACACTAAAAGAGAAGGAATGAATAAAAGGGTCAAAGATTTAATTAGTGAGTTGGAGTTACTGAATCCCAATGAGTCTGTTTTCTCATTGTATTATACAAAGGAGGATGTGAAACAATTAGAATACTATCAAGATAATACTTATCCTTATGATGATTATCTCGCAGAATCAACCATTGATTCATTACACAATGATTCTCAGATTAAAGAGATAGTGAGTGACTATGTAATGGATAGATTGCGAGATTTAACCAGTGTAGAAGTGATTACAAGGAGTAAAGATGTAGAGATGGTGGAAGGTAGTTTTTAACCTCTAATACACTCTGTAGATACTCGGAGGCACCCCATAAGATACTTGTGAGTATATTTTATAGTTAAAAATAAATGTATTAAAAAACATATGTGCGTGTTTTATGTTTTCCACAAGAGGGTGTGGAAAAGTGTTATAAATACCCTGTTTTGATGTTATTAAATGTCTGTAAATACTTCGAGTTATTGTTGTCTAAGACCGCAGTATATCATAAGTTGACAAAAAAGTCAAGCATAAATTTCCGAGGTGTTTCCGTTCTCATACAATCTCAGATGCACAACTTTACAGTTATGTCAAGGGTTTCGTGAAATATAATACTTATTAGACTTATGAGAATCTCACTGGTCTGGTGAGTCTTACTGATTCGTGGTATTTGGTGAGAATCTCATAAGACTTATTCGTCTTCTGTGAGTCTAACCACTTATATTTCCGTCCACTGGACACAGTAGTCTCACCGATTCGTGGTTAGACTGTTAGGGTGGTTTTGAGGGTGGGAAGTAATTAAACAGGAGTTAGTGATACTTATTACACAGTGAGTTTGTATTAGTTTTCCACAGGGCAAAGTATAAGTTATCCACAGAGTTGTGGAAAAGTATTATAAACCTGTGGAAAAACATATACCTGGGGTAGGGTTTATAATAACAATTACACAGTGTTGTATAATAAGAATAATACAGTGCTGTATGTTGACAACACTCCGAGAGTCTGATATTATTATACCTGGGTATAGGTTTATAATTACAATTAAACAGTGCTGTATAATTCTTATTATTCGTCCCCTAATTATTAGTAACCTGGGGATAGTTATTAATTATAATTAAACAGTGTTGTATAATAACAAACATTTAGCAGTTCGTTATTATAATTAGACAGTGCTGTTTAATTATAATACACAGTTATTTTTATTTGTTGGTGATTATAATTAAAAACCGATGGGGGGTATAAGGGTATAAAAGGGGGTCGAAATGAAAAACGACCTACTTCCCTAATCTATAAAAGTATGCGTCTCCGAGCCCAATTGCGAGTATGAAAGTAAAAAATATAAAAAAATTTTCCGTAAAAAAATTTTGCTATGTAGGGTTGCGTCTAGAGGGATGATATGATATATAATTTCAGAATAGTAAATTAAAGGATTGGGGAGGCAATGGACGTTACGGTTTATGATAAAGAACTTTTAATCGAGAGTATACAGTATAGGTTAGAATCAGATAAGACATTACTGAGTGATATTAATTTAAGAGAGGATTTAGAGGATTTGTTATTTAAGGTAGAAGAATCAGATGACTACGTATGATATCAAAGTGAATGGAGTCACTGTATTAGAGAAGATAGAACCTTCTGAGTTGGAAGATAGTATCCGACAAGTAGAGGGTATATTATTTTTAAGTAGTAAAGGGAAGAGGGAAGATATCTCTGTTGTACTAAATACTGACAATCCATGACGTTGCATTGAGTGAGATGTTGTGGTAAACTTATAGAGTTGGAATTAATTTTTTATGGCCAAAGGATTCACAGTAAAAGCAAATGCACCTGCAGTTAGTAAGGGTGTAACCGATGATTTTGATTTAGAAGCAGCAAAAGGAATGATTAAGGGCAAGAGTGTTGTCTTTTGCTTGCCTGGACGAGGTTGTTCTTATATTTTCTTGAAGAGTTTTGTACAACTTTGTTTTGACCTTGTACAAGCAGGTGCAAGTATTCAGATTAGTCAAGACTATAGTTCCATGGTGAACTTTGCACGTTGTAAGTGTCTTGGAGCAAATGTGTTGCGTGGACCGAAGCAAGTCCCGTGGGATGGTAAACTCAACTACGACTATCAGTTGTGGATTGACTCTGATATTGTGTTCGATACCGAGAAGTTCTATCGTCTTGTATGGATGGATAAGGACATTGCAGCAGGGTGGTATTGCACCGAGGATGGTATGACTACTTCCGTTGCTCACTGGTTGGAGGAAGATGATTTCCGTACCAATGGTGGAGTGATGAATCACGAGACCTTGGAGACGATGAAGAACCGTCGCAAACCATTTACAGTTGACTACACTGGTTTTGGATGGGTATTGATTAAGAAGGGTGTATTTGAGAGTCTTGAGTACCCCTGGTTTGCTCCTAAGATGCAACAGTTTGAGTCTGGTGAAGTTCAGGACATGTGTGGTGAGGACGTTTCATTCTGTCTTGATGCCATGGCAAAGGACTTTGAGATTTGGTGTGACCCCAAGATTCGAGTTGGTCACGAAAAAACCCGTGTTATCTGAGGTTTTTTAGAGAGAAGGTCCTACGGGACCTTTTTTTATGCCTTGACGGAGGGTCTTAGTGGTGTTATAGTATGTTCAAGCCACTGATGAGTGGTGAAAAAAATCGCAAAAAACCTTTTCAAGGAGTGAATTAACAAATGGCACGGAAATCAAGCCTGGGTAATAACAACAAACTGGAAGCAAAACCGAAAAAAACTCGTCAGGGTAGTGGACAGCACACCAAGTATGCCGCAACTAGTCGTAATTCAGCACGGAAACGGTATCGTGGTCAGGGACGTTGATGGGTTGACCATTGTATAGATAGTAGAACGGATATAGTTTAGGTATGAATGTACCAGATTGGTCTGCAGAGTACACAAATATAGAGGCAGAAGACCTCTGGGTGTACAATAAATTGCAATTAAGTAGGGTTTTGGGGTATAACTGTGGACCAGTAGGGTTCCCAGTCCCAGAACCCACTTTTTATGTTGTACGTCCAGTAGTAAATTTCCTTGGAATGGGACGAAATGCTCGTATCATGTGGTTGAATGGGTCAACTGACTTCATACATCCAGGTGAATTTTGGTGTGAGGTCTTTACTGGAGAGCATCTTAGTGTTGATTTCAGAGATATGAAGTCAACATTAGTCGTAAAAGGGCATCGGCATGAAAAAAACCCACTATATAAGTGGGATAAGTGGGAAAAAGTCGATAGAAAGGTCGAATTTCCGAAAATTTTAGAGAAAATTGGTCAAAAATATGAATGGATTAACTGTGAGTTCATTGATGGGAAGTTAATCGAGGTCCATATCCGACAAAATCCCGATTTTAGGTTTGGAAATGACGTTGCAGTGCCTATTTGGGATGATAATAAGTGGAATCATGAGTCAATTTACTCAGATCACACGTATATTGAGGATAGAGACCATAAAAGAAGAGGATTTTACGTTAAATAATAGTGTTATTTTTAAATAGGTCTGAAAAACTCTTATAGATATACTATATACTCCATTTTATTTTAATGGCAACAAGGGTATCTAAAGGTTTTAATGATATCAGCTTATCTTTTGCCAAGCATCCTGTCACCAATGACATTTTAGTCTTGAAAAACGAGGATGCTATCAAAAGAGCTGTGCAAAATTTGATACAGACTAACATAGGTGAACGTTATTACAACAGAAATTTAGGGACAACAGTCAATGAGTCCCTATTTGAGTTGACGACGATGGAAACCAGTACGATTTTGAAAGAAGAAATCAAAACTGTCATCAGAAACTTTGAACCAAGAGTGGTTTTACGCAAAGTTGACGTGAATGTGCCCGATGATGCAAATGAAGTCAATATTTTACTAGATTATGAGATTGTTGGTCAACAGTTCTCCACTCAGAACGTTGAGTTCTTACTCCAATCAACTAGAATATAATGTCACTTAACCAGTTTACAAACTTAGACTTTAGAGATTTAAGGGAGCAGATTAAAGAATACCTTCGTACAAACAGTAATTTTACTGATTTTGACTTCGAGGGTTCTAACTTCTCTAACCTTATTGATATTTTAGCGTATAACTCATACGTGACGGCATTTAATACAAATATGACCGTCAATGAGTCATTTTTGGATAGTGCGACGTTAAGGGAGAACGTTGTTTCACTTGCAAGAAATATTGGATACGTACCAAGGTCAAGAAGAGCATCAGCAGCAAAAATTTCATTCCGTGTATCGACTGCGGGATTCCTTGATGTTAAGTCTGTGACCCTCAAAGCTGGTGTTGTTGCTCTGGGTAGCATAGAGGCAGGTAACTACGTCTTCTCTATCCCAGAGGACGTTACAGTGCCTGTTGATAGTGATGGAATTGCTAACTTTACTGACCTTTCAATCTTTGAAGGGACATATCTGACAAAAAGTTTTACAATTGATAATTCTCAACAAAATCAAAGATTTGTCCTACCAAATCCATTTGTAGACTCTACTAGTATTAGAGTATTTGTAAGTGATTTGACTAATGAAGAATATGTTCAGTATTCTAATATCTTGAATATTGATAATCAGTCAAAAATATTCTTGATTCAAGAAGTTGAAGACGAAAAATATGAAATTGTCTTCGGTGATGATGTTTTTGGTAAGAGACCAACCTCTGGAAGTTCTGTTTTTGTAAGTTACATCACCACAACAGGAAAAGAAGGTAATGGTTGTGCAAACTTCAACTTTAGTGGAATTTTAGAAGACAATAATTCAAATAGAATTACTCAAGGGGTATCACCAATCACAACAACTCAGTCCTCTGAGAATGGTGATGACATCGAGAAGATGGACAGCATTAAATATCTTGCTCCTAGAGTTTATTCATCTCAAAACAGAGCGGTGACAGCAAATGATTATAAGGGTCTTATTCCTACAATTTTTCCTAATGTTGAATCTGTTACTGCTTATGGTGGGGATGAACTCGATCCTCCAGAATATGGAAAGGTATTCATTTCCATCAAACCCAGACAAGGTAAATACATCTCAAAGATAACCAAAGAGGAAATTAAGAAAGAACTTAAGAATTATTCTATTGCTGGTATCAAACCAGAAATTGTTGACCTTAAGTATCTCTACATTGAACTCAACACAAGTGCATACTATGACAGAAGTGCTATTTCTGATGTTACCTCACTGAGAAATAGAATCATTAACACACTTGAATCATATGGAACATCATATGACTTGAATAACTTTGGTGGTAGATTTAAGTATTCAAGAGTAATGAGTCTAATTGATGATGTTAGCAGTGCTATCACATCTAACATCACTAAGGTGAAGATTAGACGAGACATGCAACCAGTTCTCAATAAGTTTGCAACTTATGAGTTATGTTTTGGTAATGCATTCCATATCAAGAAGAATAATATTGCAGATAACAGAGGATACAATATTAAGTCAAGTGGATTTACAATTGATGGTGTTGCAGGAACAGTGTACTTGAGTGATGTCCCCATCACAGATAAAACAGGGACAATATTCTTCTTCACTTTAAAAGATAACATTCCATTTATTGTTAGAAACAATGCTGGAACAGTTTATTATGACAAAGGTGAAATTCTCTTAGATACAGTTAATATCACTAGCACGGTGAGTGAGTCTGGAATTGAAGTAGAAGGAATTCCAGAGTCAAATGATGTCATCGCATTGAAGGATATATACTTAGAACTAAGTATGGAAAATCTTGTTGTTAACATGGTTGAAGATAAGATTAGTTCTGGTGAAAATACATCTGCTACCGAATATATCGTAACCTCAAGCTACTTCACGCAAGATTATACAAGATAAGATGTCAGATTTAAATCGAGTAAAGGTTCAACATATTATTGAATCTCAGATTCCAGAATTTCTAAATGTTGAGTCACCACTCTTCAGAGAGTTTTTAGAAAGATATTACATTTCGTTGGAGCACCCAACAGGTGCAGTAGATCTTGCTGCTAATCTTCCTGGATTAAAAGATTTAAAAACTTATAATAATGAAAGATTCCTTAGCTCGGTAGTTCCAAGTTTACTGACAAAAGAGTTGTATGCATTTGATACAACCGTAAACGTTTCTCACACTATTGGATTTCCAGAGAGAAATGGTCTTGTAAAAATTGATAATGAAATAATTTACTACGGTCACAAAACTGCTACCTCTTTTGAAGAGTGCGCTCGTGGATTTAGTGGCATTGATGCAATCAAATTAAATACAAATTCTTCATTACTTAACTTCACATCTTCCCAATCTGACTTCCATGATACGGGGTCTCAAGTAGGTAATTTAAGTCTTGTTTTTTATGAAGAATTATTTGTTAAGTTTAAGTCCCAGTTCCTTCCTGGATTTGAAAATCGCAATTTTTTAAGTAATTTAAAGATAGGAAATATCCTAGCTAGAGCAGTAGATTTCTACACCTCTAAAGGCACCGACCAATCATACAAAATTTTATTTTATGCTCTTTTTGGTGAGCATATTGATTTAATCAAACCACAAGAATTTATTCTGAGACCATCTGATGATAATTATTTTACTACTCAGAATGTTCTCTTAGAAAAAGTTAATGGTTCTGATCCACTTTTACTAAAAGGAAAAACTTTATTCCAAGATAACATCACCGTACAAGGTACAAGTGGTGCAATCTACTCTGTTGAGTTCAGACCAATTGATGATAGAGATTTATATGAAGTCTATTTGGATAGCACTTCCATCACCACAGAATTCAAGAGTACCAAAAAGACAAACTTAACAAGGGCAGCAGCATCATCTGATAAAATCTTATATGTAGATTCTACAGTAGGATTTCCAGAGAGTGGTAGTCTTTATGCAAAACTCCCTAATGACATCTATACTACTATTTCTTACTCAGGGAAAACAAACAATCAACTTCTTAACATTACAAATCTGAATAATGAACTAGTTGAAGGAACTGAAGTATTTGAAACTAACTTTGTTTATGCGTTTGATGATAATGGTTCCAAAGTAGAGTTTAGATTAATTAACGTTATTGGTGCAGTTGATGCATCCGAGAGTTCTAGTTTAGTTGTTGGTGATAAAATTAATCTGTCATCATTTGGTGCAGAACTTGGAGATGTTCCAGAATTTTCTAGTTGGTTATATAATACAAAAACAAATCACCAAATTAAGTCTATATCACTTTCTGGTTCCAGTACTGGAAATGTATATAGAGTTGAATTATTTGATAATGTTCAATTTTACTTAGGGCAAGAGTTACTACTCTTTAATCCAGACAAAGTTTCTGATACAAAAGTTTCATGTGAAGTTGATTCTATCATTTCAAAAAACATTATTGAAGTTTCTTGTAATACAAATGTCTTAGATAAGACTCAACTGAGAAAAATTATCATTACAGGTAAGAGTGACAATAATCACACACCATCTGTTGTAAACATTCCAGTTGGTGTTCAAAATAGTTACATTAGTAAGGATAATAAGAATTTTTATGTTGCGGCATCAGGAATGCCGAACTACACACTTTATGCTAAGAGCAGAACTCTTACTGCTGAGACAGCACTAGGAGTTGGAAAAACAGATATTCTAGAAACTGATACTGTTCATAAGTTCTTCACTGGTGAGCAAATTTACTATAATCCACAAGATGACTCTCCCATTCGTGAAGGAATTTATTACATCACTTGTGTCGGTGCAATTAAAGATAGTAAGAGGGTCAAGTTATCTTTAAGTAAGAGTGACCTTTATTCTGGAAAATATCTAGAATTTGAAGATGTTCTCGATGATACATTTGTCAAACTAGATTATGAGAATAAGACTGTTGAGAACCAAAGACTTTTAAAGAAATTCAATTTAATTAAAGGTGATAGTAGCCTTAAGCAAGTTGCTAGCAGGTCTACTAATAATAGACAAATTGGTATGCTTATCAATGGTGTTGAGTTATACTCACCAACACTTTTTGATGAGAACGTTTATTATGGAAAAATTGAAGAAATTATTGTAACTAATTCTGGTTCTGGATATGATGTTATCAATCCACCAGAACTGGAGATTAAAGACGTTGCAGGAAAGAACGCAAAGGGATACTTAAATCTTACAGGTAGTTTAGACTCCGTTAAAATTATTACTCCTGGTATTGGATATGCAAGCAAACCAAAGATTACTTTGGTTGGTGGAAATGGAGTAGGAGCAGTTGTTGAACCCAATCTAGTCAAACAAAGAATTGAATCTGGTTTCAAAGGAGATGGTTCTGGAGTAAACCCAGTAACAAATACAATTACATTCTCTGAGAATCACACCTTTGATGATGGTGAAGTTGTTTCATATAATGCAAACACTAATGCAGAAATCACACCACTAAAATCAAATTCAAACTATTTTGTTGGGGTAGTAGGTCCAAAGGAAATCAAACTGTTTGAAAGTGAAGTAAATGCATTTAATAAGACTAATGAGATAAACCTCTCTGGCATTAGTTCTGGATTCCATTCATTCAAAACACTAAAAGCAAAGACTACAATAACTGACCTTTATGTAAAAAATGGTGGTTCTGGGTATTCAAATAAAATTGTCAGAATCCCTTCAATCATTGCATTTGATGGAACTACCAATGGTGTAAACACTTTTGATGACTACATTTATGCACATAATCATTCATTTAAAGACAGGGATATTTTAAGATATTCTACCACTAATACAAGCATTGGTGGTCTGTCAACTACAACAGAATACATGGTAACTGTAGTTGATAGTGATAAATTTAGACTATCCGAACTTGGAACGGGAGTTGAGCAAATTGACGTAAACTTCACAAACAGAAGGTATGTTGGTCTATCATCTCTTGGAATTGGAACTCATACATTCTCATATCCACCAATTAGACTAGAAGTAGAAAGTCTATCTGGAATTGGTGCAACAACTGTTATTAGACCACAATTTGAACCAATTATACTTGGTTCTATTGAAAGTGTCTTCTTAGAAAACTCTGGTGTTGGATATGGTGTATCAAATATTGTCAACTTCCATAGAAGACCTGATATTCAAATCAAAAATATTGATTCTGAGGCACTGTTAAGACCAATTGTGGTCAATGGTTCTATTGTAGATATTCAATTCTTGACCTTTGGATCTGGTTATGACAAGGGAATTGATGTAGTTGTTTCTGGAAGAGGAAGTTATGCTGACATTAGACCTGTTGTAGAAAATGGTAGGATTGTTGCTGTAAATATTGCAAATGGTGGTATTGGATACAGCAGTGAAGATACTGAGATTAAAATCATTAGAAGGGGCATTGACGGAAGATTCCTGGGTAATGTAACAGAATGGAAGATTAATCAGTATGAGAAAAATAAAGAAGTTCTAAAGACTGATGATGAGGGTGTCATTGCTCCAAGTAAGAATAAGAACTTGGGACTTCAACTGGTTAATTTTAACACTCCAAAGATTATTAGAAGAACTCTAGATGACCACATTGATAGTTCAAACAGAGAGGACGCAAATAATGTTCACTCACCAATTGTTGGATTTGCTTATGATGGAAACCCAATTTATGGTCCATATGGTCAAGTAGGTTCTGATTTTAGAAGAATCAGGTCTAGTTATGCTAAAAGAATTGAACCAAATACTCTACTAAGACCACCTGGATTCCCAGACGGATTCTTCACTCAAGATTATTATTATGATAAAGCAATCGGTGATTTGGATGAACACAATGGAAGATATTGCAAAACACCAGAATTTCCTGATGGTGTTTATGCATATTTCTCAACCATTGATAACAATGCAATCTCAAATCCAGAGTATCCATATCTAGTTGGTGAAGAGTTTAGAGACTATGTTATTACTGAGAACTATGCATCGACATTTAATCAAGATTCTACCATTGAAACCCTTGATGTAACTAGAAATATTGGTCCATACTACATTAATTCTCAGTTCTCATCATATGATTTAATTAGTAACACAGATGAAAAATATCTACAAGAATTTACAGTAACAAAAACTCTAAGTTCTGGTATTGATTCTGTTCAAATTTATTCACCAGGTGAAGGATACAAGGTAAA
>CEPT01108518.1_pt1 | contig 11454 bp, 4 predicted proteins | sample 356221 | NCBI WGS metagenome assembly CEPT01 (sample SAMEA2620081, study PRJEB7988) | marine metagenome | isolation source: saline water (ENVO:00002010), including | reverse complement strand
GTACTATCTAATACACTCCAATGATCTGAAAAAGATCTACCTTTTATCATAACTAAATCTGGCTGGAATCCCATACCAGTTTTACCTGCATTTGTAGGTCTATCTCCTGTATATGCTATCATACCAAAATGTTCTGTAGGATCTAAGGTAGAAAGTAAGGCATTAGAACCTAGGTAAGCTTGACTTACCTCTGTACTACCTTTATATACTTTTGATACTTCTGTACTTCCTAAATAAATTGGTGCCATATTATGTAACGAAATAGAGTGTATTTGAATCTTTTGAACCTATAGCATCATATTGTGCTTGAGTTCCTGCCCAAGTTTGTAATTGAGAACTATCTCTTTGATTTGCTATTGATTGAACCGATCCAGATACTACATGCCCTCCTTTAGCTACTACGACTCTTCCTGATGTTGAAGAATCATAAGTAGTTACTACATTATTTGTATTTGTTGTGACTGAGGCTGGAATTATCATCTCATCACTACTATTATAAACGGTAACAATAACATTCTTAGTACCAAAATTATGTGTAGAAGTTACACTAGTTTGGTTTGTAAAAGAATCTGATACTGTGGCTGTTTCTGTAACAGTAGATGTTACTCCTGTAATTGCAGATCCATCTCCTTTGAAGTATGAGGCGGTTACTGCATTAGCAACGTTTAATTTAGACAGGCTAGCGTCTGATCCGCTAACGATAAGTTTTTTCCAGTTTGGCATGTTACTCTATTTACGGTTGGTTACTCTTTCGAGCCCACTTCCCTTTCGGGCCAATAATTAGCTTTATAATAAATAGCACTATAAATATAATAAAAAAAGGCCAGATGGCCTAATTTTATTTACCTTTTTTTGGTAATTCGTTTTGAAGTTTTTGAATAACTTTATAAAATAACTCAAATTCACTGCCTTGATAAGTAGCTTGTCTCATCTTTGCAATAATAAAACCTATTTCATTATTCTCTAAAAACTTCTTTTTTGGTTCTGCAACGTCTGGGGTCTTTTTATCGACCCCTTTTATGTTGCTATTTCCTTTTCTAATAATTCCCATTTTTTTTAAAACCTCTTTTATCATTTATTTTATGAATATATGTAAATGTCATCTCCATCTACTCTAATGTTTCCAGTTTTCTGATAGTTAGCATCGTCTGATGTTACTACTGCTGCAACGAATGCATCTGAAGATATTGTTGATTGATCAAAAGTAGCACCTGCAAAGTCTAATGCAAATCTATTTTCTGATTCATCCCATCCAAATGCAGCTCCTTGACCGTTAAATACTATACCAGTATCTGAAGCAGCTGAACCTGAGTTCAATAAGATAAACTTATCTTCTACGTTCAAGTTAGTTACTTGCTGTTCGATAGTATCACCTGTTACAGTTAAGTCTCCTGTAATTGTTACGTTACCTGTTAATGTTGGGTTAGTTACAATTCCAATTTGAACTTGATCATCAGTTACTGTAGTTTCAATCTCACCACCTGTACCTGCAAATGTTAAAGTATCTCCAGTAGTAAATGTATCTGATCCAGCTGTTCCTGCAATAGTGAATGAAGAATCAATTGTTCCCCTTGCTGTATGAGCCGAAGCTGATAAAGCAGCTATATTAGCATCTAAATGAGTATCTGCTGAAGCACTTAATGCTGCAATCTCATTTCTTCTTGCTGTATGAGCAGCTCCACTTAATGAACTATCAGCTGCAACGTACTCAGCTCTTAATGCTGTAGCCGATGAACTTGATAATGCATTATCTCCTGCTACTCTTTCAGCTCTTAATGCTGTTGCTATCGAACTACTTAAACTGTTATTAGCAGTAGTAGCTAATCCTTTTATAGCTTCTCTTTGAGTATGTGCCGAACTACTTAATGAAGTTAACTGAGCATCTGAAGCATAGTTTGTATCTAATGCTGCTATAGAAGCAGAGTTAATTTCGTATAATGCTACTCTTTGAGTATGTGCAGCACCACTTAAAGCATTGTCTCCAGCTACATATTCAGCTCTTAAAGCAGTTGCTTTAGAAGAACTCAATGTATTGTTTGCTGTAGTAGCAAGTCCTTTGATAGCTTCTCTCTGTGTATGTGCACTAGCCGATAAAGCACTATCTCCAGCAACATATTCACTTCTTAATGCAGTTGCGATTGAACTACTTAAAGTATTATTTGCTGTTGAAGCAAGTCCTTTGATTGCCTCCCTTTGAGTATGAGCTGATGCTGATAAAGCACTATCACCTGCTACATATTCACTTCTTAAAGCTGTAGCTGTTGAAGATGATAATGTATTATTAGCTGATGTTTGTGCTGAATTTAAAGCAGCTCTTTGAGTATGTGCTGATGCTGATAAAGCAGCTGTTGTTCCAGCTCCCTCTAATGTTTCAAGTCTATCATTTAATGATGAACTTAATGCTGTATCTGCAGCAGTATATTCAGTTCTTAATGCACTAGCATTAGATCCTGAGAAAGTATTGAATGTTGTTGTTAATACTCTATTACCAATTGATGTCGCAATACTTGCAGAGAAGTTTGGATCATCATTTAATGCAGCAGCTAACTCATCTAATGTATCTAGAGTAGTTGGTGCCGAGTTAACAATACCTGCTACTTTAGCATCTATATAAGTTTTCTGTGAACTACTTAAAGCTGTATCTGCAGCAGTGTATTCACTTCTTAATGCAGTTGCAGTAGAAGAACTTAAAGAGTTATTAGCTGTAGTAGCTAGACCCTTAATAGCTTCTCTCTGAGTATGAGCACTTGCTGATAATGCTGAGTCACCAGCAACATATTCTGTTCTTAATGCCGCAGCAGTAGAAGAACTTAAACTGTTATTAGCCGTTGTTGCTAATCCCTTAATGGCTTCTCTTTGCGTATGTGCAGCTCCTGATAAGGCATTATCTCCTGCTACTCTCTCAGCTCTTAAAGCAGTCGCTATAGAAGATGATAATGAGTTATTAGCAGTAGTTGCCAGACCTTTGATAGCTTCTCTTTGAGTATGAGCACTAGAAGATAAAGCAGTTACTGAAGCATCTGTTGCAAAGTCTGTATCTAATGCAGCAATTGAAGCTGAGTTTATTTCAAATAAAGCAACTCTTTGAGTATGTGCTGCTCCTGAGAGTGCATTATCTCCTGCTACATATTCTGCTCTTAATGCCGTAGCCTTAGATGAACTTAATGTATTGTTTGCAGTTGTTGCTAATCCTTTAATAGCTTCTCTTTGAGTATGAGCAGATGCACTTAATGCTGAATCTCCAGCTACATACTCACTTCTTAATGCAGTTGCAATCGAACTACTTAATGTATTGTTAGCAGTAGTAGCTAAACCTTTAATCGCCTCTCTCTGTGTATGAGCTGATGCTGATAGTCCAGATGTTCCACCTCCAGCTTCTAACGATGCAATTCTAGTATTTAATGCTCCACTTAAAGCAGTATCTCCTGCAACGTACTCTGTTCTTAATGCACCTGCAGCAGAACCTGAGTAAGTATTAAATGTACTTGTTAGTACTCTATTTCCTATACTTGTAGCAATTGATGCCGAGAAGTTCGGATCATCATTTAATGCTGCTGCAAGTTCGTCTAACGTATCTAATGTAGTAGGTGCTGAGTTAACAATTCCAGCTACTTTAGCGTCAATATATGTTTTCTGTGCTCCACTTAATGCAGTATCTGCAGCAACGTATTCAGCTCTTAAAGCTGTAGCTATCGAACTACTTAATGTATTATTAGCTGTAGTAGCTAATCCTTTGATAGCTTCACGTTGTGTGTGAGCTGCTCCTGATAGAGCATTGTCTCCTGCTACGTATTCAGCTCTTAATGCTGTAGCTGCAGAAGATGATAAGTTATTTACTACTGCTATCCTTTGAGTATGAGCAGATGCAGATGTTGCACCACCAGCTCTTGCTGCATGAGCAGAAGCACTTAATGAACTAATATTAGCATCTAAGTGAGTATCTACTGATGAACTTAAAGCACTAATAAGAGCTACTCTCTGACTATGTGAAGAACCAGAAGCTGCATAATAAGATGCAGGCTGACCTCCTAAGGTACTTACTGATCCTGATACAATATGTCCACCTTTTGCAATTACAATTGTACCTGATGTGCTAGTATCAAAAGTAACTGTAGTTCTATTAGCAGTAGTTGAAGTTACTGTTGCAGGTATAATTTGCTGATCACTATCATTATATACCTGTACAATTACATTTTTAGTTTCAAAGTTGTGATCTGTTGCTACACTCGTTTGATTAGTAAATGTAGCTGCTACTGTTGCATTCTGTGATACATCTATATTAGTTAATCCAGAACCATCTCCTTTGAATCTTGAAGCAGTTACTTCTCCTGTTCCAAAGTCTACAGTAGTATTATTTAAATTTCTTGCTGTTATAGCTGAGCTATTATTTGCAGTTGCAGCTGATGCACTTAATGCATTAATCAATGCTGCTCTCTGTGTATGTGCAGCTCCTGATAATGCGCTATCACCAGCAACATATTCAGCTCTTAATGCTGTTGCAATAGAAGAAGATAAAGAGTTATTAGCTGTAGTAGCTAAACCTTTAATAGCTTCCCTTTGCGTATGTGCTGAAGCACTTAATGCTGCATCTCCTGCTACATATTCCGTTCTTAAAGCTCCTGCAGCTGATCCTGAGTATGTATTAAACGTAGAAGTTAATACTCTATTTCCTATACTAGTCGCTATAGAAGCTGAGAAGTTAGGATCGTCATTTAAAGCTGCTGCTAATTCATCTAAAGTATCTAATGTTTCAGGTGCCGAACTTACTATTCCAGCTACCTTTGCATCTATATAAGTTTTTTGAGCACCTGATAAAGCTGTATCTGCTGCTACATACTCAGCTCTTAAAGCCGTAGCTATAGAAGAACTTAAAGTATTATTAGCTGTAGTTTGAGCTGTATTTAATGCATCTCTTTGAGTATGTGCTGAACCAGATAAAGTGTTAATTAATGCAACTCTCTGTGAGTGAGCCGATGCCGAAGTTGCTCCACTAGATCTAGCTGCATGTGCTGAAGCACTTAATGCTGATATATTAGCGTCTAAATGTGCATCTACTGATGCTGATAAAGTTGAGTCTGCTGCTACGTACTCTGCTCTTAAAGCAGTTGCAATAGAAGAACTTAAACTATTGTTAGCAGTAGTAGCTAAACCTTTGATTGCTTCCCTTTGTGTATGTGCTGAAGAAGATAAACTTGTATTAGCTGCTGTTTGAGCTGTATCTAATTGATTTCTTCTTACTTCTGCAGCTCCACTTAATGCTGTTAATTGTGCGTCAGTAGCAAAATCAGTATCTAATGCAGCAATCGATGCCGAGTTAATAGCGAATAAAGCTTCTCTTTGACTATGTGCTGAACTACTTAAAGAAGTATTTGCACTAGTTTGAGCTGTATTCAATGCTGCTCTTTGAGTATGAGCTGCTCCTGATAATGCTGCAATGTTTGCATCTAAATGAGTATCAACAGAAGAACTTAGAGCTGATATATTTGCATCTAAATGAGTATCTACTGATGATGATAAAGATGAGATTAAGGCCGTTCTCTGAGTGTGGGCTGACTGTGAAAGACCAGAAGTTCCTCCTCCACCTTCTAGACTATCTAATCTTGAGTCTACAGAAGATGAAAACGTTCCCCCGGCTGCTAAATAATTCGCGTCGTTTGCCAGCTGACTAATTGCTGATCCAGAGACGACTACTTTTTTCCATGTTGGCATCGTTATAAAATTTTAAATTTGTTCTTTTTAATAAATATGTTTGTTTTGTTATTCCTGACCAATATATAGATCGTAATTTGAATCCAAATACAATGTTCCTGCAACTGCGGTTGGTGTAGATGATTGACTGACTAATCTAAGTAGTCCATCACCTGTTATTCCGAATGTCTTTACCGAACCGCTATATACGGATAAAGCATCACCAGATCCATCTTTTCTTAAAGTTAATGAACCTGTTATTCCAATTTCGTTAGTTGTATTGTAAACTGAACCAGTTTGTTGAAATACATTTAAATCTACTACTCCAGTAATAAAATGACTTGATCCTGTATTAACGTTTACATTACCTCCTGTTAAGTTTATACCATCTCCAGCAGCAACATCTAAAGAAACTGATCCTGCTGTTCCTCCTCCTGATAAACCATCACCAGCAAATACTGCTGATATATCTCCAGTTCCGGAAACACTAGAAGGTTCCCATTGATTATTAGAACTGTTATATTGTAATACTTGACCATTAGAAGGAGATGCACTACTAACGTCTGTTAATCCACCTAATGTAGATGAACCTCCTCCTGAACCAGAAGATGGTAAGTAAAACTCTGCAAAAGATCTTGAGTTTACAAATCCATTATATCCTGGAGTAACAAATGCTTCAAACTTAGATACTACGTAAGTCTTATCCGTTTCTTGAACATAGATAACCTGTCCTTCAGCCACCCTTGATTCGTCAAGGTTATGCATATCGCTACCTGAAGTAACGGTAATCCATCCTCCTTGTACGTATTTGGCCTCGGTAAAGGCGCCGGTATTACCCGACCTTACATAAATATCACCAGCTGTAGTTGGCATAAGTTACGTTTATTATGGCGCTGAAGCCGAATCCGGCATCAAGTACGCTCTTGAGTTATTAGTATTCTTTCCTTCTGAATATATCATTCCCCATCTTGTATTACCTTGTACGGCATTTTCAGTATTGAAATAATATACTCCTGATCCTAGTGTTCCTGGTATAGAAGCATCTTTCGCATATAAATAGAATTCATTGTCTGTACCTGTACTATCAGGTGGAACTCCATCATACATAGAAGCAGGTTTTCCTGCTAGTGCTGATGATGAAGGGAATACAATTAATACGTGTTGTGATCCTCCACTAAAGTTGAAGTATCCTAGGCTTGATACTCCATTACCTCCATTATTATCATCTAAAGTAGTCATTGTTGAACTTGAATGATATAATGTAACAGTTGCAGTTGCACCATAAGAAGTATTAAATGTACTACCTAATGATCCAGACTGTAAATGTGCTATGATAGAACCAGATTCTATTCCTGCTTCATCTGCTCCAACATCTCCTGCTGTACCCATAAACTGTGCTTCTGAAGCTGGGTTAGCTGCCCAACTAATTCCGTACCCATATACGTTAAATGGTTGTGCTGCTACTGTAATAGTTCTACCTGTATAATCTGTTTGTTTACCAAATGCATCTGTAATTCTAACATTATAGTTAATAGTACCAGCTACTAAACTTGAAGCTGCTTCTATTGCTACAGATGATGAATCTGCATTTAAATAATTCACCTGTAATTGTGATGCTCCAGTTCCTGATAATGAAGCACTAAAAGGTGTATTTGATTCAGTATCTGAAATAGTAAATGTTACTAAGTCAGTACCTTGAGCGTTAGATGCTGTCCAATTAGCTGGTATATCAGTAAATGATGCTACCGTTGGTGCCTGGTTAGCAGTAACGTTTATATTGATTGCTGAACTGTCAGAATTACCATATTGGTCAGTCCAGTGTATTGTTGTTGATATTGTATCACCAGAAGAATATGAACCACTTGCTATATTAATTGATGATTCTAAGTTACCACTTCCATCTACTACTATTTGATGATTAGAAGAAGATATAGTTGAATATGCTTGTGAACCATAATTAGGTGAATAAGTAACTCCTACTTGTGCTTGAGTACCTGTTCTACCATTTGAGTTAGTTACTACCTCTGATTGACTTACTGCACTTTCTATAATATAGAATGTACCATTAGTACTTATTGTTCCATCATCTGCCTGTGCTATAGTAAATGTATGTGATTCAGTATTAGTACTAAATCCATGATTATCTGTTATTGATCCAGATATGGTATAGGAACCTGCTGCTAAACTTCCTGTCGGCTGCACTAGGAAAGTATTGCCCGATCTCTTAAAGTTTAACCCAGCAGATTCAGCTCCTACGAAATTATCATACAATATCGTATCACTTTCAGTATCCGAGAATGATATTGTAGTTAATGTCGACCCTGAACGAGCTAAATTGGTATTTAAATTTCCAGACGTATTACTAAATATAATGTCAGGAGCAGTATTTTCAGTTACATTAACTGATATACTACCAGAACCTACATTACCATAATTGTCTGTAAATGTAATGTTTGAATTAATAGTTGAACCATCTGTATTACCAGAACCAGAAATATTAGTTCCTACAGTTAAGTTACCGCTATTATTCACTGCTATTAAAGCATTTGATGATGTAAATGATTGTACTGATGGACTGCCTTCATAACTATCATAAGTTACTGATAAGTCACCTTGAGTTCCAGTTCTACCATTTGAATTCGTTACAATATTGTTTCCTGATGTTGCACTTTCTATTACATAGAACGTACCATTAGTTGACATAGTTCCTGTATCTGCAGCTGCTATAGTAAATGATCTTCCATTATATTCACTTTGCTTACCAAAGTTATCTCTAATTGCTACATTATAACTATATGACTGAGTTACTAATTGCTCTACTGCTTGAATATCCCAAGAAGAAGAAGCTATATTTTGAGGTACTAAATTTAATTTAGCTGCATCTGTACCACTTAAACTTGCTGTAAAAGGAGTATCTGTTTCTGTATCACTTACAGTAAATGTTACCATTGAGCTTCCTGATACTGCTTCATTAGTATTATAGTTACCTGTAGTGTTTGTAAATGATGCACTTGGTGAATTATTAATTGCTACGTTTACTGTTATAGAATCACTATCTGTATTTCCATATTGATCAGACCAATTGATAGTAGATGTTAAAGTATCTCCTGATACAAATGATCCACTCATAGGTACTGCAATTGTTAAACCACCAGAACTATCTACTACTATTCTGTGATTAGAAGAAGAGATAGAACTTAAAGAAGGTGAATTATATGCTGGTGACCAGCTAACATCTACATCTGCTTGAGTTCCTGATCTACCATTACTATTAGTAACAATATTAGACCCACTATCAGCAGATTCGATAATGTAAAATGTTCCGTTAGTTGATAAAGTACCGTCATCGGCTTGTGCTATTGTAAATGATTCTGAAATAGGATTAACCTCAAAGCCATGCTCATCAGCAACTGAGGCAGTAAAGTCATAGACACCAGCTGATAAAGAAGCATTAGTTCTAATCGATACTTCAGATCCTACTACTGTAGTTACTATATTAGCAGAAGAAGGATCAAAAGATAATGTTGTTAAATCTACAGCATTACTTTCAGGATCAGTATAAGATAATGTATATAGTACACTACCAGATCTAGCTCCATTTGTATTTAGGTTTGCTGTAGTTGGTGTTGCAGTTAAAGTTGGTCCTGCATTATTAGTTATATTAACAGTAAATGCAGAAGAGTTTCTTGTTCCGAAAGCATTTGAAGCAGTAACTGAACCGCTTATCGTTCCTCCTCCTACATCTGTAGATCCTGATACATTATAATTTAAGGATAATCTACCTGAACCATTTATTGCAAACTTAGATGTTGGATTAACATTCCAAGTTACAGATTGATTAGCATTAAAGTCTGCTATAGTTCCTGCAATACCATTAGTATTAGTAGTAATATTATCACCACTTCTAGCACTTTCTATAATATAGAATGTACCGTTATTAGATATTGTAGCAGGAGTATCATCCGCCACAGGTATTGTAACAGTTGCTGATGCTGCTGCGTTATAAGCATCTTTTACTGAAGCAGAATAAATGTATGAGTTCACTAAGTCACTATTCAAGTATACTCCTGCTTTTCTTGTAACAGCTCCAGCAGTCGACATTTGGAATGCATCTTCATGTGGATCTGTTGCTTGCGAAGTACCGCCATATGATCCTGTTGCTACAGGACTTCCATCTAACTCTAGACCTGCTAAAGTAAATGAAGTAAAAGTTAAAGCATTACCTTCTGAATCTGTTGCAGTAATTGATCCTGCTGCAGTACCATCAGATGAATTTTCATTAACACCAGATATAGATTGATTATTTATAGTTGGTGTTGCATTATCTTGTACTGTTATTGTTATAGGTAATGTTACTATTGAATCTACATCTCCATTTTGATAATGCTCATCAGAAGCACTAATACTAAATGCATAAGATGCAGTAGTTTCATAGTCTAATGATCCAGTAGCTTGTCTTAAACTAACATAACTTCCTGTTCTTGCTACTGTAAAGTGATTTCCAGGTATAGATGAAGAGTGAATAGTAATAGTATCACTTTCAGCATCTGAAAAATATATTTTTGTTATTTCACCAGCTGCAGCACTTTCATCTCTAGTAGTTGAATAAGATGTAATAATATTACCTGCTACAGAAGTTTCTCTAAATACTGGTGTTTCATTAGGAGTTACTCTAATGTATATTGTTTTATTTGTAGCACCATTAAATGAATCAGTTGCTCTAACAATAACAGGGTGAGCTAAAGTACCATCACCTCTATTATCTGTATTCATTGATGCTGTTGCTAAAGTATTCCAAGACATTACACCTGCTGGTGTTACTCTTACATAATCATCTGTATAAGCTGAAGCTACTGACCAAGATATTGGTTGAGACTCTGCATCTGTACCAGATAAAGTTACAATAGCTGATCCAGAAGGAGTAAATTCTGCTTGAACTTGATTTCCTGTTGAAATACTTGGTGCTGTATTAGGGAAAAATACTGCATCTAAAAAGTCTTGTATTGATCCACTAGTACCAAAGTTATTATTAAATATTCCTGATGGCATATCAGTATTAGATACTGTTCTATTACCATCGAATGTTGTACTACCGCCACTTCCTGATATAGTTCCTCTAGCTGTATGAGCAGAAGCACTTAATCCACTAATTAAAGCGTCTAAATGTGTGTCTGTTGAAGCAGAAAGAGCAGATATATTAGCATCTAAGTGAGTATCTACTGAAGAACTTAGAGACGCTATTAAAGCATCTAAATGACTATCAGCAGATGCTGAATATGAAGCAGTATATGAGTTAAAACTAGATGTAGTAACTAAACTTCCTGTATCAATAGCTGAAGCAGTTATATTTAATCTAGCTGTATGTGCAGAACCACTTAATCCTGCAATAAGAGCATCTAAATGAGTATCAGCTGAAGCTGAATATGATGCTGTATATGAATTAAAGCTTGCAGTAGTTACTAAACTACCAGTATCTATTGCAGAAGCTGTTATATTAAGTCTTGCCGTATGTGCTGAAGCACTTAAACTTGATAATTCTGCATCAGTAGCAAATCCAGATGCATCTAAACCAGCAATAGTTGTTGCAAATGAAGCAGATATTTGTTCTCTTCTTGTATGAGCAGCTCCAGATATAGCATTACTACTATCTAATAAGTTATACCAAGCACTTCCTGAATAAACTACTAATTGATTCGAAGAAGAGTTATACATTATATCACCATCTTGAGAAGATAATGAAGCTGTTGCACTATTTCCAAATCTTCC
>CEPT01007590.1_pt1 | contig 11459 bp, 11 predicted proteins | sample 356221 | NCBI WGS metagenome assembly CEPT01 (sample SAMEA2620081, study PRJEB7988) | marine metagenome | isolation source: saline water (ENVO:00002010), including | reverse complement strand
GTAGGACTTCCTTTAGCTCAGCTAGGAATGTTTGGACAAAATGCTGAGGATACTGTCAAAAGAGACTCACTAATTTATGATCCAGATGTAGAAGGTAGTAAAAAGATAGGGGACCGTAAGGCTGGTGCCGCAATTGCTGACTTCTTTACCGGCAGATCATATCAGGATCTTGTAGATGCATCTCTTAAAAGTAGAGCAAAGCAAATAAAGACTACATACAAAGATTTACTAGATTTAAATACAAAATTAAAACCTGCTCAGTTAGCACTTAAAACTGATCGTGAACTTAGGAGTATGCAAAAAAAGGCTGTAAACAGAGATGCAGCTTTGACAACTTATGGTGGCTCTGGTGGTGATTTGACGCCAGAGCAGCTGGAAGGTATGACTACCCAGCAAATTAATAACGCAGCTCGTAAAGCTAGTAATAAACGAGATATTGAGGAAGCACTGGCGATTGAGAGAGCAAAGTTTGATAATCCACAAACTAAGTATGATCGAGATCGGCAGGAATCAAAAGATCTGCTAGCGCAGCAACTGCAGGCATTCCAATTTGAAGATGCTAGGGCAGAGCGAAGAATGGCTAATCGTAAACAAGATTTGATTGAACAGCAGACTAGATTACAAAATAGCCGTGCAGATCGAAAGGATCAACAACTTGCATTGATGACATTAATTAAAGGTCTTGCTGAAATGAGCAATAGTGTTATTTAACTGTTATACAAAGACCAAAGCTCATCAAGATTTTTGCCACCTTGACCATAGTAAGAACTCCCCATTCCGTATCCACTCGGACTTCTACTTGAAAATGGTAAGCTAGCCCATTCTGGAGCTAGTTTATCCATAACAGCTTTAAATTCTTCCTTACTTGTAATCACCTTATCTGGATTAACGCCACGGATCTCAGTAAGATAGCGTCCAGCTTTCTCTTGGCTTTCAGGACTAAAATCAGGTAAGTTCAATGCCTTCTGAGCTCTATCCCACGTTGGTTTCATAAATTGGAAAGCACCAGCAGCTTCAGAAGTAGTTCCCCACGGAGTCTTTTCTCCAATATTGGGATGAGCATCGAATCCTTCAAATTGATGGCCTCCATAGCGTGTTGTATAGCCCTTATCGCCACTTGTGCCTTCTCCGTATCGAATAACTTTACTTAGTCTTGACCAACCTTCTGATGTATTAGGTAGAGAATAAGAAGAAGAAATTGGCAATGTTGAGCCAGTGGAAAATCCAACATTGGGATTACTAGAGACTTTGGACCCCGATGTGGTAGACCCCTGTGTCGTTGTTTTGGCTGATGTTGCTGAAGGAGTACTTGGGAGTGTAGAAGGCTGCTTGAGTAGATCTTCTAGCTTCTTGAATATCTCAGCTTGTTTCGTATCCCTTTCATCTTGTGACGCACGCTCTTCCTTTCTCAAAGCATCAAATTGAGCTTCAAGTGCTGCATCTTCTTTTCTTTTTTGAATTCCGTCTTTTATTGAAATAGCTCCAGCGCTTACCAAGCCCAAGCCACTAACTAGACCAGCAAATCGCTTGGAAGGTGCTTCAATATTTTTGACATCTTCGTTGTTTTTCCTCCTTGCGTCTACTTCTTGCTTAAGCGCGTAAGCCTCGAATCCCTTTTTATGTAATTTTTGATTGGCATTCAACGCAGCCTTACGTTTACCCGTCCGAATATTATTAGATTGATTGACAATTTGGTTAACAGCAAGGCTATTCTGCTGCGTAGTCTTATAGATATCAGTCAGGCTCTGAGAGGTCTTTTTGCCAATACTTGAATAATCAGCCATCTAACTATGCATATGCTTTATACCCATTGTAGTTAGATACAATAAGAAAAGAATATCAAGTTAAGTGTAAGATGACTAGATTTGCGCCTGGAACAGATCCTGATTATGTGAATTGGTATAACGTAAATAAAGGCTTCGGCGGTGATCAACGTGCAGCTCAAGATTACGGAAGAGGGAATCAGCAAATTACAAAATACGGCGAAACACGTCCTAAATACACTGAAGGGCAAACGTTTAGTAGCGATGACCCAGTAAAGGGTAAATCAGAATTTCAAGACGTAAAAACTAAACCACGTACTAATAACCAACAGTTAGGTGGAACCACGGGTGGAAATAGTTCCGCACCATCAACTACAAATCAAGAGTTGGATGGAATTAGGAAGGGACAGAGCACTCTACAGGACATCATGACTCAGTTCTTCCCAATGCAAATCGATAGCGACGATGACGGCGGCAGAGCGCTTAAGGATGGATTTTCTGTTGGATTCCTTCAGGACTATTTCAATAGGATGGGTTCCAAGGCAATGGCTGAACTTGATTCATCCCTTGGTAAGGACAACATGAGATTTGGCTATTACTTGAACTCAATGGATAAATCCAATGATCGGTTTGAGAACTATATGTACGGAAACCAAATGGCTGACCGTGCCTATGAGCGTCAAAATCAGTTTGCGAACCAGGAGTTCGGTCGAGACATCGGGATGCTGAGTGCCGTAGGTGAGCAGACACGCGACAACATGAGAGAAAGTGGTAAGCAAGATCGTCTTGGTTACATGGTTCAGGGTGAAGAGACACGTAAAGGCATTGACTTCCAAGATCGCATTAATGCTCGCAGAAGCGATAGGGAAGGTAGACGTGCAAGCAAACTTGCTAGGTCGTTCTAATGACTACAACCACTAAAAGCGGTAAGGTCTACATGACATATGTAGATCAGTGGTTGGATACATTACCAGCCGCTGAGTCAGAAGAGTTCAAAGAATTTGCTGAGGTCACTCCCTCAATCATTGAGATTTGGGTATACGCAGGAATCCTGCAATATCCAGGAACATTCAATGACATGGCCCGTTGGGTCAAGATGAAGTACAAAAAGCTGAACAGACGTGAAATCCTCAATAGTGAAATTGCTGCTCTGCACTCCGATGTACAAGAGCTTCGAATGGCAATTACCTCCGGTGAAATCAAAGGCTCCGATGGTGCTGCGCGTCTGGCATCACTTGAAAAAGAACTTCGCTCTCATATTGAAACGTCTGAACGGATGAACAGGACGTCAGATAAGAGAGGCATGATCCTTGCCGGTGCTGACCGAGTAATGCGAGAAATTACTGCAATCTTCAAAGATGACCCGCAGTTTGCAGAGCCAATCGAAAATGCGATGAATGCGGTCTGGTCCAAGATCTATAGCGAGCTGAACTGATGTACGGCTATCCAGTTGGAATTCCAATGGTGTTTGATGCACCAACCGAAATTAGGACTGCAAGACCCCCGATTGAACCTATTCCAGAGATTGAAGGTGCTGCCACTTCTGGATTGAGAATACTGACTGGGGCTAAAGCATCAAAAGATTTCCCTGGATTGCCGGATATATCAAAAGCTGGAGTGCCAGAACCAAGTGGTCCTAGCAGAATTAATGCAGATGCTTTAGACCAGGCTAAATACAACCGAGATCTAAAAATCTCAACAGATCGATTTAAAGCAATGCGTAAGAATAGTAAATACATTGCAAAGGCAAAGGACCGATTTAGTGACGAGCAGGCGAAATATTTTAATCCAGGTGGATTTGCTGGACGAGGTAGATCTGCACAGAACAAGGCAATGCAACGAGCTAAGGCGTGGAGATCCGCTGCTTATGGAATGAGACCTGATGCAAGACAATATTTGACTTACCTTTAGTTAGACTAAAGATAAAGTCGAGCATATGGCATTACCTAGCGCAGCATTAGCGTATAAACGATCAGCATTAATGACAGCTACGAAAGTAACTGCAAAACCACCAAGCGAACAAGTACTAAAGGCACGAGATAATTTCCAAGACTTTTGTAAGTTTATGGGCAAAGCTCCAGCAAATCATATGTTGGAGTGGCACAACGAATTATGCACAGGAGAAGATAGTGAATGTCTCTTAGGAATCGCAGGACCAAACACATCGATCCTAGCGCCGCGAGGATCTGCCAAAAGCACTGTCCTTGGTTTGTTTGCAGCTTGGATGATCGGGCGTCATGCTGCTGCCAAGAAAATGCTGCGGATTCTATATATCGCCTACATGGTAGATATTAGTAGAGCCAAGTCAGCAACAATCAAAGGAATTCTGACATCAACCAAATATCGGGAAATTTTCCCAATGGTTAGACTGTCAAAGATAAAGAGAAGTGACGAATACTGGAGTATTGATTATGAGTTTGCGGGGATTGATACGGCGGGTGAAGAGGCTTTCACCATTGCGTGTGGCGGTCTCAAGGGAGCAATTACCTCAAAGCGTTCTCAATTGGTCCTTATCGATGACCCTATTAAATCCGCTGCGTCAATCAACAATCCTGACATTAGAAGGGAGATGGAGCAAACGTGGTCAAACGTCATCGCCCCCACCATGTTCCAAGGAGCAAGAGCGATATGCCTTGGCACCCGCTTTCACTTTGACGATGTACACGCCACACTATTTGTCCCGAAGAACAACTGGAAGCAGATCGTACAGAAGGCGGTCATAACGGACGCTGACGGAAAGCAACGCTCTTATTGGCCAGAGTTCTGGTCAATGAAATACCTCAATGATCGAAAGTTAGAAGATCGAGTTGCTTTTGCATATCAGTACTTGAATACAGCAGTCAAATCAACAGACGTTGGTTTGTCTCCAGAGTTAATCGTTAAAGGTGAAATCCCTGAGGACTACGACTGCTTAGGAGTAGGTATTGACTTGAGTGCTGGCCTCAGAGAAAAGAACGACTGGACTGTCATGACCTTGGGAGGCATTAAAGACGACAAGCTTTACATGATTGATCAGAGAAGAGCACGAACACTCGGCAACCTTGAAAAGATGGATGTCTTGTGCGAAATGCTTTCTGACTGGAACATCCTGCTTGAAAATGACGAAGGGCAGTTCTTCCCGACGATGTCCCCATGCGTGATCTGGCCTGAAGCTGTGGCTTATCAGAACTCATTTGAGGGAGACTTCAAGCGAGTGATGCATGAGAACAGAGCTCTTTATAACTTGACCGTGTCACCAGTGAAAGGATTCAAAGGAGACAAACTCGCCAGATTGCGTGGAGTTTTAGGACTATATGAGCACAAACGAGTTGTCTGGAACAAGTGGCGTAAATGGACAGTACTCGAAGAAGAGCTTCTTAACTTTGGTCATTCTCAGCATGATGATGCTGTGGATTCCATGGTATTAACGATGGGTGGATTACTTAGGAGAGGTAATTTACAAATTGATTACAATGGGGATAGCTTTGATTTATAGAATTTAAAATGGCTGAAAATAGAATGGCTTCTAGCAAATCGCTGAAACAGAAGCTTGGTGTAGATGTATATAACGAGAAAGCAGCTCCAGGTATGGAAGGTGATTTATACGATAGGAACGAGATTAGAGCTCAGCTGCAGAATCCAGAGTTTGGGGATGATATGCAAGACCGATTTCGTAAGTTCCAGGATTTAATTGATCAAGGTAATTTTAAAACAAATAAAAAAGGAAGAGACTTCTTAAAGATGAGGGGACTCGACTTTTCTAAGGCAAACCCCAAGCCAAAGCCTGATCCAACTCCAGAATCATCACCGGAGCCAACTGCAGATCCAACTCCAGGGTCAGCTCCAGAATACGGCAATCCTCCTGGCGTGACGGACGGTGTTTATCAAGGAGGTACTCAAGGAGGAGACCAGAGTTCAACAATTAAAGGGGATAACAATACTGTTAACCAGGATCAGTACAGCACAATCGACAACACAATTCGCGATTCATTCAATACCAATACCTTCAAAGACTACAGCGACAACAGCGTGAGAGCCTTTAATTACACCCCCACTCGTGGTCAGGATTTTGAGCCGGGAGTAATCGGTAAGGCTACAGCAGCTGGTTTCTTTGATCCAGGATCTTCTGCACCAAGGTTTGTCAATAAGTACATTGACATGAACCGTGATGCACAGCGAGAAAGCGACTATCAGTACGATATGGACCGCCGGATGAGTGGAAAAGATGATTACAGGGGACAATCTAAATACGCTCAGGCGTTTGATCCTGCACGAATGATGCAGAGACTTGACGACTCTGTACAGGAGTCAAGAGATCGATCAAATGTATCCTTCTCCAACATTTATGGAAACATGGATGACTTCATTACACCTGGATTCGAGATGGCTGATCGTCCAGATCCAATTAAGGACAAGACTGATGAAACCATGAAAAAGTATATGGATCTCTTAAAGGCCTGATCTCATTTAGACTATTAATAACTTAGGAAAAAGGTTATGGATACAAGCGCAATAAGCAGTAGTTTTGAGCAGATCTTAACAGCTGCAAAAGAAAGAAGAGGTGATCTATCAGTTGATTCGATGATTGTCTCTTCTCATCTTGCACAGATGAGAACTTTCATGTTGCGTCGTGGTATCGAATTCTTTGCAGATCAGGATTCGTTTGGCAAGAGAAAGGAATTCATTGCCAAGGTCTGTGAAGACAACATGCTTGAAATGAAATTTGAAAGCATTGTTGACTACTTCCTATGTGATGGCCAAGGTCTGTTCTACTTCAGACCTTCAGGAGAGAGTTATCAGATTCTCTACTTCCCTAAAGAAAGCTACAGAGCATACCGAGATCAGAACGGTGAACTGGAATCAGTTGTACTGACTTACTCGTTCCACGTAAAACAAACGAATGCTTTAGCAGGCGGTCTCCCTTCTTTAAACAGTCGAGGAGGCAAAAAGAAATGGATTCAGCTGAAGGTCTATAAAGACCGCATTGAGCAGACAGTCTCAGACGAACGTATCGAGTTCACTGATCAATCGGCAATGATGCCGTATCAGATGCCAGGTCAGACAGAAATTCTCACCAATAGTCTTGGCTACATCCCAGCGGTTGAAGTCTTCAACCATATGGATTGCACAGGCGAGGCCACCGGTAACGGTGAATTTGACTGGATGGCTAATCAAATCATTTATCACGATGAGCTTGTCCGCAATATCAGAAAGAACCTGAAGTTCTTTGGTAACCCCACTTTGGTCTCTAGTAGACCGAAACACGACATTGTCGAGAGTGGAGATGAAGGATCATTCCGTCCCACCATTAGTTCTCAAGCAGGCTTCGCTCCCATTGGAGCTGGACGTACCAGTACTCGTGTTAGCGCTCCCTTTGGCGCTGCATCAGTCGATGGTCAGATCAAGGTCCCGCGTGTCATTGCAAACCTGGAGCCCACTGACCGTGTTCAGTACATGACGCCTGATGCCGTTTCAGGTGACCAGAACTTGTACGTAAAGCAGTACCGCTCTGAAATCCGTCTGGCATTAGGCGGTGTCGATGACATCGATATCAATACGGCATCTACCGCTTATGAGATCAAGACACTCTATGGACGTGTAGCAGCCAACGCTGAGAAGAAAGCTAGAGCACTCTTCACTTATGGATTGTGCAAACTCTTCTCGATGATGATCTTCACAGAAGAGCGTAACTTTACGGAATCGTTTGCTATTCAGCTAGGACTTGAAGAGCCAGTCACACCATTGCCCGAAGAATTTGATAATCCAGAGGATTACAAGAAAGCAATGGATAAATTCGACAAAGAATATAAGAAATATGTGCAGAAACGTGATAAAGAAATGAGTGCTAAACTGGACGCAGGGGATGTACCCTCCGGCGTTACTGGTTTAATTCCAGACGGTTCAACGAAAGTTAACTGGCGTTGGATGGGTCAAGTCTTTGAAGATAGTCCCGATGACATTCTCAATAACAGTATTGTCGTCAGGAACCTTCAAGAATTAGGTGTTGATTCAATCGAAGCACTTAAATATCTATTCCCAGGAAAAACCGATGAAGAACGAGCAGCAATGTTAAGCGGCTTCCCGTTCCGAATGGTCCAACAAACACAAAGCAGTATTAATCAATTTATGGGGCTGTTAGGTCAGTTTTACCAGCTGCCTCATCCACAGCAACCAGACATGCCTTTGGCTGCTGACCCGAACCTAGATATGACTGGGTTCTTATATCGATCTTTAGACTTTTTAAGAAAGGAGTTAAGTTACAGTGGAAACTACAAACCAAGCAGTAGCGCCCGTACCCCAGACGAGCTCAGCCTCGCCGACAAGTTACGCGCCGAGCGCGGCGAATCAGTACGCGACGAGCCAAGGCCAACCATCCCAGGCATCAACGACCCAGGCACCGGCCCCGCAAATGCCGGCTTACCAGGGGATGGCCCAGGCTCCGCAGGCTTCGGCACCTCAGGCGAATCCCTGGCAGCAGGCGTTCCAGGCTCTGTCCGCAAGTCTGAATACGAACAGCCCCTCCCAAGCCCAGGTTTCACCCTCGGCTTACCAGACGACGCCGACGCCTCAAGCAGCTACGCAGCCAAGCTTGGGTTCAATGGCCCAATCGGTGCCCCAGATTTCGCAGCCCCAAGCTTCAACCCAGGCTTATACGGAATCGGAAGTCAGCCAGCTGGTGCAGGCAGCGGCGCAACAAGGAGCAAGTCAGGCTCAGGATCAGTACCTAAGCGGAATCAGCGGAGAAAGTCTTGAGGTTCTTGAGCACTTTGGTGCTGAAGCCCCTGCTCTCCTGAACACCTATGCATGTGCCGTTGAGGACGCTCTGATTGAGCAAGTCCAGCGTGGCAATTCCATGCATCAAGTTCTGCAGGCCACCAACGAAGAGCGGACTGCAATGAACACCATGCTGACCAACCCTGATGTGTTGGCTGAGTATGTCAATGACTTCTTCGGTCCTAACGGTCCTTACCCGACCGAAACTGCTGAAGAGACCAGTGCTCGTGAGCAAACTGAAGCTCGTGCACAGTTCGAAGCTGAAATCCAGGCTCAAGAGCAAGGCCGAGTGCCCGCCCAGTTCCAGCGCCCTGAAATGGATATGCCTACTCCAGGTAAGCAAGTCAATCAGGCCAACGACTTCTGGGGCTCATTTAGCCAGATGATGGACAACAACCCTGAGCAAGCTTGGCAGTATCTGTCACAAGCTCCTCAAGCCGCCCTTCAAGGTAAGGCTCTGATTCAGGATCTCTGATTCAAATAAACGTAGGGGATGTCTAAGTACATCCCTTACAATAAAAGTATTGATTTAAGTAATAGAAATGGCACAACCTATTCAAAGTTATATGGGTCATGCGGCAGATGCACTGCAGCAAGCAAATTTACAGAGTGGCAATGCAGGCATGAATAGCCCTGTGCCAGCAGTAATGAATGCAATGGATAGCGGTAGATATACAAAAGAGGGACTTAACCCACAAACTGAAATTGTTCAGCAGCAAGGAACAGGCAACTTACAGCAGAATATTGGCACTGCTGCTAGTGGAGCATCAGCAAATGCGGAACGTCTAGTTGACAACCAAGTGCTAAAGGTTTCTCAGCAAGAATATGATGCACAAGCAAAGCTGGCTGAGCACAAGTCACAGATGCTACTAGCGTCTGGAAATTATATGGGAACAGCTGCTATGGCTAATCCTGAAGTTGCCGGACAAGCTAAAAGAGATGTAGCCCTGCAAACTCTGCAGTCAATGGGAGTAAACACCTTCGATATCCCTGATATCGGATAACTACTTAAATTAGATACAATCGGTATATATACGAACCGTAAATACCGTGCGTAAAGCTGCAGACATTCAATGCACAGATCCAGAGATCTTCCAAACTATTTGGAAGCATCTGAAAACGGATGGTATGCCAGATCAGGCTGCAAATCATATGACAGCAGAGATGCTGACTCATGGTGAAGACTTTGAAGGATCTATTGAGCAATACGAACGTAACTACGCCAACTACAAAGAGAAAGGATATAACGAACATGCTGCACAAGCTATGGCCGTTGAAGCACTAGAAAGTGGAGAATCTCCACAAGAAAGTACTCGATTTGCTAACATCTACGGTTGATAAATAACATCTTCGCTGATAGAATTAAGTATCAGTGAAGATAGAATATGTCAAAAACAAAAGCAACTGGAGATTCCGTTCGTTCATATCTTCGTGATATCGGAAGGATCCCTCTACTTGAGCATGACGAAGAGATTCTACTAGGTAGGAAAGTTCAACGTTTGATGGAAATCAAATCAATTGAAGATGAATTAGAGAATCCAGATCAAGAAACGTTGGCACGTGTGCTTGGAATCACAAGTAAACAACTTCGCAGAGAGCTGAGAGATGGGAAGAGAGCGAAAGACAAGATGGTCACCGCTAACCTACGCCTTGTTGTTTCGGTCGCTAAGAAATACACCAAGCGAAATATGGAACTTCTGGACATCATCCAGGAAGGTACGATCGGGCTCGTTCGCGGTGTCGAGAAGTTTGATCCTGGTCGTGGTTATAAATTTAGTACTTATGCTTACTGGTGGATTCGTCAAGGGATCACAAGAGCCATTGCAGAAAAGAGCCGAGCGATTCGTTTACCGATCCACATTACTGAGAACCTCAACAAACTTAAGAAAGCTCAGAGAGAACTAAGTCAGATCAATGGCTACATGCCCACAGTATTTGAGCTGTCTGATTATTTGGAACTAACAGTTGACGAAATCAAAGATCTAATGTGCAAGGCACGTCAACCGACCTCTCTTGAAATTAAAATTGGAGAGAATAGGGATACTGCTTTGATTGATCTATTAGAGGACGAAACCCAATTACCTGATTTCATTCTTGAAAGGCAATACATCAAAGATGACATGCGTTCATTGATCAGTGAGCTTCCAGAAATGCAGGCTGCTGTTATTTCAATGCGATATGGAATTGGAGATGAGATGTTGGAACCTATGTCAATGACTTCAATTGGCCAAGTTTTGAACATGAGTAGAGATCGAGTCAGGACATTGGAAAACAAGGCAATTAAGGCATTACGTGAGATGTCAGAATCTGTGACTGAGTATCTTTAATACAATAGGGGTAAACACGATGGGCCAAGATGAGCGTCACAAGGCAGATCAGGAGAACTAATTTAAAGTATGGGGCAAGTGACAACACGAACCCCAATAGTTATGTTGCATCAAAAAGTCTCAATCTTTCCAAAGGTCCTTCAATCAGTAGACCTGATAATCTTGATATCTCAGTTATTCCTTATGCACTGAACTACAAAGATACTGTAGGACTGTTTGGCACAGAAAATTATTATTTGAAAGTTAACCTAAACATCATTGGCGACATTGTCAAAGAAACGTTCGAAGAATTAAACTGGAATGCCGCAGAGATTGAAACCAGAGTTGTAGATAATACTCCTAGTTATTTAGGAGCTGACATTGACTATGTCACTGTAGAAGCTGATAACAATTGGACAGGAGCTGAATTAAATCTTGGAAGCCTGGCACCAGCTGGAGATGAAGATTACCTAAGCGTTGAAATCATCAACAACGGAACCGGGAATATCTATGTCGACAAACATGTAGATGTAAGGCTCTACACAATTGATAAGCAAGAGCATCCTTACGACTTAATGTATATAAGTCGATTCGATCATTTCTATATTGGAGTGCATGCTCGTAATACGAGAACGCT
>CEPT01030154.1_pt1 | contig 11480 bp, 16 predicted proteins | sample 356221 | NCBI WGS metagenome assembly CEPT01 (sample SAMEA2620081, study PRJEB7988) | marine metagenome | isolation source: saline water (ENVO:00002010), including | reverse complement strand
CATACTTTTCTAAAACTGCATAACATTGAAATTGATTATACAAATATATAGCATACAATTCTTTATCAATATTACCAGACATGAGTATTTTTACAAACTCTTGCCTTTCAGCATTTTTATGGTGTTCCATTGTTAATTCTTTTATATCTAGCATTATTCTGCCTCGCCTTTTCTTACAAAATTTACATATCCTGTTATTATATATCTATCCTTTTTTTCAGGACAAATATGACCCTTATGTGTATGTGTAAAGTAAGCAGGAAATAAAGTAGCTCTACCTTTCACACTCATTATTGTTTTATTATAACCAGAAAATTCAGTTCCACAATTATGATTACTTAAATAAATTTGCAAAGCTAATACTCTATGAGGATATGTCATACTATTTTCTGAATGCCAATTATAAAAACTTTCACCAGGTCTAAAATGTTTAAATCTCATTGATGTTAAGGTCCAAATTGAAGTAGTTTTACCAGCCTCTGGATATTGTTTAACATACTCATCTAATAGATAATTAATCTTATAATCATATTTAAATTTATTAGGGTCTATATCTAAAAAACTATAATATTTAATATCTTCTTTATCAAATTTAGATAATGGTTTATATAAATCAATTAACTCATCACACTCTTGGTCTGAAAAAATATTATCTTTTGTTAATATCCAATCTATCATTTATTTACTCATTGATATGCCTAATCTAGGACTTAATGGTAACACCGAGTGATACATACCACTTGGCACATAAATTAAATCACCAGGATTTAATACAACTTCTTTATCTTCAACAATCCATTTCGTAACACCTTGACATTGCCAATAATAAACATCCATAGTATCTTTATGTTTACCAAAGGTTTCTGCTTTGGTTGATATATTAAAATATAAATGAGCAGTATTACAATCTAAATCATTTAACACTTTTTTTACTTTGTCTATATCATGCCCATTGTGTGAAACAAAAAAACCTGGATAATTAAATTTTATTTCTTCATTTAAATGTACAGACTTATCATAATTTAAAAAGGCTTCTGTCCAATTAACAACATCTAAATTATATTCTCTTTCAAAATATGGGTCAGGCATTATTACCTCCTGTAAAACCATCAAAATTAGTATTAAAAGAAATTATAGTTTTGACACTATTTGAAGTATTTATTGGTGACCTATGAAGTATATTTGCAGGAAAAGTAAGCAACTGGCCTTCTTTTAATTCTATATCAATAATTTTATTTTCCTTTATATCGTACAATTGTGTTTTTATATTTTCGTCTGGTAAATTTAGATAATAAACATTAGTATAATTTACCTCAGGATGCACATGCCAATCATGTGTACTATTTTTTTCATAACTTTGATACCATACATTACTAATCTTGCACAATTTAAATTTTAATTTATCAGTCATTTCATTTAAGTAAGGATGAATTATTTTTAAAAATAAATCTTTATAATGTCTTTTAGTTTCTCTTGGTAAATTCCAATCAGTTTTAGATACATTATCCACACTAGACGCTTCCATATTATCTATTAAAGATAATAACTTATCTTTATTTTCTTTATGTTCTTTTATATCTGTAATAATATAAAAAGATTTTAAATCATATAATCTCATAGAAAATTTATAAAACAATTTAATGTTAGTCTTCCATTATCAATACTATCGCCATAATTTAAACTAGACCTATGAAATTGTTTACCATTAAATAATACAGCTCTATTTTGTACAAACTTTATATTTTGAGTTTCTTGTTTGTTTTTATCATAGATACTTAAACCAGATTTTAAATTTGTTTCAGATAAGAAAACAATCATTGTCCAATCATCAGGATCCGTATGTATATAATCTGGTTCTTCATCTTCAGCTAATCTTAAATGAGTATTTACACTCATTTTCCACCTAGAATACATAAGTCTTTCATTACCACTTTTTTGTTGTATTTCTTTATTTGTTAACTGCCATATAAATGGATGTGTTTTACCTAAATGTAAACTTCTTTTTCCTGGCCATACACTATTCTCATCTTTTTCAGGATAACTATTATAATCATGTAATGGTATTTTTTTAAACTCTGGTAATAACAACTCAAAGTTATCAAAAAAATTATCTATAACTATTGTGCTAAGCATATTTGTTTTCCTTTGTTCTAAAAAAGAAATTACCAGCTACCGAAACTCTAGTTTTATCCGTGCTATAAAATGGTGACACCGAATGTTTTATTTTTGACGGTATTAGTATCATTTTATTATTGTATGACTCATCTAATAAAATATCTTTTGTTTCTATATCACCAATAGAGTTTGTATAATACATTGTAAAAGAGCCTGATTTATTTCTTTTAGACTCACCTGGTGATAATTTTATTTCATTATCTCTTGTATAAGGTATATCTAACCATATAACAAAACTCATTAAACCAGGATGCCTGTGTGCAGGATTAAATTCATATTTGTTTTGAAAACTTACCCATGCGTCATTCATTACAATAGATAAATTGTCTGTTAATGTTGAATAATTTGTTTTTATGTAATTATAATGTTTATCATATTCAATTAAGTAAGGCATAACTATATTTTCTAAATCGGAAAGACTATCTTTTAGACTAAAAGTGCCACTTATATGACCATCAACATTATCACTAATTGAAACCATTTGATTTTCTTCAATTTCATTTTTGACATTTGTTAATAAATTTTCATCAATGTCAGTTATTAAATAACCATAATTTTCAAATTCTTTAATCATATGTTTTTACCATATCACAAGCAATAGACATTCTTTCATGTTTATCTTTACCATCATAATGAGCATAATGTTGTAGTCCTGAATTGAATATGACCATGTCACCCTCTTTCATATCACAAGTCCATAAATCACAATTTAAATCATTATATTTTACAATATCTTTTTTATGAACATGAGATAATAATAATTGATATGGGTTTAAAAAAGTTAATTTACCTTTAGTCAAATAATAAACGGCCGAAATTAGAGATGACCTATGGTTGTGAGGCACACCAATTGATTGGTCAATATGAGTATTACCCCATATTTTATTGATTTTTAAATTCACATTTTTTTCTGAACCAAATAACTCTTTAGCATAATTTTGTCCTTCAGTTAAAAATGCGTTTTTTAAATTATTCAATATATCACTATCAAAATTTTCATGTTTAGCTGGTATTTTATATCTTTCATGTATATGTTTTTTTAACTCATCATTATTTAAATTTTGTACATTAAACAATGAAACACCTACACTAAACATTTTTTTCATATTACTCATTATTCATAATCCAATTTTGTGTTAAAAGCAATACTTACTCTATCCTCATCAGCCGTATGGCCTTCCACATAATGTTCTAAACTAGCAGGAAACATTATTAATTTAGATTGTTTTGGTTCATACCAACGACTGCTACTAGTATAATGATTGAAGCTATTTACTCTATCCCTATCAAAATGATACTCAATAAGTTTATTAGGATTTGTAAAAACAATTCTACCACTATTTTCCGGTGCCTTTAAATAAAAAACTCCAGAAAAAACAGAACCTTGATGTGTATGGGGCCTGTTAGAACTGCCTTTAGAATTAATATTAAACCATAAGTTATCTAAAATATTTAAACTACCTTTTTTTAAATCAATATATTCGTGTAAATCTTGAGCAAATTTATTAATAGTATTTTTTAACTCATCAAATACAGGTAAATTTTTATTTAAATCATTTGATTGCCAACCAGAAACATTTGAAACAACTCTACCTTTTGATTTGTTTTTTAATTCATAAGCATAATCAATTAAAGATTGAGTATCAATGGTTGTTTGTACATCAAATATAGGCACTTTAAATGCGTCTGTTATTAAATTTTTTAAATAATCATTTTTAGTTATCATAATTTTATTCTCATTTCACTTATGGTTAATGTAAACCATCCTGTAACAATGTATTTTTCTTTTGTTTTACTAACTACGCCTTTATGTGTATGAGTAAAATCGGTAGGCCAAATTAATGTTAAACCTTTTTTGGCTTTAGTTTTTAATTTTTGATAATAAAACTCTGTGCCTCCATCTTCTACATCATTTAGATATGTCATAAAAACTAATATTCTTGTTAAACTAGTAGGATGACTTCTTTCAAAATGCCATTTTTTAAAACCACCACCAATTTTATATCTCTGAATATTAAAATCCACATTTAAATTATGTGAGTAATTTGAGTCTGAATATTCATAATATTCATTGTAATTATTTAAACATGCTAGTAGGTAACTTTTATATGCTTGAACTTCACTACTATTTTCATTTGGTGAAACTGCTAAATCTAAACTATCTTTAACATCTTTTTTAACAATAGTTGTATTATTATTTTCTTTTATACCTACAACACCATTTTGAACATTTTTAATATTTGCATGATAATATTCTAACAATCCATCACAGATATGTTCTGGTATATACCAACCACCTATAAAACTATTGTAAGGGTATTCTTGCTGTTTTAAATTAAATATATTTGATTTCATTATATAAACTGAAAATTTCCTGAAACTGAAACTCTTTCACAATCTGACTTAAAAGGAAATACCATATGCATTAATGAGCCTGGAAAAATATAACACTCTTTTTCTTTAGGAAAAATTGGCACCTCGGCAATATTTAACATATCTGAATTCACATCATTTATAAATTTTATACCACCAGGTCCAGATGTATCTGTACCTTGATAATTTTTATTTTCTTCAATTAATTTTTCTGGAACTTGAATATAAATTACAAAACTTAATTGTTGATTATGAATATGTGGAGGATTAAATTCACCTTTTTGCATATAATTAACCCATAAATCAGTTAATTTTAAATCTGCTTGTAAGTTTTTATTATGATATGTATTTAGAAACTTCATGTGGTCGCTTATCACAGGTGAAAATTTAGAAAGAAACCAATCTTTGTCTTCTTGCGTATATTTCAACTCTTTATCTAAATGACCAGCTAGACCTTTTCTTGCGTCTTCTTTTAAACGATTGCCTCTTTGTAGTAAACCATCACATAACTCATCACTTATGTGAAATCTCGTTAGACAAGGTCCCCAATAATAATATTTAAATTCGTTTGTGTATTTCATAATAAATCATCTCAAAATCTATGTGTTATTCACTAGCTTGTGCAGCTGTGCAATTTGATGGTATTAATTCAGTTTTTATCACATATCCATTATCATATCTCCATTGTTCAATTCTAGCAAACAAATCTTGTGGTACTTGCCCAGGTGCTGATGTTGTAAAAGTTTCTGTTCTTGTTTCAACTCTACCATAAGCGTGGTCTTCATACTCAACATCTATGCTATATTGTATGTAATCTGCCATAACATTCTCCTTTTACTATATTTATAATGATAGTTGCCCCTCTTTGTGGCCAAAATGACCTCTGCAATATAAGTTAAAGGCTAAACTATATCTGTTTTTATCTGATTTATTTTCTTCAACTCTATGCATTAAATTAGAAGGGAATATTACTAATTTTCCTTGATTAACTTGAAATGTCATCTCTTTACTTGTTACATAATTATATTCAGATACTTTAGGCGTTAAGGCCATGGGAAATATCTCTTGCTCACCATAGCCTTTGACAAACACTATACCACCAGCGTCTTTAGGTGTATTTAAATAATACACACCACTCAATATACTATTTTCATGCATATGGTCTTGTGCCCAATCTTTAGGGTAATGTTTGTTAATCCATGAGTTTAAAAAATAAAATTCAGCGTCAACCACCTTTAAGTAATTTGTAGTAAAAATATTAACTTGTTCCAATATTAATTTTTTTAAATCTGGCAATTTATTTAAAACATATTTGTCAATGGTGTACTCAGCATTGTCGGCAAATACTCTTTCATATTCACAATTGTGAGCGAAATCTATCCATTGTTGTTTTACAGGTATTTCCGAATCGAATATAGGCTTAGGCCATAATTCATGTACTTTAAATTTAGGCATTTTTGTGTATCTCTTTTAAAAAATCAATAAGTTTTATTTTATTTTTTGCCATGTTATCCCATTTATTTTTATTTTCATTCATTGTTTTTATATAATTTTTATACAATAATGTTAATACATTGTTTAAATTATCTTCATCAATAAAGTCTAAATATTCAATACTTTCTTTATCTAGTGGTAAATTTCTCATACCAATAGAAATTAATCTTTGTCCTAATCCTGCAATATTATAATCTCTTAATTTACCATAAACTAATCTATCAAAACCAAGGTAAAAAGGAGCTTTCATGTCAACTATTTCTTTTGAATATTGCCTTTTATTTACATCTCTCCAATATTCAGTATCTTCTCTATGAGATAAAGCATAATGAGAAGCTACAAAGTCTGCAAACTGGTCAAAACTTGATTTACAAAAAGAATCATAACTATCTCTATCAAATTGACTAATAGTAGATTGTTCACCTCTATTTAATGTTCTAACTAATGTATATAAAAATTCATGTGTAGAATATAAACCATTAGATTCTAAAGGCTCTATAAAACCAGCTGATAATCCTATTGCAACAACATTTTTTACAAATAATCTTTTGTGTCTGCCAACACGCATTTTAATATTTTTAAATTCTGATTTACTATAATCATGGCCTTTTTTATCTAAATGATTTTTAAATTGTTGCAACGCTTCTTCATCACTCACATATTTGTCTGAATAAACATAACCAGTACCAATTCTTTGCCAACTAGGAATATTCCACACCCATCCGTTTTCAATCGCTGTGCAATTTGTAAAAGGTTCTAATTGTTTTTCTTTATCTTTATAAGGCACTCTTGTAGCCCAAGCTTTGTTATTAGGTAGTTTATGAGAATAAGATATAAATGGTTCTTTTAGTGTTTCACCTAATAATAAAGATTTAAAACCTGTACAATCAACATATAAGTCAGCAGTATATTTGTTATTTAATGATTTTATACCATCATCATTTGTTTCTACTGATATGATGTCATCTACAATATGTTTTACACCTTTAGGCACACAAAAACGGTCTCTTAACCACATACCAAATTTAGTTGCGTCAAAATGATATGCCACATCCTCTTTAAATGAAAATCCAGGAAATTCATTATTTTCATTTTTACAAATGGTATTATTGTTAACTAGACCCATTTGTGGAAACATACATTCAGCATAATCTGAAAACTTTGTGTCAGGATATAAAATTTTTTTCATAATCCAAGTTTTAAAACCATTTAAACACTCATCTTCATAAGGTGCGCCAAAAGGATAATGAAACCCACCATCTCCCTTTTTATAAAAATCTTCAAATCTAATGCTCATTTTATAACTAGCATCCGTGTAAGGCATAAATTCTTCATCTTTTACACCTATTAGGGACAACCAATTATTAATTTGACCTATCGTACTTTCACCGACACCTACGGTTGGTGTGTTAGGACTTTCTATTAATGTAATATTTTTTTTAGGAAATTTTTTTATTAGTGTAGCAGCTGTCATCCATCCAGCAGAGCCTCCACCAACTATGATAATATTATCAGTTTTCATTTTCTATTTGTGCCATAACATGCTGGTAAACCTAATGTAGGTCTTGTATCAAATAACATGTTATTTTTACTATCTTTAGTATTATAATGTAAAAAAACTTGAGCGTGATTTATTCCTGTATATGGTTCTCGCCAATGTTCTAAATTACATCCACGATATATTATCATGTCACCAGGTTTCATATAAATTGCTTTACCCTCTGTGCCTTCTTCACCTGTATTAGGTCCTACAAACATAGGCCAATTCCAATTTTTATCATCTAAATTTGATATATCATAACCTAAGCAAAGTGTTGTTGATATTTCACAACTAGGTCTGTCTTTATGTCTTTTTAATTCTGTGCCTGTTGTATAAAGTCTATGATAAGAATAAGTAGGTACTAATTCTAAGCCTGTCATAGCTTCCATTAAAGGCAATTTTCTTGCTAGTAATGTGTCAAATGCTAAATCACCATATTTACTATAATCACCTATTGCTTGTGTGTCTTCAAAAGTACCAAAGTTGTTATTATCAAATTCTGTTAACACAGGTTGTCTTTCTTCTAAAACACTTAATCTTTTAGCAGCCAATTTTATATAATCATAAAAATAAGAAGTTTCTTCTTTAGATAAAACTTGTTCAATTTTTAAATAATGATTTTCTTTAAAGTAATTTGCTGATTCTTTCATAATAATCCTATTTAAAAGGTTGACCTAACGACCATAAAACTAATGAATATCTTGTGCCTACGGTTACAGGAGTTACTTGATGATGAACAAATGATGGAAAAACAACCATTGAACCTTGAGGTCTAATTTCTGTACACTCATGGTATCTTTCTCCGTCAGTATGTGGACCAAAATCAAACTTTAAATTACCACCCTCATATTCTCCTGGTAAATTTAAGTTAATTGTAGTGCTTAATTTTCTAACCTTACCTATTCTATTATATTCTGAACTATCTACATAAAGAGGAGGATATTTACCGTTTTTATTTTTTTCTGTTATACCAGGAATAATTCTTTTGTATTTTGAAAAATTACACATACCACTATCATAATGCCAACCATAAAAACCACCAGGTTTATAGACGGTAAATTGAAATTTCTCACCAGCAGTTAAATCAAAATTCCAACCGGCTGTTACATTAGCTCTTTCTACAAAAGGTATAACTATATCATAAATCCAGTCATCTGTTAACCATGTAACCTCGCTATCTCTTACATAAGTTTTTTTAATATTTTCTGATTTTAATTGTTGTAAATCTTTATCTGCTTGAGGTAAAGCAGTATCATCTTGAGCTTGTTTATGATTATCACCAGCTGTTGTGCCGGCAACATCAAAACCTCTTTTTTTGTCTTGTTTTATTTGAGATAAACCTGTTTCAATAATTGATTGACATTGTTCAGGATTTAAAGCTTCCTTAAAGTAAAAGTATTTATGGTGAACCATTATAAAAACTCCTCAATTTACATAGTTATTTATCTTCTTTTGATAAATGTACTTTCGTAATAATTCTTCTCATCATATCATCTAAATAATCTAAATCTGCCCCCATGGCAATGTAAGGTATTCTAATTTTTTTATTATTTTTTACGGTTGTTCTATAACCTTGAATATTAGCACCAATTTTTTCATCTTTTGTCATTTGATACCATAATGAAGTTTTTACATCCATAGTAGGTATTTCTTTTATATGAAAATTGTTTTGGATTTGTTCTATTGAATATTTTAAAGGGATATCTTTTTTTTGATTTTCTCTTAATGTTTCTATGATATCTTCAGCTATTTTTTTATCTCTTTTAGAAATTTCATCTGGATGATGGTCAACAAGACTATCAATAGTATTTGCGTCATTAATTTTTTCTTCACTCATAATATAACCTTTTATTAATTTAAAATTAATTAATATTCAACAATAACTATACCTGACCCACCATGTGTACCGCTATTAGTAACATCATTACCACCACCGCCGCCACCGCCACGATTGGCTGTTCCTGGTTGACCGTTAGTGCCTGGACCTCCTGGAGGTCTGTTACCACCACCACCTTGTCCGCCTTGTCCTGAATCTTGAGCATTTTGATGATTACCACCTGCACCACCACCTGCATAATAAGTAGCTGAACCTGAAATACTATATTGTTTACCTACTCCGCCATTTGAACCAGAGTTAGCACCAGAGTTACCGCCGGTACCGCCGGCACCTCCGCCTCCTCCACCTTGAGCACCCGTTGGAGGACCTGTGTAATGTCCTTGCCCACCTGCGTGACCAAATCCATAACTACCACTATCGCCTGGTTGTGTTGGTTGAGTTGCGTTACCACCTTGTTTTTGAGAATGACCTCCTCCAGCACCTGAACCACCTGGTTGTCCGGTACTACCATCATTTCCTGCACCACCACCTTTAGCAGTTAAATTTGAAAATACACTATCTGATCCGGCATTCTGACCATTAGAAGGTTGAGGACCTACGGTTACAGAAATCGGTGTTCCTGGTGTAATTGGAAAAGCTGGTCTGTAAATAAGACCACCTGCACCGCCACCACCTGCATGTCTACCACTTGTACCACCACCGCTGGCAACTAATAAAACATTAACGGATGATAAACCTGTAGGAACCGTAAATGTTCCTGATGAATTAAAAGTTGTAACTACTGGAGCTTTTTGAGTAATAGTAAATTGTCTATCAGCTGTGCCGTCTTCAGGACTTCTAGCTCTAATAGTAAATGTTGTTGTTACATCACTACCTACTGCAGCTGTATTACCTGTTATAACACCAGTTGTACCATTTAATGTTAACCCACTTGGTAAAGAACCCGATTGAACAGCATAAGCCGTGTTAGCGTCTTTTACGGGTGAGGCCTCAACTAACGAAGCTGCTGATATAGAAACTGAAGCTCTGCCAGAATCAAAAATATCAACATTTGTATCAGCTGCGTTTGTAAATACAGGAGCGTCAGCGTCATTTGATATTGCACCTGATAATTGTCCAGTTAATCCTGAACCATTTAAAACTTTTATTGAGTATGGAGAATTTGAAAAATCAAAAGCAGATTTAGTTACCGTCACCGTAATTTTTGTTGTACTATTTCTTGTTGTAGAAACAGGAGATATTGTTTCAGATGTACCTTCAAAAGTTACTGAAGCGTTATTAACATCAAATAAAGAACCTAAAATTTCAATTGTTGCTACACCACTAGCTTCGTTATCAATAGTGCCTGAAGTAACTGCTGAACCACCAACATCATCAATTGTAAAACCTGTTACTGATGGAGGTGAGTCGATTGATTTCCAGTTTGCACCATCATAATACTCCATTAAGTTTAAAGTAGTATTAAATCTTAATTTAGCAGCACCATTAACTCTTTCACCAGTAGTACCACTAGTTACGGTCATAGAATCTGTACCTGTAAATCGTCTATTTTTACCTGTAAAATCTCTTAAATCTGCCATATTATTATTTATCCTCTTTTACTCTTTATTAGAAGTTTTGTGTTAATTTCCATCCTTGTGCTGAGCCAGTATAAACTAATTGAATACCTGAATTTTCTGTTGATACAACTAAATCAGCTGTTGCACCCATTATTTTTAAACTATTTCTAGCAATTGTTAAATTGTTTGTATCAAAAGTGCCTGCTAAATCTATAAAAGAAACTTGGTCACCTGTTTGAGGTGAAGCAGGCAATGTTGCTGTTACAGCACCACCTGAAGTATCTACAAAAACTCTGTCATTAGAAGCTATAGTGAAATCTGAGGTTTGAGTAGACCATGGATTACCACCACCTAAACCTGTCCATTGTGTTCCGTTATATCCTTCCCATGTTACTAAAGATGAGTTATATCTAATACCGCCAGTTTTTAAATTGCTACCTGTTGGTCTTTCTGCTGTTGTACCTGTTGGTGGTACTAAATGACCTGTACCCATTTGGTCTCT
>CEPT01046604.1_pt1 | contig 11487 bp, 10 predicted proteins | sample 356221 | NCBI WGS metagenome assembly CEPT01 (sample SAMEA2620081, study PRJEB7988) | marine metagenome | isolation source: saline water (ENVO:00002010), including | reverse complement strand
TCATCTAGTATAAATAATGTTTTACCTGTGCTTCTTTTTGATAGCTCTTTAGCTAACTTTATTCTTTGTGCTTCGCCACCTGACAATGTTAAAGCTGACTGACCAAGCGTAATATATCCAAGCCCAACGTCATTTAATGTATTTAATTTCTTTTTGATTGAAGGGTGCGCCTCAAAAAAATCTAAAGCATCTTCAACAGTCATATCTAGAATATCACTTATGTTTTTATCTTTAAATTTAATTTCTAAAGTTTGTTCATTGTACCTTTTGCCATTACAAACATCACATTTCACATAAACATCTGCAAGAAAATGCATTTCAACTTTAATCATGCCATCACCTTGACATGCCTCACATCTTCCACCTTTAACATTAAAGCTAAACCTTCCAGGTTTATAACCTCTGGATCGAGCCTCAACAGTTTGAGATAGAAGATCTCTTATATATGAAAAAAGTCCCGTATATGTTGCAGGATTTGATCTAGGAGTTCTTCCAATGGGCGATTGATCAATACTAATAACTTTATCAAGATGATCTAAGCCATCAATTTTATCGCATTTGATTTCTTTTGAGAGTTTTGATTTATTCAGAATAAAAGAGCTTATAGGTAAAAGAGTTTGATTAATTAGTGTTGACTTGCCTGAGCCTGAAACTCCTGTGATACATGTAAAAAGACCAACAGGTATGTCTACAGATATCTTCTTTAAGTTATTTTCATAAGCATCAATAATCCTTATCATTTCATCTTTAAATTTTGTTCTTTTTTGTGGTATTTTGATTTGTTTTTTACCTGATAAGTATTTAGCAGTTATTGAATTTTTATTTTGTAAAATTGCATCTATATTACCTTGAGCACATATTTCTCCTCCATGTTTCCCTGCGCCAGGACCAATATCAATAATATGATCTGCAGATCTTATTGCTTCTTCATCATGCTCAACAACAATTACGGTATTCCCAAGATTTTTTAAATTATTAAGAGTTTTAATCAATTTTGCATTATCTCTTTGATGAAGACCTATAGAGGGCTCATCAAGAACATAAGTAACACCAACTAATCCTGAACCAATTTGACTAGCCAACCTAATTCTTTGTGCCTCTCCACCTGATAAAGTTTCAGCACTTCTATCAAGGGTAAGGTAATTTAAACCAACATCTTCCAGAAAGCTAAGCCTGTCTTTAATTTCTTTCAATATTTTTTCAGCGATTTTTTCTTTAGAGCCTTTAAGTTTCATTCCTTCTATAAATTTAAGCGAATCACTAATTTTCATTGACGTTATATTATGAATTTGAGTTTCTTTGATAAAAACATTTCTTGCATAAGTATTAAGCCTTGACCCATCACACTCATCACAAGTGCTTTCAGACATTAATTTTGCAAGCTCATTTCTAATATATTCTGAGTCTGTTTCTTTAAATCTCCTTTCAGTAGATGGGATTACTCCTTCAAATCGATGTTTTCTTATTATTCTACTTCCACTTCTAAATCTATGAGAAAAATCAATTTTTTCTTTTGAACCCCATAAGATAATATCTTTAATTTTTTGAGGATAGTCCTTCCATTTTGTTGTTAAAGTAAAATCAAAATGGTTACTGAGACATCTTAATTGATAGTAATAAAATCTATTTCTTCTAGTCCAACCTTTAATTGCACCATTGGCAATTGAAACATCATCATCTTGTATTAACTGTTTTTCATTAAAAAATTGGATAACTCCCAATCCATCACATCTAGAACAAGCTCCATGAGGGTTATTGAAAGAGAACATTCTTGGTTCTAATTCAGGTATTGAATATCCACATTGTGAACAGGAAAAACTTGAAGAAAATAAATACAAACATTTTGATTCAATATTCTCAATCTCAACCAATCCATCAGACAGCATGAGTGATGTCTCAACAGATTCAGATATTCTTGATCGAATATCATCACCTGGTTTAATTACAAGTCTATCAATTACAGCTGAAATATTATGTTTCTTATTCTTTTCTAAATCTGGAAATTCTTCTATTGGATATACAATTCCATCAACTTTTACTCTAACGTAACCGCTTTTTCGTAATTCTTCATATATTCCTAAATGTTCTCCTTTTTTATCCCTTACAACTGGTGACATAATCATAATCTTTGAATTCACCTTTAGTTTTAAAATCTCATCACATATTTCAGATACAGTTTTAGCTCTTAATTCTTCATTATGATCTGGACATTTTGGCGAACCTATTCTTGAATACAACAATCTTAAATAATCATATATTTCTGTAACTGTTCCAACTGTTGATCTTGGATTATGTGATGTTGCTTTTTGCTCTATTGAGATAGCTGGAGATAGACCTTCAATTTGATCTACATCTGGTTTTTCCATCATTGATAAAAATCTTCTCGCGTAGGTAGACAAAGATTCAACATATCTTCTTTGACCTTCAGCATATAAGGTATCGAAAGCAAGAGATGATTTACCTGATCCAGATAAGCCGGTAATAACAATTATTTTATCTCTTGGAATTTCTAGATCTACATTTTTTAGATTATGTGTTCTTGCGCCTTTTATAAAAATACTGTCCATATGAAATAAAAATTCGTGATGAAAAAATTAAATTAGGTTAAACTTCTACATATTATAAGAGGTAATTATGAGCAGAGGAGTAAATAAAGTAATTTTAGTTGGTAATCTTGGACAAAAACCAGAGATGAGATATACAGCTACCCAAACAGCAGTAGCAAATCTTTCAATAGCCACAACTGAGTCATGGAAGGATAAAGAAAGTGGCGAAAATAGGGATAAGACTGAATGGCATAGAGTAGTATTTTTTGGGAATCTAGCAGAGATAGCTGAAAAATATTTAGATAAAGGCTCTAGTGTTTATATTGAAGGAAAGATTCAAACTAGAAAGTGGCAGGACAAAGAAGGTAAAGATCGTTGGACAACTGAGGTTCTTGGAAACCAATTAACAATGTTAGGTTCTAGAAATTCTTCTGACTCATCAGAAGAAGTAAGCAATTCATCAGATACCCCGTTTCCAGAAGACGACAGCGGACCAGGATTAACCGATGATGACATCCCTTTTTAAAAATAAGTTTTGTTAAAAGAATATGCAACGATTTTGCTTGAAGAAATCGATTCAGTATTAATACTTAAGTTAAATAGACCTGAAAAACTAAATGCATTTAATATGCAAATGTTGGATGACATGCTTGATGCAATTGATTATGCAAACACAAACGATAATATTAAATCACTTGTTATAACAGGATCCGGAAGAGCTTTTTGCGCTGGGGCAGATCTATCATTTGGAGAAAAGACCTTTGATAAGAGTTTTGATACAAATGAAAAATATGATTCAGAATTTATGAGAGATGCTGGCGGCATTCTTAATTTGAAAATTTATAATTCATTAAAACCAGTTATTGCTGCATGTAATGGAGATGCTGTTGGTATCGGCGCAACGATGCAATTACCAGCAGATATAAGGATTGCTTCAAAAAATTCTAGATTTGGTTTTGTTTTTGCAAAGCGTGGCATTGTTCCAGATGGTTGTGCAAGTTGGTTTTTACCAAAAATTATTGGAATACCAATGGCCTTAGAATTATGTTATTCAGGAAAAATTATTAATTCTACTGAAGCACAAAGAATTGGCTTAGTTAATTATTTGGTTGACGAGGATGATTTAATAATTAAAGCAATTGAAATTTCAAATATGCTCTGCGATTCAACTGCTCCAATATCAGTTGCAATGACAAGACATATGTTGTGGTCATTGTCAGCTGAAGATAATCCTGAAAATGCCCATATCATTGAGAGCAAGCTAATCAATTCTAGGGGAGCATCTGATGATGCTAAAGAAGGAGTAATGTCTTTTTTAGAAAAAAGAAGTGCTAATTTTAAAAATAAAATATCTTCAGATTTACCAAATGATTTTCCTTGGAGAGAATCTCAATTTAAAGAATAAAAACTATTTATGCTTTTTGATGAATATAAGCTGAAAAATTTAACTCTTAGAAATAGAGTTTTAATGGCTCCAATGACAAGAAATCAATCACCTGGAGGTATCCCAACAGAAAAAGTTGTCTCTTATTATTCTAGACGAGCAAAAGCAGAAGTAGGTATGATAATTACCGAGGGAATTGAAGTGAGTCATAAAGCTTCAAGCGCTTACCCAGATGTGCCAAGATTAGACAGTGCAGACGCTAGAGAGGGTTGGAAAAAAGTTGTTGCTGGAATCAAAGATAATAATGGTGCTGTAATAGCTCAACTTTGGCATTGTGGTGGATTTAGAAAGCTTGGCATGCAGCCAAATCCAGAAGTTCCTGGTTATACAGCATCCGGACTTGTAAAACCTGGAAAAAAAGTTGCACATGAAATGACCACGGATGACATAAAAGAAACTATTGATGCATATGCTTCAGATGCCAAAATATGCCAAGATCTTGGGTTCGATGGAGTTGAAATTCATGGAGCACATGGATATCTTATAGATAATTTTTTTTGGGGTGAGACTAATATTCGTGAAGATTTATATGGCGGCTCAATTGAAAAACGTTCTCAGTTTGTTTCTGATATTGTAAAAGCAATTAGAGAAAATGTTGATGATGAATTTATAGTTGGTTTGAGATTCTCTCAATGGAAGCAGCATGACTTTGATGCAAAATTAGCTCAAACACCAGATGATCTAAAAAAAGTTCTTCTTCCGCCAGTTGAGGCAGGCTTAGACTATCTTCATTCAAGCATGAGAAGATTTTGGGAGAGTGAATTTGATAGTTCTGAAGAGAATTTGGCTTATTGGACGAAGAAAATTTCAAACATACCAACTGTAGGAGTTGGAAGTGTTGGACTAGATTCTGATTTCATTGACATGACTGCTCCAGCAAACCCTACAAGTATTGATAGAGCTATAGAAGATATTTCAACTGGAAAATATGATCTAATAGCTGTAGGAAGAGCTCTATTATCTGATTATGAATGGGTTTTAAAAATGAAAGAGGGAAGACTCAGCGATATTATTCCTTACACTAAAGAAGCTCTATTAAAGTTATATTAATATTTGCTAATTATAAGACTTGCATTAGTTCCACCAAAGCCAAAGGAATTAGTAAGAATATTTTCTAATTGAACTTCCCTTGTATTAGTAACTATATCAATCCCTTTTGCCTCATCACAAACAGATTCAATGTTAATTGAAGGAGCTACAAAATTCTCATTAATCATCATAATGGAATATATGGCCTCATGTGCACCTGTTGCTCCAAGGGAATGACCTGTCATCGATTTAGTAGAACTAATCATAGGTTTGTCAGCATTAAACAGTTCCTTAATTGCATTTAACTCAGCTATATCTCCAACAGGAGTGCTAGTTCCATGAGTATTTATATAATCAATTTTGACCTTAGACTGTTTCATTGCACCTTCCATGCATCTCATGGCACCTTCACCAGATGGCGCAACCATATCGTAACCATCTGAATTTGCAAAATAACCTGATAGTTTTGCCAGAATCTTTGCTCCTCTTTTTTTTGCATGCTCTTCTTCTTCAAGTATTATCATTCCTGCTCCGCCTGAAATAACGAAACCATCTCTATTAGTATCATATGGTCTAGATGCTGATGATGGGTTTGAGTTAAAGTTTGAGGATAACGCTCCCATTGCATCAAACAAACATGATGAACTCCAATGCTCATCATCACTACCCCCAGCAATCACAATATCTTGTTGGCCATTTTTGATGAGATCAGCCGCATGACCTATACAATGAGCACTTGTTGCACATGCGGAAGAGATAGAATAATTAACTCCTTTTAACTTAAGTGCTGTGGAAATGATAGCTGATATTGAGCTGGACATGCTTTTTGTTACCCCATAAGGACCAATTCTCTTAGGTCCTTTTTCTCTAGCGATATCACCACTATTTACCATCACCCTGGTTGAAGCTCCTCCCGAGCCAGCAACAATACCAATTTTTGGTGAATCCAAATCTTTTTCTTCAATACCTGCCATTTTGAGAGCATCTTTTGTAGCAAGGTAGGCATAACCAGAAGATTCACCCATAAATCTTAATAGTTTTCTATCAATATAATCTGAGAGATTAATATTAATCGATCCAGAGATGCAGCTTCTAAAACCCATTTCAGAATATGTTTCATTAAAGGTAATACCTGATTTACCTTCTTGAAGATTTACAAGAACATCATTATAGTCATTACCTATACACGACTTAATTCCAACTCCTGTTATAACTACATTTTTCATTAAAATTTACTAGGATCTCTAAATAAGCCTACTTTAAGCTTCTCAGCAGTGTAGATTTTTCTATCATCAACGTACATTTCACCATCTGCAAGGCCAACTATAGCATCTCTATTTATAATTCTTTTAATATTAATTTTATATAAAACTTTTTTTGAAGTAGGTAAAACTTGTCCAAAAAACTTTATATTTTCAGCTCCTAACGCTCTTCCAATGCCAGGCAAGCCTGTCCAAAGAAGATAAAAACCTAAAAGTTGCCACATAGCATCTAAGCCAAGGCATCCAGGCATAACTGGATCATCTTTAAAATGATATTTAAAAAACCATAAATCAGGATTTATGTTGAGTGTTGCTTCAATTGAGCCTTTTTTATATGTACCAGAATCATTATCAATTCTATTAATCTCATCAAACATCAACATTTGATCTGATGGAAGTTTTCCGTCACCATCTTTTGTAAATAACTTACCATTTGAGCAAGCTATGAGTTCATCTTTTGAATAGTAATTTTTTGGAATAAAACTCATTTGTCCCTATTTAATGCAGTATCTGCTAATTCTATCATTTCTTTTCTAATATCAAGATTCTTAATTTTTTTTGCATATTCAATTGCTTTAATATGATATTTCTCTGCTAATTGCTTTGTTTTTTTGATTCCCTCCAAGCTTTTTATAAGTTCTAAATCTTTACTATTTAGATCTCTTGATACTCCAAGCAAATCTTTGAGGCGCTTTTTTTCTCTAGTGTTTGCATTTTTATATGCGTAAAAGAAAGGGTATGTTACTTTTCCTTCTTTAATATCTTGAAATACAGGCTTTCCAATTTTTTTACTATCAGAGTAATCTAGAAGGTCGTCTATAATTTGAAAAAGTATACCAAGGTTTTTTGCACATTCACTTACATTGTAATTAAATGCCTTGTTTTCATTTGCAATAATTGCACCAGTTTTGGCAGCTGCCTCAAATAATCGCCCAGTTTTGAAGTAACTAATTTTTTTAAGCTTGTTTAAAGTTATATTTACATTATTTATTGCATCAAGCTGTACCAATTCTCCTTGAGCTATATCATTGGTTGTGCTTGCAAGCTCTTTAAGTATCTTTTTATTTCCAATATCTACAAGATAGATAAAAGCTTTTGAGTAAATATAATCACCAATTAGAACTCCATGTGCGTTTGTCCATACATTGTTTACTGATCGAATACCTCTTCTGGTTGGAGATTCATCCACAACATCATCATGTATTAGAGTAGCAGTGTGAAGTAACTCAATAACAGAAGCCAACTTAATTTTTTCCTTATTTTTTGTTCTTGAAGATGTTGTTAAGCATAGCTTAGCCCTAATCTTTTTCCCATTTGATTTAAAAATATACTTATAAAGACCAGAAATAGTATTTTCTTTACTAAAATCTCTTTTAATTAATGCCTCAACACTTCGTAACTCTTTTGAAATTTTTGTATTTCTATTCATATCATATAGTTAATTTTAGTTATGCAAAATTTCAGTTAAGTATTGATAAATTTCTCATTAAAGCGTATATTTTGCGAGCTCAAAGGGATTATATTATGTATGCAGTTATAGAAACAGGTGGAAAACAACATAAAGTAGAAAAAGGCATGGTTTTATCTGTTGATCTTCTTAAAGATGATGTTGGAAAAAAAATTACTTTTGACAATGTTTTGTTATATGTTGATGGTAAAAATGTAGAAGTAGGACAACCTTATCTTAGTAATGTTAAGGTAACTGCCGAGATAAAAGATACCATAAAGGGTAAAAAGATTTCTATATTACGCTTTAGAAGAAGAAAGCATAGCATGAGAAAATCTGGACATAGAGCAAAGCATTCTAAAGTAGAAATAAAAAACATAAAATTAGAGAGTAAGTAATGGCACATAAGAAAGCAGGTGGTTCTAGCAAGAACGGAAGAGATTCGAACTCCAAAAGACTTGGTGTAAAGCGTTTTGGAGGTCAGATAGTTAAGGCTGGAGAAATTCTTATCCGTCAACGTGGAACTAATACCCATCCTGGATTAAATGTTGGCATTGGCAAGGATGATACTCTATTTGCAAAAGCATCAGGCATGGTTCAATTTTCCTACAAAGGACCAAAAAAAAGAAAAACAGCAAACGTTATTCCACAATAACAATCTAAAATGAATTTTATTGACGAGGCCTATCTCGAAATTAAGGCAGGAGATGGCGGGTCTGGAGCATCTAGTTTCCGTAGAGAAAAATATATACCTTTTGGCGGACCGGACGGTGGAGATGGTGGAAAAGGTGGTGATATATACTTTAAAGTAAATACAAATTCAAACACATTAATAGACTTTCAAAATAAAAAGATATTTAATGCAAAAAATGGCGAACGTGGTGCTGGCAAAAATAAATTTGGAGCTGCTGGCGAAGATCTAATTATAGAAGTGCCTCTAGGAACTGTAATATATGATAATAATACTCAAGAAGAGTTAATAGACTGCACAGATAAAATTGGAATTTATCTCATTGCAAAGGGCGGAGATGGTGGCTTGGGAAATGCTAAATTTAAATCAAGCACCAACCAGGCGCCTAGAAAATTTACTCCAGGTTTTGAGGGCGAAGCCAGGTCAATAAGGCTCGAGCTTAAATCTCTTGCAGATGTTGGATTGGTTGGATTTCCTAATGCTGGTAAATCAACTTTTTTAAATAAAGTATCATCTGCAAAACCAAAGATTGGTAATTATCCATTTACAACCTTAAGGCCTCATCTTGGAACTATAAAAGGGAATGAATCTAGTTATGTTATTGCTGATATACCAGGACTAATAGAAGGAGCCTCCGATGGAGCAGGCTTAGGAATCAAATTCTTAAAACATATATCTAGAACAGGATTGTTGTTAATATTTGCAGATTTATTCCCATTTGAAAATATTAACCCAATCAAACAGGTTCAATTATTAAAGAATGAATTAGACTCATTTAAAGACGATCTTACACAAAAGATTTCTTGGATTGTATGCAATAAGATCGATTTATTATCTGATGAAGATATAAGCCAAATTAGAAAAGATTTAGAAAAAGAATTGAAAGTTACTCATGATGAAGTTTTTTTTATTTCAGCAGCAACAGGTGAGGGGACTTCTGAATTATTAAAAAGATTAGAGACAGAGCTTTTGAAAGACAAGCAAAAGTAGATTAATTGATCGCTTTAATGGCTTTTGATAGCCTGCTTTTAGTTCTTGCTGCGGCATTTTTATGAATTACCTTTTTAGAAGCAGCAGAATCTAGAACCTTGGATGCTTTTTGAAAAGATTCAAGCGCTTTATCTTTATCCTGCGATTCAATATCAGCTCTCACTTTTTTTACTGCAGTTCTTACAACAGATCTTTGGGCATGTCTGAGTTTATACTTATCAGTATTTTGTCTTGCCCGCTTTATTGCTTGTTTTGAATTAGCCATATTTATTTAAATTTAGGTCGCTAGTTTAATTATCTTAGTGCTTTATGTCTATTGTTTTCTGAAAAAACGGTAACTAAACAATATAGCCATTATTTTCAATACATATACTAAAACTTATAAACTAGCTCAGCTCCAACGATTTTGCCTTTTGCTAAAGGAGCAAAGGTTCCACCAAAGGATAGGTTAGTGTCCCCACCATGTTTTACTTCATTTGAAAGATTCTTGGCATAAATGCCAACGTTTATTTTTCCATCTGGTGAGTAAATATCATAACCAAAATTTAGAATATCTTGTTTGTTGATATATCCCTGATTATTCTCATTATAATAAGACTTATCTCTGTGATAATAACTTAATCTTGTAATTGATCTCCACGAGCCTAAATTGCCATCTATATTGAAACCTAAACTATATGTAAGAGGAGCAGCTCTGGGAACTTCAAGAGCATAATCTAGCGCATCAATAATAAAATCACCTGTTAAATCAGAAATTAAGTTTTCATATTTAGAATGGACATAGCCTACTGACGCAACCATTGTCACAGTATTTGTTAAAGTATAAACACTATCCAATTCAAACCCTCTATATGCTATATCACCAGCATTTTTGACAACTTGCGCTACACCACTTACAGGATCTTGAATATTTGTCATTCTTTGTGAATCATCTACAACCGTGCTAAAAAGAGCCCAATTTAATCTGCCATTGTCGAAATCTGATTTCATACCAAATTCTAGTGTTTCAACAGTTTCATCATCTGCTTTGGGAGATGCATCAGGAAATGTAGCTAAATCAACGCTATTTCTCAAATTGTAACCACCAGATTTAAAGACCCTTGTCCAGTAACCATACATCATTGAATTTTCAGAAGCATTGTATGTAAAACCAATTTTAGGAGATGTCGTTTTCCATGAATCATTATCAATATAATCAAAAGGACACGTTCCTGAAGGAACACTGCACGGAGGTGAAGATCCAACCGATACATTTCTATTTATTGAAGCTAAATAGATCTCTTTCTCTTCATCAGTTAATCTAAAACCTAAATTTATAGAAAGATCCTCGTTTACAGCATAATCTATCGTTGTGAACAAAGCTGTTTGATCTACGCTGTGAAGACCTCCACCAGATTGCCATAAGAATATTCCAGGTGAGCCAGCAGCAGCATATAAAGCTCCTCTAAGAGCTCTGTTATCCCAAACCATAACATCACCTTCGTATAAGAACAGTCCGCTTGTAATATCGAGCTTATCTGTTAATGAACCTGAATATCGTAATTCGTTGCTTATTTGATCCATAGATGAAGATCCTGGGGCATCAAAGAAGCTAATAGATCTTGCATCTACATCGAGATCTACTTCTAGGGAGTATTCTCTTTTGCCAAATACATTTGTCCACGTTCCATTTTCTAAATGCCAATTCATTGTTGCAGTTATAAAATCAGTTTCGGATTTTTGAAAACCTGGATTATCAATATTAAAATCAAGTGAATTTCTGTCAAAAGTGCTATTTGGAGCCGGAACAGCAGCACCATCATCTGACTGGCACCCGGTCCCATTTGCACCTAAATGACATTGAGCGGCTGGACCGCTTCCATCCTGATCACTATTTTCAATTCTTAGCGCTAAATCGAATTTATCACTTGGCTCATAAACAAAGGCAAGTCTAATTGTATTTTGTTTGAATTGACCATGGTTAGAATCATCATAGGAATTTTTAAAATATCCAGAATCGTCACTTCTATGAATGCTAATTTTTGCTTTTAAGACATCATTTATTGGACCTGATAAGCTGTACTGCATTATATTGTTAG
>CEPT01033592.1_pt1 | contig 11588 bp, 7 predicted proteins | sample 356221 | NCBI WGS metagenome assembly CEPT01 (sample SAMEA2620081, study PRJEB7988) | marine metagenome | isolation source: saline water (ENVO:00002010), including | reverse complement strand
CCTCGTCTTCGTCATGACGGCGGGCGTCCCTTCGCGATCGTCGTCGCGATCTCCCGTCGTCGTCGTCCCACGCGTCGCTCAACGTCGTCGAGCACCCTCTCGCGCGCCGCGACAGTCCGTCCTTCTTCCAACAGTCCGAACGAACGTCCGAACGTCCGCGCGGTCTGGCGGTCCAACGCTCGCGAGTCCGCAGCGCAGAGCGCGAGTGTGGTCGTTGGAGCTCTGGGCTGGGGACGGACTCTGGGCCGCGAGCGAGGAGGAGGCGCGATGTTTTCCTCCTTCACCATGGGACCGAGCGCGGAGACGTACGAGATGGAGCTCACGTACGAGGCGCACGCGACGATGGAGGCGGAGAGCGTCGAGGAGCGCGCGACAAAGGTGACGTTCGACTCGAGGGAGGATCCCGAGGAGGTGATCGATGCGTTGATGAAACAGCGACAAGATCTGCCGTATGAGACCGGATACGACTACGTGGTGGTGCGAACGCTTTGTTCGGCGTCGAGTGTGGCAGTGCAGCTGAGCGTGGAGAAGTTCCAGCCCAAGCCGGTGGCGTTGAAAGTCAGTTTGAGCGGAAAGATGACGACGAGCGCGTCCCACGCGGGTTTGGCAAAGGTACTGAAACAATGTCAGCTCGGATGCTTGCGTCGTTTGTCGGTGCACGACGGTTTATTTGCCGTCGTTTCTGGGTTAAGAGATCGATGGAACTCCATTCGTTCGTTGGATGCGACCAACAACGCGCTGGAAACGTTACCAAAAGGCGTGTTCGCCAACTTCCCTCACCTCGAGGTTCTTCGGTTGGACAGGAACAGACTGACGACTCTGCCCAATTTGAACTCGTTCACGCTTTTGAAAGAGTTACACGTGAATGATAACGCACTCACGGCGCTTCCGATCGACTTGGTGGAGGATTTAGATTTGGAAGTCCTCTCGCTCGAATTCAACCGTCTCAACAAATTGCACGTCAAGTTGAAGGATTTGTCCAAGCTTCGCGCTTTATGCTTGCTCGAAAATCCGATCGAAACGCTCCCGCGGCTGAATAAGAGTGGAAACCAGCGCTGTTTATCCCTTGCGAACGTGAAAGTATGGAAGGATGAAGTCACCGGGGACGTCGACGTCGAGGTGCAAGAGACTGGCTCGTCGTACTTCTCCAGCATCGTCGGTGGAAAGGCTCAGAAGGACAAAGCCTACACCGCCTTTCTCAACTTGATTTTCCGGAGTAGTGAATGTCAAAACTCCTTATTGGTGGCAGCCGTGAAGGCGATCGCGTCGAAGAGTCGCGAAAATTGCGAAGCAATAGTAAATACAGAGGGTGCGTCCTGACCCGCCCGCCACGAGCGCTCGCTGGCAAACAGACTGACACGCGTGTTGTTCACTTTGAACAGGGGCACTGAACCATCTCATAAATATTGTCTACTCGTCGAATAATTCATTGATGCGAGAAGCCGCCCAGACGTTGGGACACATATGTGGTGTCGCGAGCTTGTCGCGGACGCTGCTGGAACTTCAAGTGGAAAATACAGTGATGAAATTAATTCAGGTGCGTTTTTCAATTAATTCATTGCGAACTCGCTCGCGTGATTTTCGATCTGGCCGTAACTGGAAAAATTATTTCATTAATTTTTGTCATCACAGGACACGAACGAGCATCGAAATAGATGTGGTTTGATTATTTTGAACGGTCTCGTCGGATCATCGCACGATGTGGCAAGGGTAAGTTATTTCTGGTTACACAGAGATGTTGAATGTACTAAAACGTTGCGATCATAGTCGTGCTATTCAGATGAACTCATCGAGCGATTGACAGCTTTTGTGGCGGTGCGTTGATTGATCACTTGTGTTGGTGATGTTTCACGTAACTAATTAGTTAATTAATTGTAGGCGGTTGACGAGCATATGCGTCTGTTATCACTTAGAATTCTAGGCAAACTTGCATTCGAACAAGCCAATCGACGTGCTATGCTCAAATTACAGAGTTTACACTCGATATTAGTCTTGTTTGCGCTCAGACCAGAATTAAAAGCCACGAGCGCTGCAGCGAAAAAAGAGTCTATACGTGTGTTGGCCATCTTAGGTGAAAACGAACTCGTCAGGCAGGCAACTGGTAGACCGTCGATCACCGGACGAGGTATTCGTATTTTGGCGCTAGATGGTGGTGGCATTCGAGGTCGTGCGACGCTCAAGTTACTGGAGAGAATTGAGGTGAGAATTATTTACATTTATTTATTTCGGGCTCCAATTAATATTTTTCATCTTTGCACATACATAGGCTGGAACTGGGCGCCCCATTCACGAGTCTTTTGACTTGGTCTGCGGTACATCTACTGGCGCCGTATTGGTACGTAATGTCGACTGCAACGCGAGTTCAAAAATAATTGTACCCCCGTCGAGATAATTAAAATAATTTATTGACCGTTGTCTTGTCGCATCACCAGGCCACTGCTGCGTGCATTAAAAAGCATTCGTTAAAGTACTGCGATGAAATTTACTTGAAATTAGGTCGCAAGATCTTTAGTCAAACGACACACGAAGAAGAAACGGCTGGAGCCAACTCTTGGCTCGGTAGTGTGGGTTCCATCTACACGACGGGCAAGCAGCAACTCTTGGCAACGACGCTCTACAGCAGCAAGCACGACACCTCTACCTTCGAGACGCTCGTTAGACAAGAGTGCAAGTTGGGAGAGGAAGATCCGACTTGGATTGATACAGCTTCCCTCGGTGGGCCGAAAGTTTGCTGTGTTTCCACACAAACAAGTCAAACACCAGCCATGCCGTATTTGTTCAGGAACTATGCATTTCCCGCTTCAAGCACAAGTGAACACTCTCAACCTGGAAGCTGTGAACATTTACTGTGGCAAGGCGTGTGCGCATCAGCTGCTGCGCCATATTACTTGTACGTCGACGCGTTTGCAATCGATTCGGAGCGATGGGTCGATGGGGCCATGACTTGCAACAATCCGGCCATGATGGGTGTCCAAGAAGCGAGGCGACTTTGGCCTGACAAGAACATTGAGTGCGTTGTGTCTCTTGGAAGCGGTCATTTCACTCCTCAAGAACGTGAACCGCCTATTTCTCTCGTTGCTTTGGCTAAAGATGTGTTGTTTGATAGCGCGTGCAATACAGAACGCGTCCATGAAAGTTTGGAAACACTTTTACCGCTTATTCCAGGAGCAAAGTATTTCAGATTCAACCCAGTGGATCTGCGCTGCAAGATAGAAGTAGATGAGACAGACATTGGGGCGCTTCAAGGACTGATCAACGCGACGACAGACTACATCGGTCGTGAAACTGAGAAATTTGATGAAGTTTGCCACTTGTTGAGAGATTCTGAAGAAATAGACGAAGTGACTGCCAAGCTGCTCGATACTGAGATACGCGGAGGAACGCGAAGTGTAATCGTCGTGCAGGCACCTCGCTACGAAGAAGAGCTCTCTCAATGTACATCTACGATAGAGAGCTTTTGCACATTGAGATCCATTCCAATCAAATGTATTGATTGTGCAGAAAGTAGCGGTAGCGAAGAGAAGAATGCAGCGAGCTGCATGCAAGACGCCGTGAGCGGATCCCAAGCTGCTGTCATCCACTTCAATTGCCACGCCGATTCTGACGGATTGATACTCGCCTGGCAGAAAGATATGAATGCGATAGCTGAACCAAGCTCAATCGCAGAGCTATTCATGGAAAAATCAGACAGTAAATATTCTTCTATTGGAGAGCACTGCGAAACAGAGGCGCACATTGAAGTGCAGGGCATGTTACATACATTCTCTGGTAAGCATGTACAAGCGAATGCGAACGGTGAGCGCACCACTGCATACTTATTCGAAAGAATTGTACCACTCGATTATCTCGATGGGGCGAAAACTCGTGAGTTATTCGGAGTATGGTGCGGCAAGATAATCGTGTGTCAAAGTTCACCGCCGCGTAGTCTCGTGATGGCATGGCTCGAAGCTGGAGCAAAGTGCGTCATAGCGCCCTGCAGAGACAATGGTCCTGTCGGGGTGCAAAGTGAACAAAGAGAATTTATGGCGGCATTTTATCACGCACTTTTCGTCGTAGGTGCGGATGCAACCGCAGCGATGAGCGCTGCTGCCATAGTTCAGCCCGCGTGCGCGTACTACAGATGTCACGTGCTCGTTGAGGGCGAGATGATTGTCCTCGGGCCGGATGAAGAATTTGACTTTCCCTTGGATGCGAGCGTGGAATAAAATTTGACTTTGACTTTCCGTTAGACGCGAGCGTGGAATAAAATGTATTTTTATACGATAATCGCATTAGTCTAGAATTACAGCGTAGCTATGGACATGTATGGCTTTAGTTGTTTTCTACTTCGACATCCATCAACTGTTGCGCGTGTTTCTTCAACTGTTTCTCATCAATGACAGCCACGCTTTCGACCCAGCCAGCGTATTGAAGTAACTGATACGTCAATACTTTCCCGGCATCTTGAATGAACGCCCAAACGATCACATACAGCCAGCAGCATCCAGACATTTGCCAAGAAATCCCAACCATTCCGTTCCCGAACGGCCAGTACACGGCCAAGAGAGTGGAAGCGCCCGTCGCGATCAGGAATGCCCCGACAAGGACGACGCTCGGCGCCCGAGACCAAAACCAACCTTTGGTTCGCGAATTAAATACCGAAAAGTAGTCGGACAGACTAATTTTCAAGTAAATGAGCGTTTGGATTTCTCCATACGACATTTCTGGAAGCCCGAGTTGGGCCCAAATTCCAGTCGGATCATGGGACGCCAGCACAGAACTAAGCAGAATGACGGAGGATGCCAAGGCTGTCAATCCGACAGCAGAAGAAACTACGTAGAGAATATTCAGATCCCACTTCTCTGGTTGCATTGAAGCATGAACGTTGTCGTAGGCCACCGATATAATGGTTCCGTCGTTCAAGATGGTGATGGTGACAAGAGCGATAACCGGAATGGCGAAGTGCTGCGGCCACGCATCATTGTACTGACTAGGATGGTAAAACACACATGAGATGAAAAAGAAAAACAATAACTGTTCCGTGCAGGCCACGCGATAGATCACAAAGTTTTTCATCCTTTGGAAAATCTTTCGGCTGGTAACAATTGCGGTGACAATTGTCGACAAGCCAGGCTCAGTGAGGACAATATCCGCGGCAGCTTGAGCTGCACTCGTCGCACCCTGCACCGCAATTCCAACATCTGCGCGCTTTAGCGCCGGTGCATCATTCACACCATCTCCCGTCATACCAACGAGCATACCTTGCTGTCTCAATGCTTCGACAATGAGGTATTTGTGCTCTGGGAAAACTTGCGCAAACCCATCAGCTTTTCTACACAATTCTCCATAATCTCGTCCCAATGTAGTAGCCTTTTCAAGTTCTTCGGCTTTCATGAGAGGTAACTTCTCAGTACCGAGAACATTATTCCCCATGCCAAGAGTTTTACAAGTTTCAACGGCAATGGCACGATGGTCACCGGTGATCATCTTTACGCTGACGCCGAAATCCTTGGCACAGTCAATAGTATGCTTAGTATCCGGGCGCGGAGGATCGAGGAACGTCAAGATACCAATGAATTCAAAGTCGTTGCTGTTGTCTTTCGTTCTCGCCACGGCAAGTGAACGAATACCACGATGAGCCAATTCAAGCACATGTTGCTCCACCTCTTTACCTATGGTCGACTTGTTCGAGCTCAATTCCAACACAACGTGCGGAGCCCCCTTAGTTACCTTGAAAACATTTCCATTCTTTTCTTTGATTGTGCTTTCCGTACGCTTGATGGATGGATCGAATGGCATGTGATCTGTCTGTTCATAATCGTTCAAAGCGTCAATGTTGACGGCATTCAACACCAACGTGTCGAGCGCATCCTTTGGTGGTTCCCACCACTTGGCAGCTAAAGCTGCGAGCTTGAGCACCTCATCTCGAGACATTCCAGGAACGAAGATTGGCAGATCTTTTTGAAGAACCATTTTGTTCAAAGTCAAGGTTCCAGTCTTGTCTGAACATAAAATGGTCATGCCAGCCAACTCTTCGACCGACGACAAACGAGCCACAATAGCCTTTTCTGCCGCCAGTTCGTGACATCCCAAGGCTAACGTGGTGGTGCATACCACTCGCAATGCGATGGGAATAGAGGCCACCAGAAGCACGACGTTGAACGCTAAGACTTCCCAGAAATCAACCCCAATGGAGAGTAAATAAATGAAAACTAGTGTGCAGACAAAGAAACCGACGGCAACAAGAATATATGTAATCTCTCTGAGCACCTTTTCGAAGTGTCCCAACTCGTCTACACCTTGCACCAAATCCGCAGTCTTCCCGAAAAAGGTCTGACTACCCGTGGCCGTGACGGTCGCTTCAATTTCCCCTCGTGTCACGGTCGAGCCCATCTTCGCCTCAGCGCCCGGAAACATCGCAACCGGCAACGATTCCCCAGTGAGGGCGGACTGATCGACCTGAATGGGCTTCCCTTCTCTAATAGTGCAATCGGCCGGGATCGCGCCTCCCGCGCCGAGCACCACAACGTCACCCGGCACAAGCTTGGTGGCATTGATCACGTACACTCGACCCTCTCGCTTCACCGTCGCCTCTGGTTTCAAGGACTCCCGCAGCGCCGCGATCGCGTCGCCGGCTTTCATTTCCTCGATGAACCCGACGAGAACGTTTAATAACTGTAAGACTACGAGGACGATCACATCGACGAGACCGTCCATCGACTGGTGGATGTACGTCTCCAAGGACTCAATGAGGATGGCTGCCCAGATCATCATCGGCATCGGTTGCACGAACTCCAGCGCGAGCTTCAACCAAATGTTATCCTCCTTCACCTTCAACTGGTTCGGTCCGAAGAGTTCGAGTCGTCGCGCCGCCTCATCCTCGTTGAGGCCGTCGTCTCCCGTGTTGATCAAAGTCTCCTTCTCCACGCCCATGTAGAAGCGCGTATCATCCGTCGACTCCGTGCCGTACGCCGAGCTGTCCTCCTTCCCGCGTCCGAGGAGCGGGGCGGTACCGGGATTACTCTCTCCCTCGTCATCGCTCGTTCGCCCCATCGCGAGCGCCGCGCGGACGCGCGGACGACTGCCGACTACCGTGGTGGGTGCGATGGTGTTGCGCGTTCGAGGGCGCTTTCATGTTCACGCATTGCTATTTGTCCGTGTGTAAAGTATGAGATATTTTACCGTATTCGAGTACTTTTTTATGCGAGGCGTGCGTCGCGGGAACGGGCGCATCAGATTTCAACACCATCGGTGCGGCACTTCGAGTCGATCGTCGTCATGGACATCGACGAAGAGGGAATCGGACTCATCCGGGGAGGCGAGGGAGGAGATACGTCATCCTCCAGAGCCGGTGGGGAGTCGTCCGCGCGTTGGCGCGCGACCAAGCTCGTGTTGGGTGTGATCGCTGTCCTCGCAGCGGTGGCCTTGGGCGGACACGGTCAAGGCGACGGCACGTCCGCGTCGAGGTTCGGGTTCGATGGCTTGGCGAGATTAGGTGGAGGCATCGCGAACACGAACACTAGCTCGGCGGATTGGACGAAGGAGGAATTCGATTGGCGCGTGGTAAGTTTCGTGAGCGAGGACTACGAGGACATTGCGAGGCGCTGGTACCACCGTTTGAGTAATCTGGGGTATCGTTCGCATTATCTCGTGGCGTTGGATGATCAAGTGTACGGTAAATTACTTAAAGCGAAACTCCGAGTCCTGCGCGCGAGTGGGTTCACGCTTGAAAAGGGTGCGGATCTGTCAGAATTTTGGAGATACCGCTTGAAGTATTTGACGGAGGAAATCGAACGCGGACAAAACGTGTTGTTGTCTGATTTAGATATCGTGTTCGCCCATCACTACGAACCGAACGTGATCTTTAGCAAGGCGGGGGATGAAGAGGTGGATATTTATCACTCCCTCGGAGCGGGATGGCCTCGCTCTGCGAAGCAAAGATGGGGCTTCTCCATCTGCATGGGGTTCTCTGCTTTCCGAGCGACGTCGGCGACGCAACAAGTTCTCGAGACGGCGCTCAAGGTGTGCAACCATCAGAAGAATTGTGACGATCAAGTAGTCATCAACGAGCTCTACATGAACTACTTGCAAATGTCGTGGACGACGAACTTAGAGCACGGTGAGCGCAAGGGGATCTCGCGTAGTACGATGATACCGCTCGTCGTGAAGACGCTCTCCAATCTCGTCCCTCGAGTCGACATGGACCAGTTGAAACCCATCGTGCCAGATTCAAAGCAAGTGCAGTGTTTTGGACACGTTCATCACAAAGACGGCGGCCATTGGGCCGTTGCGCCCATCATCGAGAAAGACGGCGCAGCGAAGGTTGCGGCGTGGAAGAGGTTTCACGACGAGTGCTTCCCGACGTCTACGGCCGCTCTGGGCGCACAATGGTCTCACTAATTCGTGTATGAGTTCTACTGTAGTAAATTAATGTAGTGAATTAGGAACGTTTAGCCGTTCAATGCCCGGATCTTTCGACCTTAACATCAAATTATCAAATATCCTACAGTTGTGACCTACCTTTTCCCTTCGAGACACCACGGACTGCACTCACCGCCGGGGCGATCCCCGCGCGAGGAGCTCATCCGCGCGCGTGATGTTGGCCATCGCTCAGCGACGCGGTGCGCGCGCGGTTCGAAGCACTCAATCGCTGTGGCACGTCGTCGCGCGCGACGACGATGTGTTCGAGGCCGGGGGTATGACGAGTCACGCGTCCGCTGAGAAGAAGCGCTCGTTCGGGGCTCAGGCGCGCGCGGCGAGCGCTTATTACGGTGGCGGTGGCCAAGTAGGTTTCGTCCGTTCTCCGTCTTGGTTACCCTTTGCGGCGAGTGGGTACGCGAGGGGGATGCAAAAGTCACACCTGGCGTTGGCTTCGCAGCGAAGAAGTTTGTTCGGTTTTGGGAAGAAGAAAGGGGGTGACGTGGTAGCAGATACAACCATCGAGAGCGCGGCATCGGAGACGCTGGCGAACACAGGGGATATCGCCCCGGCGTTGGGATCACTCGCGAGCGAAGTGGTACCGGTGGCGTCTCAGAGTTGGCCAACGACAGCTGCTCTGATGTACGCGATGGAGTATTTTCATGTTGCTCAAGGTTACGAGTGGTGGTTGGCCATCGTCGGCGCGACGATATTTATGAGAACGGTAACGTTTCCTTTGGTGGTCATGCAGATGAGAAACACGGCTAAGATGCAGCTGTGTAAGCCAGAGCTCGAGGCGCTGCAAGCAAAAATGAAAGCAAACCCTCAACAAGATCCGGAGCTGGCCAGTGCTTATTATAAAGAGATGCAGAAGGTGTGGAAGAAGTACGATGTCAATCCAGTGAAAAGCTTTGCGCCCGTACTCATCAACGCACCAGTTTTTATCTCGTTTTACTTTGCCATCTCGAAGATGGCGGCGGGAGTTCCATCCTTCCAAAGCGGTGGGCCCGCAATGTATCCAGATTTGTCGATAGCTGACCCCACCTATTCCCTGCCCATCTTATCTTCTTTGACATTTTTAGCATCAGTTGAGCTTGGTGCTGTGGAAGGCGTACAAACGTCCCAAAGCATGCAGATGAAATGGTTTCTTCGCGCTCTAGCTGTGGCCATGGTTCCACTCACCTCGAGTTTCCCTCAAGGCGTGTTCGTCTACTGGATCACATCAAACGTGTTTTCCGGCTTTCAGACGACGATAACGCGAACAAAAGCGTTCAAATCCACCATGGGCATTCCGGACGTCTCTGCCGTCGCCAATGCGCCGACCGAAGCGGCCCTCGGCCGAGTGCAACTCGATCGCTTCCAGAAAAAATACGGCACCTCGCCGACGTTACACAAGCGACCACCGACGAAGAAACCGCGCAAAAAGTGATTCAATCGCCACCCCACACACTAGCTCGATTCTCAATAGACCAGCCCACATCTAGATTCCTCATCGCGGCGCGACCACCGCCCCTCTCGGCCCTCGCGCGCGCGTCTCCTTTCCTGCAAATGTGACATCTATATTGACCGTCTATGACTCGACAAAGAGGGACTGTGAGGGTTTAGTCATCTCCCAGTCCCACCCCCCTCGCCTCGTCGTCGATGTTTGTTTCGTGTCCTTCGACCCTCGAGCGTGGCGAGACGCCGTTCGCCCGCGCGTCGAACGGAGTCGTGGACGATGGCGTCGATCGCGACGACGGTCGCGATGATGACGCCGAGGTCGGTGACGTCCTCGATCGGGAACGGTCGGCGAGGACGACTCGCGGGGAGCGGTCGTTCGCGACCGGCTCCGTTCAACGGATACGGTAACGAACGGATGGGGCGACTCGCGCGCGACGCGATGCACGCGTGCGCGGGTGTGATGCGGGACGATGGTCGCGAAGACGTGCGTTCGCGCGTCGGGGATTTTACCGGGATCGGTGCGCGCCCGACGGCGCGTCGAGCGCTCGTGAGAGATCCGAGAGCCAGTGGGTCGAGAATCCTAGGCAACGTCGTCCCGGGGAAAGGCGATGACGAGCGGGCTTGGTGGAGAGATCCGCGGGTTCAGGCTGCTGCGGGTGGTGCGTCTTCTGGAGACGTGGACGGAAGCGAAGATTCGGAGAGTCAGGACGAAGAAGACGCCGGTAAGAAGAACGCGTTGACGAGCTTATTGTTTGGATTTGTAAACCGTTTGACGAAGCCCCTGCAAGATTTCGGTTTCGGTCGGACGCGATTGTGGGAAGGTGGCGTGGGTTTATTTATGATTACTGGTGTCGCGCTCTCTTTCGTGATTTGGGGCTGGATCCAAGGTTTGCTCAACTTTGCCCGAAAGAATTCGTACCAAGCGTTTATCGAGTTCCCGGTGGCGTGCGGCATTCAAGTCGGTACGAATGTGCGCATTCGCGGAGTCAAGGCTGGATCTGTGTTAAGCGTGCAACCGAGCCTTGAAAAGGTCGAGGTTCTCGTGGAGATGGACGATAAGAATGTGCCCATCCCGCGCAACTCCCTCATCGAGGCTAACCAGAGTGGTTTGATTGCGGAGACCATCATAGACATCACTCCGGCCATTCCCATCCCGGTCGCGCAATGGGGACCCTTAGACTCCGGGTGCGAAGGAGAAGGTTTGATTGTCTGCGATCGTGGCAAGATTAAGGGTCACCCTGGCGTGAGTATGGACGAACTCGTCGGTATCTGTACCAAGCTTGCCCGAGAAATGGAAAGACAAGACGGCATGCACAAGATGTTTGACACGACCGAGACGGCTCAACGATTGATGACGACGTTGCAGCCATTACTTCGCGAAGCCGCGCAGATCGCTCAAGAGCTTCGTCCGATGATGCAAGGCGTGAACGAGCAAGGCACACTAGACACGCTCGAGTCCCTCGCTGGTCAAACTTCGGCCACCGTCGCTGATATCAGAAAGCTCAAGGATGCCATCTTGACGGAAGAGAACCAAGAGCTTCTGCGTCAATCAATTTCAACGCTCACCAAGACGTTGCAGCACATCGAAAAGGTGAGTGGAGATATCAGTAGTGTTTCCGGCGATCCGAGTACGAGAGCCAACTTGCGCCACCTCATTCAGAGCCTCTCAAGGTTGGTCGATGCTTAGAATACATCTTGTAATAATGCTACAAAGCTTCTAGAAATCTCAGCGCATATCATCTATCTATCTA
>CEPT01156926.1_pt1 | contig 11636 bp, 8 predicted proteins | sample 356221 | NCBI WGS metagenome assembly CEPT01 (sample SAMEA2620081, study PRJEB7988) | marine metagenome | isolation source: saline water (ENVO:00002010), including | reverse complement strand
GAATAATCTCGATACCAAAATGAATTCTCGCGTTTAACTCTTGTAAAATCTCGCGAACTTTCTTGTTAATAACTTTATAGTCGTTCGTCGCGTTGGTCAAATTTTTCGATTTCGAATAATCGTTACAGGGACCGTGACCTAAGAAGCCCTTTTTATGAATGCTTTTTATGTCCTTAGAGAGCATGATTTTAAACGTGACTGATTTTGCGCGGCGATCTCCCAACATCTTTGCTCTGTCGCAAACGACTTTGGACATGTCTTCTAAAATAGCCAAAACTCTCTCCTTCGTACTAAATCTAACTCCCCAGGAAATTTCCATCGATGTAGTTTGCGGCGGTGGATCTGGTTTCCATTCTGTCTCATCTATCCCCCGAGCCTTTTGGATTAAATTATATGTTGCTACATCACCTCCTACCGCATCGACGAGTTGCATAAATCGCTGACTTCCCTCTTTAATCGCTTGAAGATCTGCACACGTTCGAATCCTCTCCTCTTTCAATTTTCTACACAAAACGTGTCCTACTCCGTGGACCTCTTCCACCGGTAATTGCGCCATAAAATAAGGCGCATCTTCTTTCGACACGTAATAAAAAGGATCCTCACTCATGCCGTTTGGTTTCGCATACTTCGTCGTGGCACATTTGGCGACCAACTTGTTTGGCCCAGCGCCGACAGAGCATTTCAATTCACACTTCTCGGTGACGAACTTTTGAATAAACTTCGCCATAGCTTGGCCTCTGATACTTGCGTTGACGCTATCTATGCCTTCTTCTGTAACACTTTCCAGGTTCAATCCATTCGTGACATCCAAATATGCCTCATCGCAACTCGATGCAATCACGTGATCCGTCAACTGGAATAGCGCCTCGTAAAAGTTGGTTGCGAATTCAATGTAGGCGTCGAAACAATAACTCAACAGGATCAAATTACCAGGCCTTTTCCTATTAGTATCGTTAAACCTCATGCCTGCGCGTATCCCCAACGCTCTCGCCGCGTAATTCGCACAACTTATCTCCCCGGTTTCCCCCCACGCGACCGCCATTGGAGTTTCTTTATCGTCCATCAAATCTGGTCTCAAAGTATGTACCGATGCTTGTAGAAAAAAACAATCGATGTCCACGTGCACGATAATTCTCGAGCGGTTCTCCAACTCGCTCGCTTGAAGTTTACGCGCGTTCGGGAGTAATCGCTGTTTTATCACGTAGTAGCGGTGTTTCCACGTGCCTGTAGATGCAGACAGAGAGATGATCAGTTCACACGCACACGGCGCGCGCGATTCGAGAGAGAAAGAGAGAGAGAGAGAGAGAGAGAGAGAGAGAGAGAAAAGGGGAGGACACGAATCTAAACGTACCCATGAAACCAAGTCTCGATTTATCTCGATAATTCTTCACGAAATCCACGTCCGTTTCCGTCGTCTGCGCGGCGTTCGTTTTTGTCGTTCTCGTTCGTTGCACTCGATCATCGATCGTCGTCATCTGGTGGTGGTGGTGTTTCCGGTCCGGCAAAGGAAAAGCACAATCCTGTGTCAGAGAGAGGGGACACGACAAAAAATGGAGCAAAAAATGTAGGCACCTATAGAAAACCCTCCTCAGAAAATTGCCCTCCTTTTCGTCGCGTGTTTTCTTTCTTTCTTTCTTTCTTTCTTTCTTTGGTCGCTTTGCTCGTCTTGCGTCGTCATGTTTGCCTCGAGAGGTGCTCCATCTTCGGAGACGCGAGGAGCCGCGGCGGTCAACGCGAGGAGAGAGCGAGGAACGCGCGTCGGTGGGAAGAACTTCGCGAGACGAACGACGACGGCGAGAAAAAATTTAACGGCGTCGACGTCTTTGTTGTCATCGTCGGGAACGGAGGGCGACGATGCCGCGCGGGAGGAGAAGGAAGAAAGGAAAGAGAAGAAGAGAACGAGAAGAGAGGCGTTATTTATGACCAACGCGGTGTTGTTGTGCTCGACGGCTGGTACCGTTCGGCCGAACGATATGGTGGCACGCGCGATGTTTAACTCTGGTTTAGACGTTCCGATAGAAGACCCCTCGAGAGCTGTGGCTGTGGTGCTTGCTGTGAAATTAGCGTTAAGAGACATTGCGGACCAAAACGAAGACTTTCGTAAAACGTGCGACGCACCTGTATATAACTGCGATTTGTCGCAACTGAACGTGAAATGTGCGACGAGGGTGTCCGGACCGATGACTCGAGCATTGCCGACGATGTTAGAGACGTATGGGTTAGATCCGTACGAAGTGGAGGCGTTGAAACAGTCGATTCAAGAGTTGGAGACGCAACTGAAAGCGAACAACGCGAGAGTGGCGGTGAATTTTAAAGCGCCGGCGGAATATTTTGGGTTGATTGATAGACAAATCGACGAAATATTGGCGCAGCTCCCCGAGGATGCGATGAGTAGCGCGAGAGATTTGCTCGAGAACGGGTGCGATTTAACCGTGCCGGCAGAGCAACCAGCGGAACTCGATTGCCGCATTGCGAGGGCGGTGAGTCAAGGTAAACGACCCAGCGGAGGGGTGTCTTAAAAAGTGTACCATATGTTTAAATCTATTACTATTATTACTACGACCGCCTAATCCTCGTATGAACACGCCTCGCATTTTTCGAGAAAATCCGAGGTTCTCGTGAGAACAATTATTAAAAAATACGAGAAAGTACGAAAAGTCATCCCCACAAGAATCATGGATGGTGACGTCAAAGAGTGCGTGACGGACTCCTCCTCGTCCTCCGACGAGGCAAACGATGACGACGTGGACGTCCTCGTTCCGCCTCTTCAACAGTCGCGAGAACAATCGACGACATCGAAGAAGAAGAAGAAGAAGAAGAAGAAGAATTTTTTCTCGAACAAGAAAAAAGCCGCTTCGTCGTCGTCGTCTTCGGAAGATGACGACGACGACGATGACTGTTTGGATTTGGGTGCGTTCGAGTTCCTGGACGACGAAGAACGAGCGATTATGAGTTCAAATCGACTCGAACATCGCATCGAAGATGTGGACGTAAAAGTCGACGCCGCGTTTTCGGCGCTACACTCGCAATTTTTTACACCAACTTCAGTAGATGTCGAAAAATTCATCAAACCGCAGCTACACGATGAGAAAGATGAACACTTTTTGAAGTTTAAAGTTGCCGCGGAACGGTTGCGCGCGAAAGTGCATCGACTCCAGTCGCATCAAAAGTTACAAGAGCACGAAATGAGGCAGGCGGCGAAAAAGCAGACCCGCTCGGGGCAACGAAGAATGCATACGAATTTGAACGGGAAATTTATGCGCCTCGATGAAAACGTGGTGCCGAAGACAGCAAATTTGAGATCGGATGTGGCTAACGCGGATTCTGCGGTGAATATTGGATTGAAGTTGAGTGAGTGTTTAAGAAGAGATTCGGTGTTTCAAAATCGAGAGGTAACGACATACGATGACGAGGGTAATATTGTGTGCGATAATGGAGATAACGAGAACGCCTCTGCTGAAGGCTCATCGATGATGGTGGAGAGTGATTTACACTTCGACGGCGAAGAAGAATCAGTGAAACGTTTTTTACTCGCGACACGGTTGATCGTTGCTCAAATTGCGGAATTTTTACGTCCGCGCGGTCCTGGGTTTAACGAGAAGTCACCCTCGGAAAACGATACAGAGGGAGACAAGTCGATCAAGAAAAAGAGCGAAACCGAGGAGGTTACGTTTACGCATGCCGATCCTTTCGACGCGTACGATTCGAGTGATGAAGACAAAGCCGTTCGCAGCGATACTGGAATTCTACCTCTGCCTCCACCTCTCGGCTCGCACGTTGTTCGATGCGTCGAAACGCCTAAAAATATGGATTTCGTGCGATCTCTCCCAGACGGGACGCCGTTAAGCGTCTATTTTCAAGAAAATAACGCGTATAACTTCAAGGATATACGCACCGCGGACCATTTTCTAGACGGTTCAAGGCAAAAAATACGAAGTTCAACAAAAATTCAAGCCATTCCGAGAGCAGAAATGTACGGCGCGTCTCTTTTGATTCATATGGAAATGCCCGGTCCGATGGATCGAGAAGAGAGCACGCCAAATGACGTTTGCCGAGAAGGTTGTTACGTGGAGTTGAACGGTGCGAGTGGACATCCGGATTACTTATCTCGCTGGAGAAGACGCGATAACTGCCCAAAATCGGAGCAAAGTATTGATACGGAAGTGTACACGTACACGTTACCGACGCTTAAGGCGCACGAGTTTTACTTGCGCAAACCCATTGGCGAGTTGTGCGGCGACATAAAAATTGAGTGCGAAAAAACCGGTTTAGAAGCCATTCTGAAATTTCACGAATATGATGCCGAGTTTTCGCCGGCGATGCGCAATATCGTCACTGGCGTCGTGTCAAAGAAAGAGACGAACGAAGTCAAACGCATGCTCTTCGGCACGTGGGATTCGGTGATTTTCTGGGAAGATCCGAACAAAACGAAAAGCGACAACTTGCAAATCATATTCGCCGAGTCTGAGAAACTCTTAAAGGGCGTTTTATACGACGACCATAAACACGCTGTCACGCAGAGGGGATGTGTACGGCCCTTATCGACATCAACCACCGTCCGCTCACTCGCTACGGCTATCAAATGCCCGCAAACCATGTCGCGCGACAAATTATGGATGGCCATCCAATCCTCGATTCGATACTCGAAGAAACTTGGCCATTTAGGCTCGCTGTGCTCGAAACTGCTCTTAGGACATGAAACGCTTGATTGCCAAGATGAAATGAGAGGTACAGGTACGCTCGATTTGGATATGGGCTGGGAGATGACTACTTTGGTGACCACAAAACTCCCACTGGACGCGGAACCTCCCTTGCCAGCTATTTGGGATATGAGACCATCGCCGCCGCCTAAAAAAGGACACGTGGAAAAGTACGCATGCGGCTTGTTCAACAGAGAAAGTGACGAAGAAGAAAAAGAAGAACATAAGAACGGAGAAGAAAAGAATTAAATACATACGAAATATGAAACAAAAATTATAAATAATGACTACATACCTTGGTACAACTCTTTTCTATTTGAATCGCACCAACTCGATTCGATACCTATCGTTTTGTTGCTCTAAAATTTCTTTGACTTCAACTCTTCCTCTTCCTCGACAACTAATCATATCGCCTTCTCCGACCGTCGCGTTCTTCTTTTCGCACACGTTATAATTTAATTTAACGTTGCCTTTTACGATATCGTCCCCCATCTTACTTCTCGCGCACCGAAACCCCGCCGAGGCGATAGCATCTAACCGAAGCGACGCTTCGTACGTGCGCATAGGCTCCTGCATCTGAGCCCCTTGGCCTGCTTCCAATTCGCTCAGAGGGAACAGATCAACGTTGACTTTAACCGTTCGTACGCTCTCTAATGCTCTCGTCAAGAAAACTGCAATCGCAGGAGTCGCCAAGACTTTCGCTCCACCCTCGGAAGAGCTATTCACTAAAATATCGCCAATCTTCTCCCGTTTCACGCCTGCACCTAACACCGCCCCTAAAAAGTCTGGATGCGACGCCGGATCGAACGCAAACATACCGCTAATGTTCACGCACGCGATGGCACAGTTGCTCGTATCCACATCTCCTTCTCCATCTTCTCCTTCGTTCGAGAAAAACTCGTCATTTTTCGCTAACTCGAATAACTCTTCGCTATTCTCAGGTCTTGCCAACAACATCCTCTGTTGCTCTGCTCCTCGATAACCACCCGTCCTATCGCAAACTATCGCGTCCCCAAAGTTCTTCTTGACCGCTTTTTCAATCCAATCGCATAAAGGTGGGGAATAAAAATCCGTAATCTCGCACGACCAGACTTTCTCCGCTCTTTTTGCCTGTTCGAGCGCGCGCGTTACATCTTTTTGAAACGAAGCGGGCATGGAGCCAGGGAATTCGTATTTGTCCTTCGTTTTCTTTTTCGTGTTCGATTTGCTCTTTTGTCGCTGTTGCGCATAGATTCTCACATCTCTGTCCACGGGTGTTCGGCTACTAGTCGACGGGGTATTTGTGGTACGCGAGAACAGGCGACAACGCGCGGACGATGACATCGTCATCGCGCTCATTTTTTTGGTGATTAGTGACATTCCCCTAAAAAAGTGGATAGGGGATGTGAGTAAAATTTCCGCTTATGGCGCCGATGATAAATAATGACAATACAACAATGATGACACATATATAACAACCAAACAACTTTAAGACTATATATATATATATACTAGTATATTCCATCTTTCTTTCTATCTCTATCTGCTGTTGGACAACTTACACACGCAATCGTACACGTTCGCGCCTAAGCGATTAGCATTAATCTCGGATTTCACCATCGCCAAGTTCAACACGTCCACGTGTGGTTGAACGTACTTGCCGCACTCCCAGTTCGATTCTAAGGAGCGACCCATACCATCTAAAACGACAAGCCATCTTAGTTTCCCCCCTTCCATGTCGCTACGACTGACAGTGTCCTCGCATTTGACCCAATCGTTGACATCTTTGCCGGTAGTATTCAGATTGAGTAAAGTAGACGATTGGCCAGAAGAGAGGAGGACGATTTTGCCATTTTCGCGGTACTTTTGTAGGCAATTCCGGTCATGCTGTTCGCAAGCTTCGTAAAACTCTTCGAGTTCGTTAATAGTGACGTCGTTTAAAGCTGCCAATTCGTTCGCGATTAACGCGACTTTCGCACCTTTGGTTCTCTTGGCTAATTCTCTTGCTAACAGTGTCATCCCTAAAACGTCCGCGCCAGCGTTGTCGCAAAACACGCACACGCGGTCGTACTCGTTCGCTCGCAGCTTATCCAAATCATCGCACAACCATTCGCTATTTCTCACTCGTCTCCTCGAAGCTTCAAACGCAAACTGTAAATCCTCGCTATTCTTAAATGCAAACTTATTCGAGTCACCTTTAAACGCAGTTCCTCCGACGACATTTTGAACTGCCTGCGCCGCCCCAGCATCAAACAAGTTTCCGGCCAACGCGATTTCAATCGACGCTTTTAAAGAATCCTCAGAATTATCCACGTCATCCCTCAATGATTGAAACAAAACGTCCGAACACAAGGCGTTCTCTGCCGCTTTCACTGCGCGAAACAAATCCGGCAACCCATATTCTCTCAGCAACTTTTCCTTTTCGCTGACCACGTTTAACAACGTCCCGCCTTGATAAGAGTCGCTCTCTACTCTCGATAAAAAATCGTCGTACTTCGCTTCCCATTCGTGATACCTATCAAGAAAACTTTCATCTTCCTCGTGAAACATGTCTTTCGTCCGTTTCGCGTTTGCTCTGTGCGACGCGTGTTGACTTCTCAGCAACACCACCCACGCGGCGCGAATGGTGACGTCAGAGGCGTGCATATCGCAGACACCAGGGGACACGTGCGTATATAGCGGTTGTTTATTCGATAAAAGCGGAAATGGGGACGCCTCGGACGGTTTCGCCGAGCCGTCGATGCTGATGGTCTCAACTTCCATTACTTCATCGGCTGCGAACTTGTTCATTAATCCTCTCTGAGGATGACATGATTTTCTCCTTGTCAGAGGCGCAGATTGCCTTTGAGAAGATAAATACGAAGAAGAAGACGTCGAAGTGAACGCGTGCGTGGAATATCGGGTGGTCATTGCGGTAATATTTGCGCGTGTACCCCTCGAACGCGCTTAAGGTGTTATGGGGAACGAATGATGACTGCTCTATCTTTATTTGCTTTATTTGAATACCCCCGACAAATTTTCGAACAAAAATTTCGACGAGGCAAAACACTACAAGTACAATAAGTTAAAGTTACAACGGAGGTACCCACATGCACCGTTTCAACAGAATAGCTGCGATGGCAACGATTAAGCAAACGGAGAGAGAGTCCAAAAGTTTAATGGCGGAAGTTCTGTCGTCTTCCGGTGGTTGTGTTCGTCTGTTATTGTCTGCCGGTGCCGGCGGGCGTTGGTATGTTGCAGCAGCATTGGCGTTTCGAGGAGTACGAGTGGGGGATGGTGCTTGATGATGTTCGTCTTCGCCCGGTTCTGCATGTTGTTGTTGTTGTTCCTGCTGCTGGTTTAAGTGTGCTGATGATACACGAGTGGGTGGTGATACTACCACTGGTGCTCTTTGTGGTACTTCTTCTGCTACTGCTTGTGTCGTTGTCGTCCGCACTTCCGCATTATTATCGTCACCATTCTGAGCAGAACTCCTCTCCCGCGCTTCTTTTTCCTTTCTTTCCCTTGCTTCCATGGCCATTTTCTTTGCGGCTTGTTTCGCCTTCCCCATGCGTCCTAACATTTTTTCGTGGATCAATCTTGTGACTTCTCTTCTCTTTTCGCTCCCGAACGTAAAATTAACCTCGTTCGCTCGACTCTTCTCCGCTAGCTCTCTCCGTTGCTCTTCGCTAAAATCTATCCCCCCCAAGGCACCTTCGCTCGGTGTAACCATAAACGCTCGAATTGCAGTCAATGCGGTCCTCACCGACCAGCTCGGTTGCCAATGTTCCTCGTGATACGACGTGATCGACAAACAGATTTTCGTTAAAGTCTCGAAGCGGCCGTTCGGCGTCAAGAGCATAAAATTCGGTGGTTTGAACGGGTAATCAACCGGGAGTAGAATGCGTCCGTGGTATATGCCACCTTCAAATGCCGTACCTGTTACGATATTTCGTGGAGAGGAAGAGAGGGAAGGAGTTCGATGGTCAGTTCGATTGCTCGAGCGCGCGTCGTGTTTCACACAACAACAGAACGTAAAGGTCAAAAAGTCATTCCGAGAAACGAAACAAAGGGAGGGAGAAAGAAAGAGTGCGGGTGCAAAAAGCCGCATCGCGCGTACCTTCTGCGCCGTATAACGCGAAGTGCCATTCGAATATGTCGTCTTCCAAAGGTTCTGCCCACGTGGCAAACGCGCTCGGGTCCGTGTCCATGTGCGCTTCCGAGTCAATGAATTCCTTCATCTCTTGCGAGATGCGTCGCACCGCGTTGTTTGAAGAGGAGAACTTCGAGGTGGTATCCGTCGTCATGTCGTCGTCGTCGTCGTCGCGTTCTCCTCGCGTCTCTGCTTCTCGCGCGTTTTTCGCGTCGTTGTGGTGTGCGGATCAACAAAGCAAAGGCTCCTTTCCTCTTCCTTTTTTCTTTTATGAAGAAAATTGGGGGGGAATTCATTTCGTCTCTTTTTGCGCGCGCGCGCGGGAAAAATTCACAAAGGTGATGTCTTCTCTTCGAAGCGAGGACGACGAGGACGAGGACGAGGAGAGACGACATCGGCGACGGCGGCGACGATCGTCTCCGTCGTCCTCTCCCAGAAGAAGACGCCGCGGAAGAAGAGACTCTTCCGATTCCGATTTTTCCGATGATGATGATGATGTCGAAAGACGATTCAGACCACGACGAAGTCGATCGATGTCTTCGGACGGAGACATCGAGGAGCGACGAAGAAGGGACGACAGAGGACGACGGCAGCAACATCCTTCTCGCGGAAGAAGACGAAGCAGAAGCAGAAGTTATTCTCGCAGCCGGTCGTGGTCGCCTGCGCATCATCATCGCGAGAGAGAAGGCAGAGGTCGTTACGACGAGCTTCGAGAGCGAGGGCGTCGTCCTCCCCGCGGGGAGGACGACGGACGCGGACGGGACCATCGACGAGAAGAATACGACGAATCTCCTTTGGATAAACGAGCGAGAAAACAACATCCTCCATTTGTACAACACGAGATTCGAAAAGGTGTCGTGCGATCGATTCAACCGTACGGATTGTTTGTGCGTTTGATGATGGAGGACAAGGACGACGGGAAGGACGACGACGTCGACGATAGATACTACGCGAGAAGACTACCGGATGGTTTGGTCCACGCGAGTCAAGTTTCTGACGATATTACCTTCCAAAGAGACGATAGCGACGAGGCGAAAGTGCAGTCGTTGTCGTACTTTTTCCCGGTAGATACGAAAGTGTTTGTGAAAGTTTTAAAATGCGAAGAGGATCCCGCGAGAGGATGGAAGGTGAGTTTATCGATGAAAATTGTCAATCAAGAGACTGGGGAAGATAAGGATCCGGAGAATAAGGAAGGTGTATTTAATAAAAGTCCTAACAACGCGCCGTCGGCATCATTCGAGGCTGATTTATTCGGTGTGTACAAAGGCAAAGTGTCTTCAATTAAACCGTACGGCGTGTTTGTGAATTTAGAAAACACTCGAACGTCAGCTTTGGTTCACGTTTCCGAAATTAGCGAACATTTACGATTTTCGAGAGGGGACACGGACGAGGATAAGGTCATGGGAATTGAAGGCGTTTTGTCGGTCGGCGAATCGTGTTTCGTGAAAATCATCGAAATGAAACCGCCAGAAAGTGAACGCGATCGAAACAAACTGTCTGGGTCTATTCGACTCGTTGATCAGAAATCAGGCGAAGATTTAGATCCGGAAAACATGAAGCTTCGCGAACGACGAGACGTAGGTGGTGGAGACGATGCCACCGGCGGAAGATTTAACAAGAAACCCGTCGGCGCAGACGCGGGCGAAAAAGTGCAACCAGGCGGCATCGTCCAGTGGGGACACGAAAAAGCCGATGTCAAAGAGCAAAGCAAAAATGCGTACGATTTTGTCGTCGATGTCGAAGACGACCAAAAGCACCAACCAAGAGCGGACGACTATTCCAAACCTAGGTTTGGTCACGGATTAGAAGGGTACGTCCCTGAAGTCAAAAAAGAAAAGAAGAGAAAAGAAGACAAGAAAGAATCAAAGAAGAGTAGTAGAAAACGCAAGAAACGCGAGAAGAAAGAGAAGAAAAAAAGGAAGAGCAGAAAGAAAGACAAGAAGAAGAAAAAGAGCAGCAGATATTCTTCCTCGTACAGTTCCTCCTATACCTCCTCGGATTCCGATGATAGTTACAGTAGCTCGTATTAATAGTATAAAGCTCATAATTATATATTTCATTAAAATATTGATGAAAGCTCGACACTGCGCATGCTAATCGATGCTAGTTCGATGCTATATATTACGGTATAAAACCCCCCTAGCAGAGAGTGGTACACTCATTCACAACTCCTTCATTGTCGCCGTGTCATATTTACCCGTGTGCCTATTCATCCCTTCGTCCTTCTTCTTGTTCTTCTTCCATTCTGCTTTCGAGATGCACTGTGGCGACAACTCGTAACACACGTACTGCTCCACGTTCGTCTCGTTCAACTTCTCCTCGTATAATAACGTTTGCAATTCCTCCTCCACTTCCTCCATCACTCGTTCGCAGTACGTCTGTATCTCTTTCTGTTCCGTTTTCGCTTGCGCGCCTCGGACCGTTCCTCGCGGTGCTTTGTACCACGAGTCCTCGGTTTCGTTTCGACTCGCGTCGGCGGCGCTCAACTGATAATCCGGCACTCTGCTCTTCTCGCAAAAATCTTCGACCAATTCCAAATATCGTTGTTCGGATACTGAATACGGGATTAATTTTCCGTATCGCTGTCCTTTGGAATCTAAGCGGCCTCGCATGTCGATGTGATTTCTCTGTTTGTTTTCTTTATTTAACGCATCTTGTAACTCAGTCGCGACCGCCTTACACGCGCTACATTTGCCCGCGATGGAGTGCGCGGGTTTGATGCACGAGTGCAAGGAAAAGAGGACGAGAACGAGGCCTTGGGCGACGCGCTGCCGCATCGGGAGAGAAAAAGAGGGCGGTACCAGACGAGGACGGACGACGACACG
>CEPT01160843.1_pt1 | contig 11726 bp, 8 predicted proteins | sample 356221 | NCBI WGS metagenome assembly CEPT01 (sample SAMEA2620081, study PRJEB7988) | marine metagenome | isolation source: saline water (ENVO:00002010), including | reverse complement strand
CTCTCGGCGGGGGTCGAACCCGCGACCTTCGGCTCATAAGACCGACGCTCTAACCAACTGAGCTACAAAAGCATATATAATACAAGAGACGGGGTTCGAACCCGTGCGTATTGCTACATTGGGGCTTAAATCCAACTCCTTAGACCACTCGGACACTCTTGCAATTGAAACGTATTGTTTTCAGCTAGAAAACAAATCAGATTTATGCTTTTAAAAGCATATGTATATTTAGACAAACGACTCGTACTGGAATTGAACCAGTGACCCCCAGATTAACAGTCTGGTGCTCTAACCAACTGAGCTAACGAGTCCTTAAGAATTTTGATCTGTCAAAATATCATCTACTGTACATGTGTCTTCACCACTTGCTGGTGCGATACACATTAAACCACTTGAAATTATAACACATGATATTGCTAACACAAATGATATGTTGAGAATGTCATACTCCATTCTCGAATTAAACTCGCTTTTTGTTCTTATATTACTTTTTTCCAATGTTATGTTGATGTTGAACTACACGATACTTTTAATTTCACCAATCATTTTTATTTTAGATATTTGTCGAGTAAGTTTAAATACGAAAAGAAGTACATATGTTTAATAATATTTGTATTATTCTAACACATATATTGTCTAAAAATTATGTGTACATTTTTTTTCTTCCACTTTTCTTATGTGTTAACACATCTTTTTCTGAACCAAACTGCAAAAGACTAAGTCCATTCTCTCTATATATATCTATTTTTGTTTCAACAGATTCTTGTATTGTTTCCAAATGACTCATCAGCAACAAACTATCATACATGCCCAATAAACTATGTATAAATGCAGGTACTTTTTTGATATTTTTAACATCACATGCTACAAAACCTTCATCAATAAACAATTGTGAACATGATATCGCAGATGCACCTATACATGACAAACTAATTCTTATAGATAATCCTAACAAAAATCTTTGAAATCCAGATGCTTTCTCAATACAAATAGTATTTTGATCATCTATAACACTCCATTGTAGTACCTTATCCTCTAAACTTACTGATAATGTCAATTTTCTGTCATCCTTTGTCATATTCGCAGAAATATTATTCACAGAATTAACAAGTTGTGGCAAAATCTTGTTTGAATATGTCCAACTGCGAAATTTCTCAAAACTAATAGATAATTCCTTTAATATAACAGCCTTTTCTTTGATGTCGTTCGAATATGCTTCATACTTATTTCGTATGAGTGTTTGATTTGTTGCTTTCTTATGTAAATCATCATATTTTAAACATTCCTTTTTGGTTATTAATATATCTTCCTCTAATTGTTTTATCTCTTCATAAATACTGTTCTTTTTATTTAATTTGACTTCTTTTTCCTTTAATAGTAGGGTATGTTGACACGATTCTATGTTATTTAACTCCTCAATATGTAAATCAAGAGTTTCAATGTCTGATTCAATATTTTTAACCTTATTTTCAATGTATAATTTTAATTTTTTATACAATCTGTTCATATATTCCGTCTTTTCTTTTACATTATTGTAGCCATTTACAAGTTCAATATCTTTCTCATACTTGTTATATCTTTTCCATAATTTAATCAATTTAGAAAGTCTCTTTTTTGTATCTTCCCATTTTGAGTTGTTATTCAAAAAAATATCCTCTAAATTACATTGTTCAGTAATAATATTCAATTCTTTATTGTTCTTTTGAATCTCTTTAAAAATATCAAGTTGTTCATATTTTAACTTTTCACACTCTTTTTTCATAGAATCAATTAATTTTTGCTTATTTTCGCAATGAGATGCAAATAAATTATACTCTTTCCACTTATTTTCATAAGAAATGTATAGTTCAATATCTATATTTTTATAATTCTCACACCATTCTATCATCTCATTATAAGCATCTTCAATCTCTTTGATATCTCTATTTTGAACGTGTTCGGTATATTTATTTTTAAGTTCTATATATTCTTCTTGTAATATTTTGAACTTCTCACACAAATTTTGTATCTGGATACGAATTGGTTGCTTTGCACACGCTTCACAATTAGGGTTGAATGGGAGACATTTCGCATGATTGTGTGCAGTTTTTAGTGTTTCTCCTAGAGTATCTAATTCAGTTTTCTTGACATCAACATAACTTTTTAACTCTTCAGCTCTATCTAGAAAATTTTTATACCTTTTTATACGTCGTTCGTATTTAGTATATTGTTCTTTACCTTCTGTAAAAAAAACTATGTGTTTTTTTATTTCATCTTCGTCTTTATCGGGTTTGTCTATCGTATTCTCTTTTTTATATACATCTAGTTCATAACACTCAATTGATATTTTATTATCCAATACATCTTTTCTTGTTTCTAACTTCTCATTTTCACTTTCATAATCACATATAACATTTTGTATACAATTTTTAACTGTTTTATTTGCATTGTGACCTTCTATTGTAGTCTTCAATACATCTTCTGGAATTGATTTCATCTCTTTTTCTAAATTTGAATTCTCAATCTCAATCTCTTCCTCGGAAACATTTGGTCTCTTAATTTTTGATAGTTTTTCAATTAAACTTTTTATTTTCTTCTCAGATACTTTCGCATCATATTCTATCCTTTGTTTATTCCAATCATTGTATTTATACATAAAATTAGAAAGTTCAGACTCATTCGTTATAGATTCAATCTCGTCGTCTGATTCTTCATCAAACTTAATCTCTTTATTGAAGTTTGTATCCAATAATTCTTTCTGCATATTCATATCATTCACTAACACATTCCTCTTCACGTGAAGTTCTTGAAGTGTATGCTTTTCTGTATTATATTTATTTAAATTATCTAATTTTTTTCGAATAGTTTCAATGTCAACATCGTTATTTTTTAATTCATTTAGTTCTTCATCACTCATTTGTACATTTGAGAAGGAATCATAGACATTTTTTATATCTTTATATTTCTTCTCCAAATTCTCAAGTTTCTCATATACTATATCTTTATTTGTAGTTATAGTTTCAATATTCGAATCTTTACCTACATTAACATCATCTGACTCGTCGTTCGTATATTCAAGTGATGTATACGCTGTATCAATATGATCTAACACCCATTTATGTGCTTGCATAGATACTTTTACCAAATTTGTAATTGTCTTTAAAACATCTAAATTTAAACAATTATCTAAAATTTCTAATTGTTCAGAAGATTTCATTGACAAAAAATCTCTATCTTGATTTTGAGATATTAAACATGAAAGTAAGAACTCGTTACAATCACCTATCATTGTCTTTACCCATGGATCAACTGCACTTCCAGATTTTATTACTTCTCCAGATGGACTTCTCAACTCGGTAACACCTTTTGATATTTTTAACTTATCATATCTTTGTAAACGAAAGCTTCTGAATAAATCATAAACCTCACCATTAAGCATAAAACGTATTACGGTGTATGGTTGTACACCATTTGGACATTGAGATGAGAAAATTGCTCCAGATGTAGTCTTATTATATCTACTTCCAACTGTATTTCCAAACAAAGCAAGACATATTATCTCTAAAAAACTACTTTTACCATAACCATTTGGAGCTGAAATCATTCCAACCTGAGATGACAACTTTGAAAAATCAAAATAACACTTATCTTTAAAACACAATATCCATTGAAATTTTATGTAGTCCAAAGTTATCTTTTTTTTCTTGTAATTAGATTCTGAATCTTTTGCATTTACATATTTATCAATTGCTACATTGATATCCTCATTCTTCTTTTTTACCTTATTTATAAGAGATTTTGGTAATTTAGAATCATCTATAATACACATCTTATGAGGGTCATTTATTATGTTATGAACAACTTCTGCTGAGTATAATGGTTCTAGAAATTCATGTATAACAGAACTTGAATTGTATTGTGCAAAATCAGATTCTATTTTTATTTCTGAATCATCTTCATCAATATTACTTCCTAGAATATGTAAACTATTTGATTTTGTATATGTTATATCTCTATTCGAACACCATTGATCTAATTTTATCAAACCTTCAGAATCAATTCCACTTAGTATCCGCACCTTTAGTTTTGTTGGGAATATATCTTTCAGATTATCATAAATTACATCTATTTTTTCCCATCCATTTTCAAAACAATACCAAATACCAGATTCATATTTTAATTTCAAATAACCAATATCATTATAAATATGATGTTGTTTGCAAGTATTTTTCCTAATATCCCATTCTAAAAATCCATGTCCTTCCAATGATTCTCCGAAATTTTGTTGTATCAAACTTCCTGAATATCCCCATAATAACTTTTCACCATTGCTCTTATCATGTGTATTTATCTGTTGTTTATGTATATCACCAAAAATTCCATAATTAAATTCATTAAACCATTCAATGGGATAAGAATTGTTGTAATTAAATGAATCAGGTGTACAAACCGTTCCATGAAATAATGCGATCTTTATAGGTGTATTTGGCACAGGAAATACTGGAAGTACATCGACTCTACCACATCCATCTCCCTTTTTTAAAGTATCTCTTACATGTACATGACCAAATCCTATCTTATTCTCACCATCACCAACATAATATACTCCCGATCTTGATATCAATGCAATATTACCATCTACAAAAACACCATCCTTCTCAGATTCTTTAGAAAAAAAACTTGATAACATATCTGGAATTTCTGGAGCATCTTGTCTCATATCATGATTTCCAGAGATTATATATAATGGACATAAATCTGCTATTTTATGTGTAATGTAAGTGTACAAGTGCAATCCACTTGATTCTACTTTACATTTACTATGAAATAAATCTCCTGTAATTACTACAACTGCGGTTCCATTTTTTATAGTTTTTAAATTAGATAATTTTTCTATAAGTTTTTCAAATACATTTAAATATTCGTCATATCTGGAATGCTCTCTGTCTCCCGTTCTTATATGAGTATCGCTTATATGAATAACTGTGTCTATATGTCCTGATGAAGGTACAGGAAGCATTGTCATCATATGTATATATTGTCTAGTGCTTATGTAATTTAATGTTAAATGAATATAACACGTTATTATAAATGAACAGATTGTTCCGTTTTTTATTTTTAATACTTACACCAATTCCGAATAACGCCTTCCTTCGTTTCTCCTTTATTAAAGAATTAAAATGGAAACGTTTTCATAGAAAAGTCCAAGATACAGTGTTAACTCATCCTGTAGTTACAAATAATAGATACACAAAAGAATTTGCAAAAGGCACCGCATCACTCAATGAGCAACGTGTTTTTATACAACAATTTAGTGTATTTAGTCAATTGTTTTTAATTGCACAATTAACAAAAGTTATTAATGCACCAACCATAGAAGAAATGAGAGATGGTAAAGAAATATTATGTAATGAATTGGGTGTTGAATTTAACAAATCAGGTTCAATAGAAAAAGGTGTGTACAGACATAAATCTGCACACTTTGAGTGGTTATCTGACATTGCTAAAGATTTGGGTTTTAAGTATACAAATATAGGAAGACGTAAGGTTGGAAGTGTAGATACGTTATATTTTTGCGATGAATTAAATAGATTATATGGAAGTGATGATGATGTTACTGCGATTGCTGCATCTTATGCAATTGAAAACTGGGCTCAAGCAGGATTTTGGGATGAATTAACACAAGGCTTCGATATTATTAATCAAAAACGTGCCAGTAATAATCAAAAACCACTCTCATTGTCGTTTTGGAAATATCATTCTATGATTGAATCACAACATGCTGCACATACTGTGGAAGAATTAAAAGAGGTCTATTTATCTGGACGTATTGAGGACGAATATACGTTCTTATATCTTTGCGAGGAAATGCTCGATGCAATAAATATTTTTTGGAAAGGATTAGAAAATAACCAAAAAATATATGAAAATTATTAAAAATACATAAACATATATGAATTATTTTTATAACATATCTTCATTAAAGAATATAAGAATTTGTTACTAAACAAACCTTAATGAATATCATAAAAAATTATCAGAATAATGTTCGGGTATTCTTATTTAATCTTTTGCCAGTATCTTTGAAAAATATTATTCACAATAAACTCAAGTCTTCTTCTATTACAGATTCACATGTAAATAATGCCATTACAGTAACTGTGGGGATGTTTGGGTATTTTATTTACAAATTATTGCATAATCATCCACATTTGTTATCTATTTTATTTTCATTATATCCCATTCATATAACAATTACATACACAAAGGTACATAGACCATTGCCTTTAGAGATTCGTAAAATCATCATGACATGGTTTTATTTCGTTTTATGGGACAATATGACATTTTTAATTAAAAACTATCCACTTTTACGTATGACTGGATATTCTGTTATTATTTTTAAAAAATATGACAATTCTGAATGGACTATTGGAGATTATGTTATAGAAAAACATGGCGATGTTATTAATAAAATAACTACTTATACCTCGGATGATACGAGTGTAACAAATGACGAAACCAGTGACGAAACCAGTAACGAAACCAGTAACAAAACCAGTGACGAAACAAATGATGAAAATAAAAAGGTAAAATCTTCTATCAAAACCGATTAGAATCGAGCGGTTTAATTATATTTACTCATATGATTCACCATTCGAATGGCTTGTGCAGAATAACTCCATTCGTTATCGTACCATATAGTAAATTTATACTGACGATCATTCATTTTCATACATGCGGCAGAATCTACTATAGTGGGATTTGTTGTGGTCATAAAATCTGTGCTTACCAAATGCTCATCATCATTAACAACAATTTCTTGCTTTGTACGCAAGAACGATAATATATCTTTTAATGATTCATCTTTCTTAAGAGTAACGTTAATGTCTACCATACTAACATTACTTGTTGGGACTCTTACTGAAGTACCATATATTTTCCCTTCGAGTTCTGGTAATATTTTAATCGCTGATTTACTAGCCCCAGTTGTATGTGGTATAATATTATTAAAAATACTTCTATGAGACCTATTTTTTAAATGAACCCCATCAAGTACATTTTGTGAAGCAGTTGCAGCATGGACTGTTATAAAATTAGCATGCTCAATGCCATATTTGTCATTTAATAATTTAATTAATGGTACTATGCAATTTGTAGTACAAGACGAATTGCTAATAATTTTCTCTCCTTTATATGTTAAGTGATTACCATTAAATAAGTATTGAGGTGTATTGTCTTTCGCGGGTGCACACATTATAAAATATTCAGCATCATGTTCTTTTGCCTTTTCATTAGTTAAAAATTTACCAGTTGTTTCAAATACATATTTGGCACCACACCACATATCTTTTTCTGGTGTACGTTTGTTTAACACTCGTATTATATTATTATTAACCTTTATAGTTTTTTCATTTACTACGTCTACATCTAATTTATCATACTTATGAAAGCTGTCATTCTGAATGTATGAAATAATCTTATCAATTTTAAAATCTGGAAAATTTATAGAGGTTACTCTTATATTTTGATTTTTTATTGATTGATGTAGAATAGATTTGCCTATGCGACCAAATCCATTTATCCCAATATTAATCATTTATTTATGATGTACAAATTAAATTTAATTATAAAGTATAATGGATAATTTTAAAAGAATTTATTTTTTATGCGGAAATACAAGAACATTTTTAGATTGTTTTGATTCTACTTATAAAAATATAATCGACAAATTGTTTTGTGATAATACAAAAATAAATACCCATGTTTTATTTTATTTGAAATGCGATGATCCAGGACCAAAAGGACAAAAGGGGTGGGATTTTACATACCCATTAATAGATGAAACTATATTAAAAAATTATATATCTAATTTGACTAAAAAATATAATAATATTAGTTTTCATTCAGAGATATTACCCACTAATAAAATTAATGATAGTCAGCTTTTATCACAAGTAAAAAATCGAAAAGTATATACTGGATTTCTCGCTGGGGATAAAACATTACTAAGAGCTTTACATTGTCATTATAACATTGAAGATTGTGGGAAGATAATTAATCAAATTGAGTCAGATAACAAAGTTAATTTTGATTTTTATATCTATATAAGACCCGATTTATTTTTTAGCGAACCATGTCATAATATTTCTGAATACGTTACTAATACTGATAAAATAATTTTAGGTAAAGGACCAAATGAATATAATAATGATCACATTGCAATAATTCCCCATAAATATAAAGATGATTTCTTTTTTGAAAGAATGAACTTAATTAGAACAAATGATAAAGAAAAACTACAAACATCAGAAGAGATATATTGGAATACAATACAAGGAAACTATAACGTAGAACCAATAGGTAAATATCACATAAAAAGGAAATAATACGAAAACAAATATCTATACTAAATATATTTCTTAAATTTAATTATAGTGAAAATCAATATAAGTATATATTAATAATTACAAATTGGGGGTTTAGGTTGTCAAGCCTCTATGGCTCAGTGGTAGAGCGTTTGTCTTGTAAACAAAAGGTCCGTGGTTCGATCCCGCGTGGAGGCTAAATTATTTAGTTTTTATCTCGTCTTAGCTCAGATGGCAGAGCGTTCGACTGTAGAGGTAATCTTAGACATCGAATGGTCACCTGTTCGATTCAGGTAGACGAGAACCCGTTTATAAGACTCTAATGGTGTAGTGGTAACATTTCAGACTTCCATTCTGAAGCCGGGGGTTCGATTCCCTCTTAGAGTATAGATTTTTTCTATTAAGGACATTGTGGCCGAGTGGTTAAGGCGAAAGACTTGAAATCTTTTCCCGTTAGGGTCGCAGGTTCGAATCCTGTCAATGTCGTTTTAATTAATCATACTTATTTTGATTTTATGATTTTCCAATCCTTGAAGTGTTTATTATTGCAATCAACCAATGCTATTTTATCAAAAGTACATATCTTTGATATATTATGAATATGGTGATTACTTATTTCACTATTAGTAATTTGTTCTTTGTATTTATAAAGAAAAGATACATGAGCGTTGTCTGGCCACCATTCTGGTTTATTATCTATTTTTTCTAAGGTATAATACAATGCATGAAAATTATCTTCGCAACTTAATGTATAATTCTTAATCAACTTAACTGTTTTTGATATACAATTTAATTTAGAATATATATTTTGTGCTTCCGAAAATGTTAAACTATGTTTTATTGTCATATGTGAAATGAATCCATTTGTAAATGTGTTCCATTTGGTGTTTTTAGGTAAAAACCAAATACAATACCCGAAGTTTTTCATTAATCATGCACAACTTTAAAAAAAATTCATAAATTTTAAACCATATGTAAATTAATTATGGTTTATAAATTTGTTATTAGTTTTTCTGGTATAAAAGGTGCTTCGTAATCATATGATTCATATTCTAACATATTATCTGTTGAAACAATTATATCAAGATCATCTGGAATTGCTAAATTATTATCACCCTTTGATTCGAGTTTTGGTTCTTTTACAGCAATCTTCCTTTTCTTTTTCTTTTTACATATAATTTCTTGTTGTTCGTCTTCATCTCTATCTTCATCATCTTCTTCATCCACTTCATTATCATCTTCATCTTCTTCTTCTTCCGAATCCTCTGTATCATCTTTATCAATAACATCAATATTCTTAACAATAAGTTGATTTACTTCTTCTAGAGATATATTATCTGATATATTTGCTGGTAACATTTTTGCGTCGTCATCGTCTTTATCTCCTAAATATTTGAAAACTACTACAACATCTACTACGTTAATTGTTTCATTTAATGGATAAATATTCCAAATATCGGCATTTTTATACTTTTTTGGCATATCTTTTAAACCATATAGAGAGATATAATATCTAGAACCATTTATTAAGTAAGGTCCTTTCAAGCAATGATTTTTAGGATAAACTCCTTTTGATGTCTTCTTATGAATAAAACGCAGTAAATCATCTGTGGTTTGAATACTGTCAAGAGTTCTTTTGTATGCTTTGGGTGTTATGACTTCATTTGACCCATCTCTTTTAAAGACACATAACTTCATGCTTATAGTCATATATAGTTTGTATATTTACATCATTTTTATGATTTTAATGATTAAATCATTTTTATGATTTAATAATTATTGGATGGACGTACCAAAATTTATACATTCAAATATAAAAAAAACTATAAATAGATTGTTATTTCCTTTTCATACCAATAAAACTGTTCACAATGCATTTAAAATAGGAAAAGGTGGACAAAATCCCATTGCGACAAACATTGAAGTTAAATTAGAAGAGGATTTGATTAAATGGATACTTATTTTAGTTGGAAAAATTTTTATGAGCCAACCCGTTTTTTTAGAATTAAATGGACCTATAAATATATGTGGAGACATTCATGGACAATATGCTGATTTATTACAAATTTTTTATACGTTAGGATTTCCAGATAAACAGAATTATCTTTTTATGGGAGATTATGTAGATAGGGGAAATAGGAGTTTAGAAGTAATTCTCCTTCTATTTTGTTACAAAATATTATATCCTAACAGTTTTTTCTTATTAAGAGGGAATCATGAAACTGGTTCAATATCAAAACAATATGGATTTTATAGTGAATGTATAAAAAGAGGTTATTCTGTTAAATTATGGAAGTTATTTATTGCTACATTCAATAAAATGCCATTATCTGCAATGATATTCAATCGAATATTGTGTATGCATGGTGGTATATCTCCAAATCTAAATAGTTTGGAGGATTTAAAAAATATTAAAAGGCCATTGGATATTCCTGATAGTGGTATTGCATGTGACTTAGTATGGGCAGATCCAGACCCCAATACAAGTAAATGGGGTGAAAATGAAAGAGGTGTGTCATATGTATTTGGTGAGAATGTATTAAAAAAATTTTTAGAAGAAAATGGTATCGATTTAATATGCAGAGGACACCAAGTTGTTGAAGATGGTTATGAATTTTTTGGAGGTAGAAGATTAGTTACTGTATTTTCTGCTCCTAGATATTGTGGAGAATTTGACAACAAAGGAGCTGTTTTAGTAATTAAAAAAGACATGGAATGTAGTTTTGTATGTTTTGATTAATATATTATCTAAAATCCAATATTTCTTATTTATTCTCTTTAGGTTATATAATAATGGCATATTGTTCTGTGGAAGAAGCGTGGGGTGCCCCATTAAGTCCAACACCACCAATGCTACAAGATCAAGAATGTAAAAAATATAACGAAGAATCACACCCTGTATTCACAGAAAAATTTAATTTAAATGCAAAGGAATCTGAATCTGAATCTACTGTTGCACCACCCCAATCAGACCAATTTGAAGACTCTATTACCGATCCACCATTAAGAGGTTCATTGTTATCGGGAGCAATTCCGGATCAAACATGGAAATATAAGAAAGAAAACCGTCCTGTAGTAAAAGAAATTGAAAGCAAGGAACCCAATAGTCCTCTTGTTGAATTTAAATATAATGGTCAAATCGGTGAAAAGTTAGATAAAATGATAGAAATATTATCAAAAAAAAACTGTACTTCATGGACCGATGTTGTTATATTTGTTGTTTTAGGAATACTAGCGATTGTGGTTTTAGATATGTTTTTCCGTTTAGGAAAATGGATGATTATTAGAGGTGTATCTCAATCTCAACCTCAATTTAGAAATACACAACCATATATGAATCCATATTATACTCAAATGCAACAAATGCCAGCACCTGCC
>CEPT01031739.1_pt1 | contig 11729 bp, 15 predicted proteins | sample 356221 | NCBI WGS metagenome assembly CEPT01 (sample SAMEA2620081, study PRJEB7988) | marine metagenome | isolation source: saline water (ENVO:00002010), including | reverse complement strand
ACGGAAGCTAACCACACCTCGACATCCCCTCGCGTGGGTCGACCATCCGATGCCGTTCTTCTGGCGTATACCTCAGGCACGACAGGAACCCCTAAGGGAGCGCTTTTAACTCAACGCGCCCTTGCCTCCAATGCCGTAAACAGCGCCCATGCTCATGATTTGACTCCACAGGATCGAATTCTTACTTTCTTGCCGTTGTTCCACGTTGGCGGCCTGAACATTCAAACGCTTCCGGCGCTAATGACTGGAGCATCGGTTCTTCTACACAGGGCGTTCGATCCTGGAGAATGGCTCAGAGACGTGGAGAATTGGCAACCCACTTGGTCCTTATTCGTTCCGGCGACTCTCAACGCGGTAGCTAACCACCCTCAATTCGAACATACTGAAATGTCGTCGCTCAAGGGTCTCATGGCCGGCTCTTCGACCATTCCTGAGGCTGCCACTCGGCCATTTTTTGAGCGCGGCATTCCGGTCGGTCAGGTATATGGCGCCACCGAAACCGCTCCCACGGCAATCGTGATGCGAATCGATCAAGCACACACAAGGCCTACATCCTGCGGCAAACCCGCGACATTGTGCGAAGTGCGAATAGTTGACGATGACGGGACTGACGTACCATCTGGCACAGCAGGCGAACTATGGGTACGAGGACCAAACGTTCTCAGCGAGTATTGGGGGAACCCGGAGGCGACAGCTGCTTCTATAACAGACGGATGGTTCCATACTGGGGACGTAGGGCATGCTGACAGTGACGGTTGGATCTACATAGATGACCGAAAGAAAGACGTTGTTATTTCGGGCGGCGAAAATATTTATCCTGCCGAACTGGAAAATATTCTGGCCGAAAGTTCACTTTTTGCTGAGTCGACTGTCGTTGGGATGCCTGACGTTCACTGGGGTGAAATACCAGTGGTCGTTGCAGTTGCCACGGGTGACACACAACCCAGTAGCAACGATGTTCTCGACCTTTTCGCAGGCCGGTTAGCAAACTTCAAGCACCCCAAACGGGTGGTCTGGGTTGATGCTCTACCGAGAAATGTCATGGGCAAGATACTGAAACATGAAGTCCGTGAATTACTCAATGACAACGGAATAGTTGACTGAGAAGCAAAGCAGACACTGTCAAAGGGTTACTTTCTCTCAAACGCCAATCGTCACATCAAAGGAGTCCTTAATGACTACTTCTAAGAGGGTCGCATTTATTGGTCTTGGCGTCATGGGCTTTCCCATGGCCCGGCACCTTTCAACAGCCGGTCATGATGTCGTTGTATACAACAGGACAAGCGAGAAGGCCGAGGCATGGGTTGGAGAACATGTGGGTTCGGTAGCGGTAACCCCACATAAAGCAGCAGAACGCGCGGACATCGTTTTTATTTGCGTTGGAAATGACGATGACGTTCGTTCGGTAGTTCTTGGGGATGAGGGCGCCTTAGGCGCTATGGCTCCGGGCAGCATGATTGTCGATCACACAACTGCCTCGGCGACACTAGCAATCGAACTAAGCCAGCTCTGCGCTCAGCGAGATGTGGGATTTATTGACGCTCCTATTTCGGGAGGGCAAGCAGGAGCAGAGAACGGCTCTTTGACGGTGATGTGCGGTGGGGAGGAGAGATGGTTCGAAGTGGCGAAGCCAGTTATTGCCGCCTATAGCCAAGCTTGCAACCTGATCGGGTCATCTGGTGCTGGGCAACTGACCAAAATGGTGAATCAGATATGTATCGCTGGGCTCCTACAAGGACTATCGGAAGCATTGGAATTCGGTCGACGCAGTGGACTGAACCTTGATCTCGTGCTCGAGACCATCAGCAAAGGTGCTGCAGGTTCTTGGCAGATGGAGAATCGCGGCTCGACAATGATCCGGGACCAGTTCGATTTTGGATTTGCAGTTGACTGGATGCGAAAGGATCTCGGCATTGTTATCGAAGAAGCGCAACGTCTGGGAACATCGGTGGGAGTGACTGAGATGGTGGACTCCTACTACGAAGAAGTTCAAGCAGCTGGGGGTGGCCGTTGGGACACGAGCAGTTTGATAACGCGACTGCGATAAGAACTCTCTCTCTTTTAGTTGTGCATTAACTCTTAGTTCTAGCTACGGTTGCTCGGCGTGACTCGAAGCGAACGACTCTTAATGGGCCCTGGGCCAAGTAATCCGTACCCCGAAGTGCTAAAGGCTCTGAGCGAACCAGTTCTCGGACATTTGGACCCTGAATTCATTGCTCTGCTCGATCAAACCAACGAGCATTTGCGGACCGTATGGCAAACCGACAACTCTCTGACTTTTCCAATTAGCGCAACTGGTTCCGCTGGGATGGAAGCAGCTTTTGTGAACTTCGTAAAACCCGGTGATTGCGTTGTGATCGGAGTCAACGGCGTTTTCGGTACAAGAATGTGTGACGTTGCTACTCGGGCTGGAGCGGAAGTAGTAAAGGTGGAGGAAGAGTGGGGTCGCGCAATCGACCCACAGCGTCTACTGGACGCGCACCCTGAGCCGGCATTGATAGCAGTGGTACACGCTGAGACCTCGACTGGTATTCGAAACGACATTGCACCGTTGGGCGCAAACAAGGGTAATGCGCTGCTACTCGTTGACTGCGTCACTTCTTTGGGCGGCATACCTGTATTGACCGATGATTGGGGTATCGATATTGCTTACAGCGGTAGCCAGAAATGCCTTGGAGTTCCACCGGGGCTATCTCCTGTCACCATAAGTGAACGGGCAATGGAACAGTTAAATCCTAAACCTCAGAGTTGGTATTTGGATCTCAATATGATCAAGGACTATGTCCTAGGGGACGGAGCACGCGCCTACCATCACACTGCTCCGATTTCGATGCTCTATGCACTGCATGCTGGTCTTGAAACGGTTCTAGAGGAAGGTCTTGAGGAGACGTGGGCTCGACACCAAGCTTGCGGTGATTTCCTCCATGAACAGTTACCGCAACTGGGTTTCGAGCTTTGGGCTCAAGAGGGTCATCGACTTCCCGAGCTGACCACTGTGACGCTCCCTGAAGGACTCGATGATGCCCAGGGGCGGAAGATTTTGTTGGAACGGTACGGGATCGAAGTAGGTGGAGGCCTCGGTCCTGTAGCTGGAAAGGTGTGGCGGATCGGCTGTATGGGCCACACGGCACGGATTGAAAACATAAACAGACTGTTGACAGCTCTCAGCGAAGTCAAAAGCGAACTTTGCTAAGCGTGCCGGTCTCCGACTGACCTACGTAATGCAAACAATGACTCCGACAGATAGGCCTTTAACTATCTGGAGGGCTACTACTGTTTGTCTACTTCCCACGGCGCTGGGCCATCCATTGGTGGATCTTCCCTACCCTCTAGCCAGCCGTTAAAACGCGGCTGTCGTTTCTCAATGAACGCCGCTGCACCTTCGCGGGCGTCGGGAAGATGGTCAGTGACTGCAGTTTTCGCAGCTATCTCGTCTAGAGATTGATCCCACGTTAGATCTGCCGCAAGCAGAATCGAACGTTTGAGCATTCTCATGGCAACTTGTGGTCCGTCGGCAAGCTCTCGAGCGAGCGTCAAAGTCTCCTCCATAAGGTTGTTATCCGAAACAACTTCGTGGACCAATCCGAGTTCGAATGCTGTCTCCCCGTCTACGATTCGTTTGCGCATCATGAAATCCATAGCTTTAGCAACACCGAGGTGCTGCACTAACAGCCATTGGCCTCCCTCGTCGGGCAACAGCCCGAATCTAAGGGTCGCGCTCCCAAGCTTTGCGGATCGTGACGCTATGCGAAAATCACACGCCAGAGCTAAAGAGAAGCCTGTTTGTATAGCGAAGCCATTGATCGCAGCGATCGAAATCTTGTCCAAGTTGCGGACCGCTGTATTGACTGCCTGAGATATCGTTCGCAAACCGTTGTACGTTCCCGATGGATTGTGGTGTCCGTGGTGGATTTGGGGCACCTGGACGCTGTCTCCGCCGTATCCCTTGAGATCGTCGCCCGCCCAAAATGCTTGTCCTCGGCCGGTGAAAACGACGATACGAATGGTGTCGTCCATTTGAGTTTGAGTAAGTAACTCAACTAGGTCTCGTTTCATCGCAGCAGTCGACGCGTTGAGGCTTTCGGGACGATTGAAAGTCACGACAAGAATGCCTGGGTCTTCGATATTTGTCTCAAACCCGCAGTATTCGCCTTCTTGTACTGGCATCTGATACCTCCCCGGAGGTTCGAATAGTTAGCGTTAGGAAAGAAGTTAGCTTGCGCTCGCCTATCAGAGCTGTTGATTGGTACGGTCGGGCAGCGTGAGAGCATCTGACAGCCCGCAATTTGAAGCTTTCGTAGATTCGTTGATGCTGCGATTCGATATCAGCGGGTCTGAAGGCCCCAGGACTCACTACATAACGCCTTTTGTCACTGACGGCTTGTTGCTCTACGTGTTTGATGAGCCCAGTCATAATCCAGAGGCGTTTCTGAGAATGCTTTTGGATCAAGAGATCGTTGTCACAAGCCAACGGACCGGAGACCTTCGCGTCTCAGCGAGAGGCCGTCTTCCCACATCCGAAGAAGAAAGCTGGGCTCGTTCTGCATGCACCGAAAAGTTTTCCTACGACCAGGCCTTGCAAGACTTGGCCCTTTTGGGGCCATTAGTTGTGTTAGAGGCTTCGATTTCAGCCTGCGACTAAGACGGGTTGCTCACCAGCCAACGTGATTCTGTACATTTCTCTTCTACTTCCGAAATAGTCGTTGATAGCAAAGTGCTGTGTGGCACGGTTATCCCAGATTGTCAGTGTGCCGGGCTCCCAACGAACTCGACATGTGAAGTCAATTTGTTTGCAGTGTTCAAACAAAAATTTCAGTAGGGAGCTGCTTTCGGCGTTCGTTAGTCCTTCTATCCCTACGGTATATACCTCGTTGACAAACAATGACCGACGCCCGGTCAATGGATGTGATCGCACTAGGGGGTGCACTTGATGAACAACCGCAGTTTCATCTCCGTGGATGTCCATCGACGACTTGGGGTCTGGCCGTCCAAAAGTTCCTTGCGGGCCGTAGCTGCGTTCAGCCGAGTGGACCCCTTTCAAACCGAGAAGTATCGACTTCATGGATTCTGAGAGACTTTCGAAGGCTAGATATTGGCTAGTGAAAGCCGTGTCACCACCAGCCTCGGGGACGTCGACTGCGTATAGCAACGTTGCACTGGGTGGTTTCAATTGAAAACTCCAGTCGCTGTGCCATCCGCTACCAAACAGTGGGCCTTGTTCGTCAGCTTCGCGAAGGAGTCGCAACACGTTCGGGTGGCCGTCAACCGGTGTTATGAATGGAGTGTCCCCAAATTGACCAATGTTCATCGCAAATTTCTCGAAACCATCGATATCGAAGTCTTGTTCTCGAAAAACCAGCACAGCGTTCTCCGCGAGAGCCATTTGTATAGCCTGAGCCTGCTGGTCTCCGATGTCAGATCCAAGGTCTACACCGTGTACCTCTGCCCCAAAGGCCCCAGTCAGTGGTCGTATCTCCATAATTGCAAACTAGCGCTGCAAGAGACCGTTATGTGCGCTAGGCAAGAGACATGAAGGTTGCTATCGCATATGGGGGCCCAGCGTCTGGCAAAAAACGTGACTGGGACGAGCAAGTTCAGTTTTTACGCGAAGCCGAACAAATGGGTGTGGACATCATTTGGTCAGCTGAAGCGTGGGGCATGGACGGGATAAGCACTCTTGCTTATCTGGCTGCTGTTACCGACCGTGTGCAGTTGGGCACAGGCATCTTGCAAATTTCCGCGCGTACACCTGTCATGACAGCGATGACTGCCCTGTCCATGGCGGCAATCAGTGAGGACAGATTCATTTTAGGACTTGGAGTAAGCGGCCCTCAGGTGGTCGAGGGTCTTCATGGCGTTCCATTCAGGCAACCCCTTCGTCGTCTTCGGGAAACAGTTGACATTATTCGACAGGCGTTTGCAGGCGAAAAGATCGTTTACGAAGGTAATCATCACGTTTTGCCCCTCCCTGGAGGCGAAGGGAAGGCTCTGCGTTTAGCTCAACCAGCAAATGACCATATTCCAATTTGGTTGGCAACTTTGGGCCCAAAGTCTCTCGCGTACACCGGCGAAGTCGCCGACGGTTGGGTCGGTACTTCGTTCGTGCCATCAGGAGCGTCGGCTACGTTAGAGCGAGTAGTGCAGGGTGCTACTGCAGCCGGTCGGGACCCAAATTCCATTGAATACCAAGCCGGAGGGGCGGTTCAATTCGGAGACGACCTCGAAACGCTCCTCGAGCCCAGAAGGCCGGGTGTGGCTTTCACTTTGGGAGCTATGGGTTCACCAAGCACGAACTTTTACAACGATGCCTATAGTCGTGGAGGTTTCGAAGAAGCAGCTCGTCGGGTGCAAGAGCTATGGGTCAACAAAGAGCGCGACCTAGCGATAAAGGCGGTACCCGATGAATTAATTCTGCAAACTAATTTCTTGGGATCTACTTCCGAAGTCACCGAACGAGTGCGCGCATACCGAGATGCTGGGGTAACCGTCCTCCGGGTGCAGCCAGAAGGTGTCGATACTCAAGAGCGACTGGACAGTCTTGGCCAAATTGTTGACATAGTGCGATCTTTAAACAACGACGTGTCTATTTAGAGCGCTGGAAGACCGCCCGCTGATCTCCTGCTTTTCTCCGCACAGCGATTAAGTCCGTCGTGCGGAAACTAGCGATTCGCGAGGACCAGAAATCCACATAATTACGGCCATCAGATTGGAAGAAGGTGGTCATAGGTCCTTCTTGTTCGTAGCTATCCGCTCCAGCAATAACTTCCGCTCGGCCGTCGACGAAGGTCAGTTCATAGTCCATGCGTGCAGAGTAGGGACTAGACCTTGTGGGTAACTAGTCCCAAATAGGTGTGGATTTTTAGTGGGAAAGAAAATCAATTTCCACAGAGAAGACTTCTAAGGTACGCCTGGAATACCCTGTTCTTCGTCCACAACTTCATCCAACATTTCTCTGAAAGTAATGCAATGAGCGACAATGTGCAGAATTTTAGCGACGAGGAGCTCCGGGAACGGTTGACGCCTCTTCAGTACCACGTCACGCAAGAGGCCGGCACTGAGCAAGCCTTTACCGGTGACACCTGGGACCTCAAGGCGACAGGTATTTACCAATGCGTGGTTTGTGACGCCGAGCTCTTTTCTAGTGAGACAAAATATGAATCAGGGTCAGGTTGGCCGAGCTTCTGGCAACCGCTCTCTGAGACCGCGGTTGAAACCAAGATCGACAACTCTCACGGGATGGTACGCGTAGAAGCCGTGTGTCATGTCTGCGGAGCTCATTTGGGTCACATCTTCCCCGATGGGCCGCAACCTACTGGTGACCGTTATTGCATGAACTCGGCGTCGATGCGTTTCGCCCCGGAGAATTCCTAGATAAGTTCTGCGTTAACCGGTGGCTCTGATTTGGTCCTCAACCGAGGGGAACAAGTCGATAATCGCGTTATCCAATTCTTCTTTTACTCCTGCCAGCGGCAGCACATTAAGCACGCCTTGTCCTTTATGGATTAGGTCAATGATCTCCTCGCCAGATACCAGCACTGGAGATGAGCCGTTGATTACCAGATTCGCAGAAGCGACGTCTGTACCAAGGTTTTCTCGGAGATACGAGAACACGTCGCGCACCATCTCAAGCCTGATGCCAGCGTCAAGGAGTGTCTTTACCACTTTCAGCTCTAAAAGATCCTGATACGAATAGGCCCGCCTGCTGCCACTGCCCTGAGCATCAGCTAACGAGGGGCGAATCAGATCTGTTCGTGCCCAATAGTCCAACTGCCGGTAGGTAATTCCCACTAGCTCCGCTGTTCGTTTTCCAGAGAAACCGGATTCCACTACGCCTTCGGTCACCGCTTTGCCTCCGCCCCTGCCAGTCATCACTGCGGTCACATTGATGAAACTACGTCAATGTGATGCCACAGTACGAGCAAAACCCCCGGTAAGCAACCACCCTACGCGCGATATTTCGCGCGCAGTGCGCGAAATGTGTTCCGGTTGGGCTGCGATTCAAAAGTCGTCCGGGCTAACGTCATCGAGGAACTGCTTGAATTCATCAAGAAGTTCGTCCGGATCGTTGCCTTCTTCATCGGAAGATTGTGTGTCGATGACTTGCCCAGCTTCAGCTAAAACTTCTTCTGATGCATAAATCGGTGTTTCGGTCCGGACCGCTATTGCAATCGCATCACTAGGCCTTGCTGAGATTGAATGACGCTGCCCCGCTACTTCAAGCTCAATCTCGGCAAAAAAAGTACGCTCCCGCAGTTCGGTCACGGTGACTGAGGTAACGGTCGCTTGAAGGTCCTCGAGCATGGTGACTAGCAAATCGTGCGTTAGTGGTCTTGCCAGACGAATCCCTTCTATGCCGCGGTGAATCGCATGCGCTTCTGGGGTGTCTATAACTACTGGCAGAACACGACCTTGCCCAACCATTTCTCTAAGCAACAGCAGCGGACTATTTGAGGGTAATTCGACCTGAACCCCCAGCAACTCCATTTCAACCATGCTCTGACCCTAGTAGCCAGACGGCCTCTCGACGCTATTCAAATGGTCGAAGAAACCAGGTAAAGCAATTTGAACTTACCTATTTGAAGTTCGTCACCATTTGTGAGTGGCGTTTCGCCGTCTGATAAGCGCTCGCCGTTCAAGTAGGTGCCGTTCAGGGAACCGACATCTTTCAAGAGATAGCCGGCGCTCCCCTGCTCCAACTCCACGTGGCGTCGCGAGACCGTGATGTCGTCCAGGAAAATATCGCTATCGGGATGGCGGCCGACGGTCAGGTGAGTAGACGCAATCGCATAGCGGGTTCCTGCTTGATGCCCGCTAGCTACTACGAGGGCAGCGCCTGTTGCCGGTGGTTCTAGTGTGACTCCGGATTCGATACCTTCGAGAGTCTCCAGGGCTTCGGTGCTCGCTTCATTCACTGAACTAAGGGCCCGACCACAACTGGAGCAGAACCTTGAACCCGCACTGTTTGAGTGCCCACATGCGTCACACACTTGAGTCACCCTTTACTCCTGACTCTCTTCGCTGACGAATTTCTCGTAGCTCGCAGCGTCCATTAGAGCGTCAAGTTCATTTCCCGTTGTCGGACGGATTGCACACACCCATCCTTCCCCGTACGGATCCTCGTTCACTAATTCTGGTTGATCTTCCAAGGCAGAGTTGACCTCGGTGATCTCACCTGAAAGTGGTGCGAAAATATCTGAGACTGACTTTGTAGATTCAATTTCAGCAAATGCGGTGTTGGCGTGAACCTCTAAACCGAGTTCCGGTAATTCGACATAGACCACATCACCCAGAGCGTCTTGTGCGAAGTCGGTGATACCAATTCGAACCACATCGTTCTCGGTTCGAACCCACTCATGATCTGTTGAGTATCGAAGTTCCGTTGGCGTGTTCATATGCCCACGCTATCCCAACAAGTGATCTTTCGGTCTACGCTTTCCTCCCAGCTCGACCCTCAAGAAGGGCATCTCGAGCCGCAGGGACATACGTAAAGCCTGACCAATAGTGGATTGGTAACCCAGTTACAACACACACCCAAGCGCCTGCGGCGAAAAATGGGGCTAAGAAAACTTCGCTTTCGCCGGCGAGGAAGAACGGGAAGGCAAACATAAGCAAGAATGTGCCTGTTTTCCCCCACCAGGTGACCTCAATTTTTCGAGCTCCAAGGGCTGCCAGCAACAACGCGGCTATGGCGACCAGAGCTTCTCGACACAGAGCTAGCCACGCAACCCACGTCGGCACTGAACCATCGATCCAAATAGCAAAAATGCCCACCAGCAGCATCAGGCGATCGGCCGTCGGATCCAAGATTTTGCCCAGCTCGCTGACCTGGTCAAATCTCCGCGCTATATAGCCGTCGATCCAGTCAGTGGCTCCGAGCGCACCGAGCAGCAAAGCAGCGGCCCAGCGATCTTGAACTGAAAAGAGCAACCAGAGGAACAATGGGATGCAGGCTAGTCGGCCAACACTGATCAGATTCGGAACCGTGAATGGTCTCCACGGCAACTGGGCTTCAGTCATTGATTGCATCGTAGGCTTGATTTCATGACATCTGTTTTCACAATGATCATCCGAGGCGATTTGCCCGGGACTTTCATCTGGCAAGACGACCGTTGTGTCGTCTTTATGTCAATAAACCCTATTGAACATGGTCATGCCTTAGTGGTTCCGAGGGACGAAATAGATCAATGGATCGACGTTCCATCTGATCTCCGAGAGCACCTTTTTGGAGTCGCACATAAAGTCGCTCAAGCTCAGAAGATCGCTTTTGATTGCGCTCGTGTCGGCATGGTCATAGCTGGCTTCGAGGTTCCACACACGCACATTCATTTGATTCCGGCGAACACTATGTCAGACATGGATTTCTCTAGAGCTGCCGCTTCTGTTGAGGTTGAAAGTCTCGAAAGAGCCGCGGAATCCATAAAGTCTGCTTTGAACGGGTGACCTTGACTACTCCCATAACGTTCCGGCAGGGACAGGAGCGGTGAGGTCAACACCCTGCTGCCTCGGGTTCCCAACCTTTGGATCTACGTAGTGGGCACCCAGCGCATTATCGCTCTCCGACACCCCTAGTTCCTTAAGGCGTTGCGCATCAAAGTTCTCGTGACTCAACCATTCGTCGCAGGCAGCTTCACTGAGGGTTACCGGCATCCGGTGATGAATGTTCGACATGAAGCTGTTGGCTTTAGTCGTCAAAATAACAAATGACAGGGTGTCGTCGATTCGGCTGCGCTCCCATGCACCAGCCATAAAGAGGAGTCCGCCGTCTGGTCGATATATGTACATCGGTCTCCGCTTATTTTTTTCCCCGCTGCCTTTCCATTCATAAAATCCGTCGGCTGGGATAATGCACCTCCGATGAATAAACGCTTCGGCAAACATTGGTTTCTCATCGACGGTCTCTAGACGGGCGTTGATGATTATCTGCGCTTTCGGCGCGGGTTGACTCCAATTGGGTCGCAGACCCCATCGCATCACTTGAACGAAGTGGCCTTTAGATTCTCTTTGCGCGGCTATTGCGTAAACTTCACCTGAGGGTGCCACGTTGTAACTCGGTTCTACGGTTCTCGTCGGTGTTGACGCCGAAAAGAGGGTCCCTAATTCAGGTAAGGACGCTGTAGATGCGAATCTGCCACACACCTTCTAGGCGCCCTTTGTTTGGCTAAACATAGGTGGAGCCCTTCATCTCACCGCGATCTTGACGGATTTCGACATTCACCAATGCTGGTTTCCCCGACTCGAATGCCCTCTTGATAGCGGGCCCGATTTCGTCAGCTGTTACGACATGTTCGCCGTGCCCGCCTAAGGCTTCAACCACTTTGTCGTACCTAGTGCGATTTAACTCAACCGCCACTAACCGGTCTTCGCCGTACAGCATTGCTTGTGGTCTCATCATCTGACCCCATGCCGCGTCATTGCCTAGGACCCCTACTATTGGAAGACCGAAACGGACGGCTGTGTCGTATTCGAATCCATTGAGCCCAAACGAGCCGTCGCCGTAGACGATTAAGACTCTCTTGTCTGGGTGAGCTTTCTGAGCAGCGAGAGCGAACGGCATGCCTACTCCAAGAGTCCCAAGAGGTCCTGGGTCCATCCAGGTTCCGTTCTTTGGTACTTGGATCACTTTCGATGCTTGAGCAACAATGTCACCGCCATCTCCTATGACGATCATTTCATCGGTGACGACCTCGGCAATTTCGCTGCATAAACGCATCGGATCGATAGGAACCTCG
>CEPT01035360.1_pt1 | contig 11908 bp, 9 predicted proteins | sample 356221 | NCBI WGS metagenome assembly CEPT01 (sample SAMEA2620081, study PRJEB7988) | marine metagenome | isolation source: saline water (ENVO:00002010), including | reverse complement strand
GGAAGAGGACTAAATCCTAATAGAACTGCAAACTTTAATACTAGACAGAATAATTATGATATAAGTGCAGATGCACTCGGATATCCAGAGAGCTATTATACCCCACCACCTGAAGGACTCGAAGAAATTCAAATATTAAGAGGTGCTGCATCTCTTCAATACGGCACCCAATTTGGAGGACTAATAAACTTTAAATTGAAAGGACCAAAACCAGACGATAGATTTGAGCTAATTACAAGAAATACTGTTGGTTCAAATAATCTATATACAAACTTTACTAGTATTAGTTCCTCTAATGAGAATCTTGGATATTATGGATATGTAAATTATAAAATTGGTGACGGATTTAGACCTAATTCAGATTTTAAATCCATTAATACTTTTCAAAGTTTAAATTTTAACCTTTCTGATAGATCAAAGCTAACCACTGAAATTACTTATTTAGAATATCTTGCTCATCAAGCAGGTGGACTGTCAGACAGAATGTTTGAAATAGCTCCTTACCAAAGTAACAGAGAGAGAAACTGGTTTGAAGTGAAGTGGTTCTTGTATAATTTAAAATACCTTTATGAAATTTCTCCAAATTCAAATTTCAGCTTCAGTTTTTTTGGATTAGATGCAACAAGAAATGCACTAGGGTTTAGGACTAATAGAGTCGATCAAATTGATTTTGGTGATGAAAGAGATCTTATAAAAGGTAGATTTAGAAATTTCGGTTTTGAAACTAGATACATAAATAATTATACTGTATTAAATAAAAAATCTTATCTACTATTAGGAGCAAAATATTATAATTCCTTTTCTGAAAGCACTCAAGGTCCAGGAAGTGCATCAAAAGATGCAAATTTTGATTTTGACTATCTAAACTTTCCAAATTATGTAAATCAATCTGATTATAGTTATCCAAATTTTAATCTGGCCTTATTTGGAGAAAATATTTTTTACTTAAGTGAAAATTTTTCAATTACCCCTGGGTTTAGATTTGAAAATATTAATACTAACCTTGATGGATATTATAGAAGAATTAATTTAGATGCTGCAGGAAATACTATTTATAACGAGGTGTTTGAAGAATCGGACTCAAAAAAAAGAAACTTTTTGCTTTTGGGGTTAGGAATCAGTTATAAGAAAAACAATACTGAAGTATATACTAATTTTAGTCAAAATTTCAGGTCTGTAACTTTTGCAGATATAAGTATAATTAATCCAGCTTATGCAATTAATCCTAACATTGACGATGAAAAAGGCTACACATTTGATTTAGGACTGAGGGGAAATTATAAAAAAATGGTTTCTTTCGACTCGAGTATATTTGCATTAATTTATAAAGATAGAATTGGATTTATACAAAGAGCATATAATGATGGAAGTGTTAAAAGCGAAAGAGGAAATGTTGGTAATGCTCAAATAATAGGTATTGAATCTTTATTTGATTTTGACTTAAATAGAATTCTATTTAATAATGAATTCATCGATTTCAATATATTTATGAACTACTCATATATTGAATCAAAATATCTAAAATCAGATGAAATAGGAATAACTGGAAAAGAAGTAGAGTTTGTTCCTAAGAATAATTTTAAAACAGGATTAAAATTTGGATATAAAAATTTTGCTCTTAATTTTCAATATTCATATTTATCTAGACAATTTACAGACTCTTCAAACGCAGTTAGTGGAAACTTAAGTGGTGTAATTGGTGAAATTTCATCTTATGAAATATCTGATTTAGCCTTATCATATAAATTTTCAAATTTAAAGTTAGAAGCTGGAATAAATAATATATTTGATGAAATTTATTTCACAAGAAGAGCTACTGGATATCCTGGACCAGGAATTATTCCTTCTCCACCTAGAAATACTTATTTAACTTTGCAAATAATACTGTAAACAGGATATGAGAACAGAAATAATAATTTACGACGGCATATGTGTACTTTGTAATTTCTTTATTCGATTGATTCTTGATAAAGATAAAGATGAACATTTTAGTGTGACGAGTTTACAGAGTAATTTCACAAAAACTCACTACCCTGATGTACTGAAAGTTGATTCTGTTGCGGTCATAAAAAAAGATGGTACTATATTACAAAAGAGCAAAGCAGTTTTTTACATCTTAAGAAAAGTAAAAATGCTTTTTCTAATAAGAGTCTTAATACTTATACTACCAACCTTTATATCAAACATTGTTTATGATATCGTAGCATTTACCAGGTATAAATTTTTTGGTAAATATGACTCATGCCCTGTCTTAAAAGATGATTTAAAGTCAAGAGTTATAGAATAAGAAAATCTTATGAACCTATAACGATATTTTAAAAATATTATTTAGAATAAGTCTATATTAACCCTAGGAACTTATGGCAATACTTTTTGAACCTTAAGCGTTATTATTTGTCTCAATCTAAAATTTAAATTTGCACAAATTTACTAGGTGGTTGGTTTAATAAGTTTAAATTATAAAGTAGCTCCAATTGAGTTACGAGAAAAGTTTTATTTTGATGATAAGGATAAACTTGCCTTTCATAATCTGCTGAAAAAAAATGTTGGAGTTGAAGGACTAATGCTAATCTCCACATGTAATCGAACTGAAATATATTTTGAGTTTGAAAATCATCTAGGTGAGGAGAAAAAATTTATCCACAGTATTGTAAAAGAGCTTTCAGAATATAGAAACTTTAAAGAAAGTCTTTCTCCATTTCTTATAAAAATTACAGGTCCCTATAGTGTATCGGAACATCTATTTAGACTTTCCTCTGGACTTGAGTCAATGATAATAGGAGAGTTTCAAATTGTAGAACAACTAAAAAATGCATATGATTTTGCTACAAAGCATGATATGTTAGGGCCTATACTAAACAGAATGGTTCAAAAATCACTTGAAGCTGGTAAGTATATAAGAACAAATACTAGAATTGATAAAGGAGCCGTATCAGTTAGCTATGCTGCTGTAGAGAAGATCAATAAACTAACTAAAATTAAATCGCCTAAGTTCTTGTGTATTGGACTTGGTGAAACATCTAAATTATCTATTAAACATCTTCATCAAAAGAATTACACTGACATAAGGATTACAAATAGAACGCACAAAAAAGCTGTAAAATTTGCCAAATCAATGAATCTAGAAGCTGTAAAATTTAATGATTTTAAAAAAGAATTAGAGAATACTGATATTGCTATTTTTTCCACATCATCAAAAGATCCAATTATTACTTCAGATGAGTTAACTAGAATACAAGAAAACTCTAATAAAGATCTATTAATAGTTGATTTATCTGTACCTAGAAATATTACTAGCGAATGTTATGAAATTCCAGGAATTAAAATAGTAAACGTAGATAATTTAAAGGATATTGTAAACCTTAATTATAAAAAAAGAAGAAGTGAAGTTGTTAAAGCAGAAAGATATATTGATGACTTCCTTCAAGACTTTGATGATTGGACAAATTCAAGACAGTTAAGACCTTCCATACTATCACTTAAAAAGCAAATTAAAGAGATTGTAATTGATGAGACAATTGATAACGTTAAATCATCTAATTGTGATTGTTCCAATTCAAAGTTTGATTCTTCTGGTTTAAATAAAAAGTTAAATAAGGTTTATGAAAAGTTTTCAGATAACCTGATTAGGAAAATTAAAGAAGCAAGCAATAATGGAAAAGACGAGAATGCTATTGGTATAATTAATAAAATTTTTCTTGATGATTAATTCAATAAAAATAGGAACAAGATCAAGTAATCTAGCAATGTATCAGGCAAACCTAGTCAAGGAAAAACTAACTGAAATTTTTCCAAATATTAAATATTCTATAGTTAAGATCAAGACAAAAGGCGATAAAATTCAAGACCAGAATTTAGACAGAAATCTAGATAAAGGTTTTTTTGTTAAAGAAATTCAAGATGCCTTAATTGAAGGTAAAATAGATATAGCAGTTCATAGTCTCAAAGACTTACCTGTAGAGGAAAATGAAAAAATAAAAACTTCAGCAATTTTAAAAAGAGGCAATCACTATGATGTTTTTTTAAGTAGAAATAAAAAAAAACTTCATGAATTTTCAGAAAATGAAGTGATTGGCACTTCATCCTTAAGAAGGAAAGCTCAACTTTTACATTTGAATCCAAATCTAAATGTAATCGATATAAGGGGTAATGTTGATACAAGAATTACTAAGATGCAAAATGGAGAGTATGATGGACTTATTATGGCTGCTGCGGGTATTGAAAGATTAGGTCTTGAAAAATATATAACAGAATATCTCAATAATAATATAATGTTAAGTGCTCCAGGGCAAGGAGCAATTGCAATTGAAACAAATTCTAATTGTTATGAGTTAGAAGCTATTATCTCAAAGATAAATCATGTAAAGACTGAGAAATGTACTTTTTTTGAAAGGTCTTTTATGGACAAGTTAGGGGGTGGATGTAATTCCCCAATTGCAGCATATTCAAATGTTGAAGGTGATGACACTTGTTTAATAGGTTCAATACTTTCATTGGATGGTAAAATACTAATTAGAGATAAAGTAGAATCTCGAACAAAAGAAAATATTGACTTAGGCAGTTTGCTGGCTGACAAGATATTAAATAATGGTGGAAAAGAACTAATTAAAAAAATAGGTTTTGAATAATAATTATAATTTGATTTTGACAGGTGATGAGATTGATTTTGAATTTTCAGAACTCAAAAAAATAGGTGTATACATCTATCACTATCCAATGATTTTAATTTCAAAACTTGAGAATTTAGTTAACCCAAATGATTATGACTTTATAATTTTTACTTCTAAAAATGGAGTAAAGTATTTCATGGATAATCTAACAGACAAAATTAATGATTCATTAGAATTCATTTGTTTGGGTGATAAGACTGCAAAAAGTTTATTGAAATATAAAATGGAAGCTAACTTTATATTAAAGAGAAACTATTCAAAGTACATGTGTAAGGAAATCAAAAGTTTAGGATTACCAGTTGATTCTAAAATTCTTCTTGCGCAAGGTAATTTAGCAAAAAAAGAACTATTTGATTGTATACAAAAATTTGCAAATATTGAACAGAAGATATTTTATAAGACTTCTTTAACAAATGAATTTAACAGAGATGTTGATAATCTATTAAATAATAAAAAAACTTTTACAGTATTCACAAGTCCATCAACTTTTGAGTCTTTCATTAATAAATATAGTCCAAATGAGAATATTATTAGTATTGGGAATACTACTACTGAATATATAATAGAAAGGGGCTATAAACCATTAGTGACTGCCAAAATGCAGTCATATGAAGGCATAAGTAACTCAATAATTGATTTTTTTAACAAAAACTTAAATTATGAAGTATCCTGAATCTAGACTACGAAGACTTAGGTATAATAAGAATATAAGATCCTTAGTTCAAGATGTACAATTAAACATTTCTGATCTGATATATCCAATTTTTGTGTGCGAAGGAGAAAACATAAAAAATGAGATAGAATCTCTAAAAGGACAATATAGATTGTCTGCTGATAAAGTTATAGAGAAATGTGATGAGCTTATTGAAATTGGAATTAAATCTATTTTATTATTTGGGGTATCAAGCAAAAAAGACAGTAATGGCGAAATTGCTTGCTCGAGTACTAGCATTGTCCCATCCACTATTAAAAAAATTAAGAAGAAATATAAAGATGAAATTTTAATCATTGCTGATCTTTGTAATTGCAGTTATACTAATCATGGACATTGTGGGACAATTAAAGATGGTGATGTAGATAATGATAAGACATTAAAGACATTATGTGATCAGGGATTAACTCTTGTTAAATCTGGTGCTGATGTACTTGCACCCTCAGATATGATGGATGGAAGAGTCTCAAAAATTAGAGAATCGTTGGATAAAAGTGGGTTTGAAAAAGTACCAATTTTTCCATATTCTGTTAAGTATGCATCATCTTTCTACGGCCCGTTTAGAGATGCTGTTGATAATAACTTAGAAGGTGGTGATAGGAAAACTCATCAAATGGATTTTAAAAATAGTTATGAGTTTATAAGAGAAGTTGAGTATGATATTAATGAAGGCTGTGACGCAGTTATAATAAAACCTGCACTTGCATATTTAGATGTAATTTCAAAGGTTAAAGAAAATTTTAATATTCCAATAATAGCCTACAGTGTCAGTGGGGAGTATGCTATGGTCAATTCTGCAGCAGAAAAAAATTTAGTAGATGAGCTGGAGCTAACAATGGAGATAATATACTCTATTAAAAGAGCTGGAGCTACAGCAATAGTTACGTATAGTGCTGTAGAAATTGCCAAAAAAATTCTATCTAATTAATAATATGTTTGAAAAAAGTATAGATGCATATAACAAAGCAAAAAAAATTATTCCTGGAGGAGTAAACTCTCCAGTAAGGGCTTTTAGGAGTGTAAACTCAACTCCTATTTTTTTCAAAAGTGGAAAAGGGAGTAAGATGAGAGATATTGATAACAATGAATATATTGATTGTGTTGGATCATGGGGACCATTAATTTTTGGCCACGCAGACAAAATTACAGTTGATTCTATTATAGAATACTCAAAGAAGGGTACAACTTATGGAGCCCCAACAGAAATTGAATCCGCAATGGCATCTAAAATAATTGATATGGTTCCATCAATTGAAAAAGTTAGAATGGTTAGTTCTGGTACAGAAGCAACTATGAGTGCAATAAGATTAGCTAGAGGTTATAAGAAAAAAAATCTAATCATTAAGTTTTCTGGTAATTATCATGGCCACTTTGATAGTTTTTTAATTAGGGCGGGGTCAGGAGCAATGACTTTAGGCAAACCTGATAGTCAAGGTGTTACCGAGAATATAGCAAAAGATACTTTAGTAGCTGATTTTAATAATATAGATTCTGTCAAACATCTTTTTCATAAAAATAAAAATAAAATTGCTGCTGTTATTATAGAGCCAATTGCTGGGAATATGGGTCTTGTAACTCCAAATAAAAACTTTCTTCAAAATTTAAAAATATTGTGTAGTGAAAATGATGCACTTTTAATTTTTGATGAAGTAATGAGTGGATTTAGAGTTTCAAGAGGTGGAGCTCAAGAATTATATGATATTGAACCTGATCTTACTACACTTGGTAAAATAATTGGAGGGGGACTACCAGCTGGAGCCTATGGAGGAAGAAATGAGATTATGGACTATGTCGCTCCTGACGGTCCAGTATATCAAGCGGGAACACTCTCTGGAAATCCTTTAGCAATGGCAGCAGGATTAAGTGTTTTAAAGCGTCTTGATAGTGAAGTTTATATTGAATTAGAAAAAATTTCATCACAAATTGAAATAGGAATAAAAAATAATATTTTGGAAACTGGGGTTGATGCAAATATAGCAAGAGTAGGGTCTATGATGACTTTGTTTTTTTCAAGTAAAGAGAGAATTGAAAATTATGATGATGCTAAAGAGTGTGATACAAAGTTATACTCAAAATACTTTCATTCAATGTTAGAAAACGGAGTATATCTTCCTCCATCACAATATGAGTGTATGTTTTTATCTAATAAGATAGATGATAACGATATCCAAAAAATAATTGATAGTAATCTAAAATCATTAAAAAAAATAAAATAAATGGATTCAATATTAATGAAAACTTTAAATGGAGAAAAAACTTCTAGACCACCTGTCTGGTTTATGAGACAAGCTGGAAGGATTTTACCTAATTATATGAAGTTAAAAGAGACTTATTCATTTCATGAGCTGATGAATGACAAAAATCTAGCATCTCAAGTTACACTAATGCCCATAAAGGATTTGAATGTCGACGCAGCTATATTATTTAGTGATATACTAGTAATTCCTCATGCTCTAGGTCTTGATGTAGAATTTAAAAAAACCGGTCCTATTTTTAATAATCCTCTAAATTATAATTCAAAGGCGACCAATCTTGAGTTTGATCCAAATAAATTAGATTATATATATGACAATATTGATCAAGTAATAAAAGATAAAAACCCTGACACACCTTTAATTGGTTTTTGCGGAGGACCACTGACTGTGTTTTTATTTATGTTTAAAAGTGAAGGGTCTAAAGATCACATGAAGAAAGCGATTAAATTTTTATATGAAAAAAGAAAAGAAAGCACAGAGATACTTGAACTTATTACAAAGTCATCAATAGAATATGTAAAGGGTCAATGCAACTCAGGTATTAATGTTTTTCAGCTTTTTGAGACATATTGTGGATCTATTCCATGTGAACTTTATGCAGATTTAATTTTGCCTTATTCAAAAAGAATTTTAAATGCAGCAAAAGAAGAAGATTGCCCGACAATATTTTTTCCAAAAGATTTTGGTCATGGTATGAATCTTATTAATAAAGATATTTGTGATTTTATTAGTGTTGATTGGCATACTTCAATTAATTATGCGAGAAATATAATTGACAAGAAGGTTGGTATCCAAGGAAATATGGATCCAAGAATATTCTATCAAGATTATGAACAGATTGAAGCTTATTTGAATAGTTTAACTAATTTTGGCTCCCAAAATTTTGATTGGATATTTAATCTCGGCCATGGTTTTCTTCCAGATATAAATCATGAAAAAGTAAAATTTGCAATAGACTGGATAAAAGATAAAAATTGGAATAGGTGATGAGTAGAGTAGATAATAAATTATTAAAAAAGTATAGTTCAACTGGTCCTAGATATACATCATATCCCCCAGCTACTTTCTTTGATACAAGTTTTAGTAATGATGACTATGTTGAAAAACTTATCTTATCAAATAATGAATCTCCTGAAAGTATATCAGTATATATTCATATACCTTTTTGTCCTCAAATTTGCCATTTTTGTGGATGTACTACAGAAACTGGATTTACAAAACCATTTTTAGAAAGATATATTGATGCATTAATTAAAGAGATTGAATTTGTTTCCAAAAAAATTGAATCAAAGAGAAAATTAACCCAAGTTCACTGGGGAGGAGGTACGCCAAATGCCATATCATATAAATTTATTGAAAGAGTAACTAATAAGCTATTTGAAACTTTTGATTTTGCACCAAATTATGAAATGGCAATTGAATGTAATCCTGCTCACTTAGAATTTAATCACATTGAGTTATTAAAAAAGTTTGGCTTTAACAGAATATCATTAGGAATTCAAGACTTTAGACTTGATGTTCTAGAAGGGATTAATAGAAAACCTTCTAAATATCCAATTGAAGATATTATAAAAAAAATTGAGGATGAGGAATTTACTGGAACTAATATTGACTTGGTATATGGTCTACCATATCAAACACCAGAAAGTTTCTCCAAGACTGTTGATAGAGCTATCAAGTTAAATACGGATAGAATTGTTACTTTTTCATATGCACATGTTCCAAGTATACTTCCAAGACAAAAAATATTGGAAAAGATAGGATTTCCTAGCTCCAATGATAAGGCACTTATGTACGAAACTGCATATGAGAAACTTATAAAAGCTGGTTATGTCTCAATAGGAATGGATCACTACTCAAAACCTGATGATGAATTTGCAATAGCTCTTAAAAATAAACAACTACATAGAAACTTTCAAGGATACTGTACTCTGGAAACCACAGGTCAGGTATATGCATTTGGAGCATCTTCAATATCTCAACTAGACTCTGCATATATCCAGAATATAAAAAATGCAAGCCAGTACATCAATGCAATTGAAAAAAATAATTTAGCTGTTCTTAGAGGCTATTCAGTTACAATCGAACAAAAAATAATTCGTGAGATAATCAATTCTATAATGTGTAATTATTTTGTTGATTTTAATAAGATAGCCGAGAAATATAAAATGTCAATCACTGATATTTTTAAAATCGTAAAATTTAAAGAAGATCTTTTAAATGATTTTATTTCTGATAAAATTTTAAATTTTAAATCGGGAATAATGACCATAAACGAAAGAGGTAGATTATTTACTAGAAATATAGCTATGAGATTTGATCCAATGATTGATCAGAAAGTAGGGACATATTCAAACACTGTATAATGAAAGGACTATTATTAATAAACTTGGGTTCCCCTGATAGTACATCTATACCTGATATAAAAAGATATTTAGATGAGTTTTTAATGGATAAAAGGGTTATAGGTAAAAGTTATATTTTTAGATGGATTCTTGTTAAACTAATAATATTAAATACTAGACCTAGAAAGTCTGCTAAAGCTTATAAAAAAATATGGTGGAAAGAGGGGTCTCCTTTAATTGTTTTATCACGAAGATTATTTAATAAAATCACAAAACTTCTTGACATTCCTGTTTCTCTTGCAATGAGATATGGTTCAATAACTATTAACAAAGGATTAAAAGAGTTAAAAAACAATGGTGTTAAAGACGTGCTAGTTTTACCTTTATATCCGCATTATGCAATGTCATCTTATGAAACAGTTGTTGAGAAAGTGAAAGAAGAGGTTAAAGAGAACTTCCCTGATATTAATATAGATATTGTGCCTCCATTTTATAATAATTCAAAATATATAGATCTATTATCTTTAAAAATATCGTCTTCAATAAAAAATATAGAATATGATCATATTTTATTTTCATATCATGGAATTCCAATAAGTCATCTAAAAATTTCTGATCCAACTAATTCCCACTGCTATAAAGTTGAAAATTGTTGTTCAATTAGTTCTTCAGCTCATGAAACATGTTATAAGCATCAATGTCTTGAGACAACTAGATTAGTAACTGAAAGACTTAATATTAGTAAAAATAAGTATAGCAATTCATTTCAATCTAGGCTTCCAAACGAACCTTGGCTTAAACCATATACGGATAGTGAATTAGAGAGACTGGCTAAAAGTGGTAAGAAAAAACTAGTAATTATTACACCTGCATTTGTCACTGATTGTCTTGAGACACTTGAAGAGATTGAGATGGAAGGTAAGGAAGAATTTATTGAGGCAGGAGGGGAAGAGTACACATATGTGCCATGTTTAAATGATGATGATAATTGGGCCCAATTAATATCAAATTGGACTAAGGATTATTTAAAATTAAAAACTTGAAAATTAATACTGTAATTATTGGAGCTGGTATATCAGGATTAAGCACTGCAAATTTTTTATCAAAAAAGACCCTAGACTTCATAATTGTTGAATCGAGTAATAAGGTTGGTGGTATAATTGATACTCACAATGAAAGGGGTTATACCTGTGAAAATGGTCCAAACACTGTACTTAATAATAATAGTGGTATCCAAGAGTTGCTAGACGATTTAAAGATATCAGATGATTTAATTTACCCAAATAATAATGCGATAAAGAATCGTTATGTATTGAAAGATGGTAAACCTATTAAAATACCTTTAAGTTTTAGCGAATTTTTCATTTCACCATTATTCAGTATGTATTCAAAAATTAGAATTCTTTTAGAAGTCTTCGTGAAGAAACATAAACATAATACTGATGTTAAGAGTTTTATTTCAAGAAGATTTGGAAATGAATTCCATGAAAGACTAATTGTCCCTTTTTTAACTGGAATATATGCTGATGAAACTAAAACAATGAGTGCAAAACATACATTGAAAACTATTTGGGAATTAGAGCAAAATTATGGAAGTGTAATAATTGGTTTATTGAAAATGAAAAAAAGTTCAAAATCAAAAATATTTACATTTAAGAATGGTCTAAGTCATTTAATAAACTCATTAAAAAATAAATTTCATAGTAAAATAATCTTTAACTCAAAGATTTCTAAAATTCAAAAAGTATCTAGTGGATATGATTTATTTTTTTCTGATGGACAAAGAATATCGTGTAAGAATTTAATTTCAACTATTCCATCTTTTTCATTAAGTGAATTAGTCTTTGATTTAAAATTTAAAAAAATTTTATCTAAAATTAATTATGTCCCTATTGATGTCTTTCATTTTGGTTTTGATAAAAAAAA